>Ga0256913_10000024_pt1 | contig 59935 bp, 49 predicted proteins | sample Axial_MatmetaG_FD_185970 | JGI IMG/M metagenome (GOLD analysis project Ga0256913, IMG submission 185970) | Deep-sea worm associated microbial mat communities from Axial Seamount, Juan de Fuca Ridge, Pacific Ocean - Axial_Mat | ecosystem: Environmental > Aquatic > Marine > Oceanic > Microbial... | reverse complement strand
AAGTTGTGAAAACTTCTATGAAATTTAAAAACTACAAAGGTAAACCAAGTAGTATGGATTCAAGCACCGGAGAAAGTTCTATTAGTGTCACTTTACCATTAAAAGGTCTTTCATCAGGAACTTATCCTTTGGTATTGAATAATAAAGTTGGAATCGCTTTAACTGCAGGAAAAAATCCTGCTCTTCCAATGATAATTATCAAATAAATTTTTTATAAGTATTTTTCTGTTATTAAGGTTAGAATATCTAGACTAATATAAGAACTTAATATGGAATCCAATATTCCGTATTAAGTTCTTTTTTTTAAAGAAAATTCAAACCGATAATAACTTAAATCCTAATTATCTAAAGTGATTTTGATAAGGTACGGAAAATTACGCACATTTGTTTTTCTCAATTCCACGACACTTCTTTCTTTTACCTTATTAACTTATTATTTCAAAGGCTTTTATTCTCTAATCTATCAAGTTCACCTTTCACTTCTTCCGCTCTGCAAATAACGGACAATACCTTTTTCAATAATTTCATATAAATAACTCAAAAGTCAAATTCCGTCTGGTCAGAACGAGTAGAAATAAAATTACTGAATTTTTTATATAGGTCATCTAGCTTACCTAAATAGTAGGTTGTATTTTCAACACCATGTTTAATTTCCGGGGTTAAAAGAATGGCATTATCGACAACTGAAACCTTTTTTGAATTACCTGTAACAATATATGAAATCTGATCGCCCTGAGTGTATTTACCGGGAGAATTAAGAGCTAATTCATATGCAGCATTACGCCTGGTTTTTCCAGCTTGAAGTTTTTTTCTGTAATTTTCCGGTTTTTCTTTTAAAGTCACAGTTTTAGCAAGTTTTTTAAGAGGTATTTTCCGGTCAGAAATTATAGCTCTGTATTTTTCTGTAAGTTTTTCTATATCACTATATTTTTTCAGCATAAGCAAATGAAGAAGTTCTTTCATATAATCTCTCTGAAAAGGTTCTATCCCTCGGGATTTAAGAGCCGCACCAGTAATGATAACTTCCCCTTCATTTGAGAGAAGTGCATAATTTTTACTTTTATAACAGAACATAGCCGGATAAACAGAATCAAGTTCAACTTCAATTCCTTCCGGCAGTATATTCTGGATTTGTTTTTCCATTTCAGTCGGAGTCAAGTTCATCGATTCTGGAGGTTGAAAGTATATTCCATCAGTGTCCATTTCAATAATCAAAGCATTTACAGATTTTAGAAAATCCAACATTAAGTTTAAAAGTTCACGACCACGGGTTGTAACTTTGTCAGCCATCTGATAATCATTAAATGCGCCCATAGCAAATCCGAGATAACCATAAAATGAATTGATTAGAATTTTAAAGCTAGTCTGAAGAGCGTTATATTCCTGTTTTTCATCTTTATCAGTGGCAAGTTTCTGGGCATCTTTTGCCATCAGACGAAAAGTGCGCAGTTTTGATAAATATTTACTGAAAACTGCTAGTCTGTCAGACTGCGGTACTAATTTTTCTGAAATAATAATTGACGGATAAAGAGATCTGATATCGCAATGCCATACATTTGAAAATACACCTGTTGACGGAGCGCCGGTTAAAGCTCCTGTAATAGATTGGGGTAAAGAAGGGTAGGGGATTGAATACCCCTGTCTAATATATTCTGAAATAAGCATCAAGTCAATTTTAGTGGCATTTCCTCTAATTACAGAATTCTGATAAGATAAAGGAATCAGTTGAGTCATATAAAAATAACTTGGAGCTAAAATTTCTGCTATTGATGCAGTTTCTCTAACATCATCAAGAGCATATTTAAGGAGTCTGTCTGGGTCAGTTTTGAAAATATGAGTAATATCTTTACCTTCAACATAAGTTCTGTCTGAAGCCGCCACTCCAAAGTGAACCGCTACTGATTTCAATCCGAAGCTTTCCAAATTTCTATGTATAACATCATAATGTTGAACGAGGTGGTAAGTATCAATAATATGTCTGCCGTAAATCTCATATTTTTTATATGTTACAGTTTTTTCAGCGATATTAAATCTTGATGGTCTGCTTTTTAGGATTGAATCATTACGCCCTAATTTCAATTTAATTTTATGCAGTTTCGCTCTTTCTTCAATGTATGAAAAATCAAAGTTGAATAAATTATGACCTTCAATAATATCCGGATTTCGTAATTTTATAATATTTACAAATTCTTCAAGAAGTTCTTTTTCAGAATAAGGTTTATTCAGCTGTAGACACTGCTCCCAGCCGCTATTATCTGACATTGAAATCATACATACAGCATCATCTTCACGCTTAGGGTTTGGGAATTCATAACCTTCAGTAGTTAGAGTTTCAATATCAAACTGAAATCTTCTGAGTTGCGAAAAAGTCATACCGCGGAAAAGCCGGATTCCTGAAAGTATCATAAACTGGGAATTTAAATCTGAAAATATCTTATAGGGAGCACCGGGAGCAGAAGGAGTGTATCCCGTTTCTTTTTTTAAGTGTTTAAGACACAATTTATATTCATCACTATTTTGAAAAAGAGCTAATGCGCAATAATCTTTTTTACCTGAGGATAGAGCAGGGGTTAAATCCGTGATTTTACAGTTAATCTGAACTTTATTTAGTAACGCAGAAGATGTAAGAAGAATAAAAGGAGTGAATTCTCTAATTTCAGAAGAGACAATTTCATTATTACGAAAAAAGACTTCAGCAGAACCTGAATTGTTAATTTCTACAGCTACAACTTTTTCTTCATTACAGGCTACAACCTCGGAAAGATTGTTTAATATATCCGTTAACTGCATTGTGTAAAACTCCTATATTATGATTATAATTTCCCCGTTTATCAATAAAAACGGGAAAGTGTATAACTTTATGAAAGTTAATAAATATTAAAATTATTTCAAGATTTCTACAGCCTAAGATTGTAATGATTCTACAAAAATTTGAAGTTTTATATCAATACCGTCACCTAGGGCAGTTCTTTCGTCTATAAAATCCTTCATATTTTCAGGTGATACCATAAAAAGCTCAATAAATTCACCATCATCAAAATCTGTCTCAGGGTTTTGGTTTTCCGGAGCTGTTTCGTCAATAACTATCTGCACAAAAGAGACTGTTTCCTGAGTCATGCCAGGAGAACTGTAGGCAGGTGCTCTTACTGATATGACTGTTCCTGTATAGCCGGTTTCTTCTTTTAATTCTCGAACAGCTGTCTTTTGAGGCGTTTCTCCCTCATCAATAAGACCAGCGGGAAATTCAATAACAAACTGATTTGTTGGTGGACGGTACTGGCGGACTAATATAAGCTTCCCTGAATTACGGAATTTGGCAAGAATAACAGCTGCTCCATTTGAGTTAACTCTTTTTACAGCTTCCCAAGTTCTGGGGGTGCCTGAAATATCATTATATGTGAGGTTTAATATTTTTAGCCATTTCCCGGAAAAAGCTTCTTTAGAATCTATTAAAACGGGTTTCATAAAAAAATCCTTATTTTTTTTTAAATTTCACTTTGTAAAGTATAAAATAACATATATTATATATGAAAAGATAATGTAATCTCTTATACAGTAACCGCAAATAATAAATCTGCTAAAGTCCAAAATAATTTAATCCGGAAAATGATTTTGAAATATCTTCTCACAAAAAAATATTTTAAGCTTAAAGAAATTCCCGGATATTAGGAAAGATTCCCGAGATTTTTATACGCGGAATAATATTAGGATGGGTACAATTTGAAATTTTCGTTAGGCTTGACAGGAGGAATAGGAGTAGGAAAAAGTACAGTTCTGAAAATATTTGAAGAGTTCCAGTTTAGAGTCATAAATGCAGATAATATTTGCAGAGCTATTTATGAAGATGAACATTCTGAAATTCATTTAGAGATAAAAGAAAAGTGGGGCAATCGTTTTATTACAGGCAATGGTAAAGTTAATAAAAAAAAGGTTGCTAAACGCATTTTTTCTGATAATGAATCCTTGGAATGGTTAAATTCCAGACTTCATCCTGTCATTTTACAGAGAGCAAAAAAACTATTAGACGGCTATGATGGTCGTTCGGTATTTGAAGTTCCATTACTTTTTGAGGCTGGATGGGGAAAATTATTTAAAAAAATAATTGTAGTATATACTGCTGACGATATTAGAAGAAAAAGACTTCTGCAAAAAGGAATGACGCTGGAAGAGATAAATGAAAGGATTAACGCACAAGCACCTCAGGATAAAAAATTGGAAAAAGCTGATTTTGCTTTAATAAACAATGGAAATATCATATCATTAAAGGAACAAGTTTCAAAACTAATAACAAACGAAACGATAGAAATAATATAAATTTAATTATAACATAAAAAGTAAAAAGGAAAATTCATGAAAAAAGAAGAACTAAAAGAAGAAACTTCATCATCAAATGAAACAGAAAAGAAAACAACGAAGAAAAGAACCACGAAAGAGTCTTCAACAGCAGCTAAGTCAAAAGCTTCTACATCAAAAAGTACGACTGCTAAAAAAACAAAAAAAACTGCTACAAAAAAGAAACCTGTGGATAAAATTGATGAAGTTACAACTACTGAAGTTAAATCTACCTCACAAGAATTTGTAGAAAAGGTTGAAATTGATAAAAAGAATAAAAGTGAAACTTCAAAAAGTCAAAATAGTACAAACAATAAAGGCGAATTAGAAGAAAAAGCTTCTGATATAGCAAAAAAGAACGAAAATAAATCCAATGGTTCAACTGCCAAGGAGAAGAAAGAGACAAATTCCGCTCATGAAAAACATGATAAAGGCGGGAAGCAGAAAAAACGAAAAGAAATGATTCGTGATAAAACTGCACCAAGTCTTGATATTTCAGTACTTCAGGCAAAAACAATGCCTGAGCTTGCTCAAATGGGGAAAGAATTAGGAATTGAAGGAATCGGAGCTCTTGAGAAACCGGAACTTATTTTTGAAATATTGAAGGCTAATGCCGAACAGAACGGCCTTATGTATGGTAGCGGAAACTTGGAAGTACTACCTGACGGGTTTGGCTTTTTGAGATCCTCTAGTTACAGCTATCTTCCATCGCCTGAAGATATTTATATGAGTCCTTCTCAAATCAGAAGATTCTCTCTTAAAACTGGGGATTTTGTCGCAGGGCAAATCAGACCTCCTCGAGATAAAGAACGATTTTTCCCGATGCTTAGGGTTGAATCTATAAATAATGAAGCACCGGAAAATAAGAAAAATATTATTCCATTTAAAAACCTTGTACCTTACTTTCCGACAGAGCGCCTCTTATTAGAAGTTGACGAAGAAGATTTATCTACTAGAATCGTGGATATTGTTTCTCCTATAGGAAAAGGACAAAGAGGGTTGATTGTAGCTCCGCCAAGAACTGGGAAAACTGTATTAATGCAGAAAATGGCCAACAGTATCGTAAAAAACAACCCCGAAGTTGTTCTTATTGTATTACTGATTGATGAACGCCCTGAAGAAGTGACAGATATGGAGCATTCGGTTGATGCTGAAGTTGTTAGTTCAACATTTGATGAGCCGCCTTCTCGCCATGTTCAGGTTGCGGAAATGGTTATAGAAAAAGCAAAAAGACTTGTTGAGTTTAAAAAGGATGTAGTAATTCTTCTGGATAGTATTACCAGACTTGCTAGAGCTTATAACACACTTCAACCGCATAGTGGAAAGATTCTCACAGGTGGAGTTGATGCAAATGCACTTCATAAACCGAAGCGTTTTTTTGGAGCAGCAAGGAATATTGAGAATACTGAAGGTAGTTTGACAATCATAGCAACAGCACTGATTGAAACAGGCAGTAGAATGGATGATGTTATATTTGAAGAATTCAAAGGTACAGGCAATATGGAACTTCACCTGGATCGTCGCCTTTCAGATAAAAGAGTATTTCCTGCAATTAATATTGAGAAGAGTGGTACCCGCCGTGAAGATCTTATTGTTCATCCTGATGAATTGAATAAAATATGGGGTTTGAGAAAAGCAATGAATGGAGTCCCTCCTGTTGAAGCAATGGAATTGATTATCGGAAAAATGAAAAAAATCAAAACAAATGCGGAATTTTTAATGACATTACAGGTTTGATGTGCTATATATGTATGTTTTAATTAACATATGTATTGAGCATTTCGATGTAATTAAGGAGAATAAATATGATTTGTCCATATTGTGAAGTAGAAATTTCAATGAGTGCAGTAGATTCGGAAGACGGATACTGTCCTGAATGCGGTGTTCTAATTGCTGCAGCATCTATATTTCAAGATGAAGACGATCAGGAAGGCATAGATGATATTTATGAAGACAGTTTTTAAAAACGACAAGTAACTACAGATGAAAAAAACTTTACTTTTTATACTAATTGGAGTTATAGTAATACTTCTGGTGATCCTGGGAAGTATACTTTTTAATTCATATTCAGAACTTAGAGGGATGCGGGAAAAAGTTACCGGTCTTGAAAAGCAACTTAATGAAAAGAAAAGTGAACTTCTGGAACTGAAGCGTAAGGTTTATGATTTAAAGCATGACCCTGAAGCTATAGAAACTGTTGCCAGAGAAAAATTCCGTTTAGTTGGGCAAGGGGAAGTTGTATATACATTGGAGCCTAAAAAGAAAAAAAAGAAAAATACAAAAATACAAAATAAGAAGGGAAAAAAATAATTATGTACAGTGCGTCTGATTTGAGAAAAGGATTAAAGGTTGAAATTGAAGGTGAGCCATGGGTTATAACTGATTTTGATTTCTGCAAGCCGGGAAAAGGGCAGGCATTATACCGTTGCAAACTGAAAAATATGATAACCGGTAATACAATGGATAAAACCTATAGAGCAGTCGAAAAAATCGGAAAACCGAATCTTTTTGAGCGGGAGGTTTACTATTCATATAAAGAGGGAGAAGTTTTTGTTTTTAGTGATGCTGAGACTTATGAGGAGTACCGTTTAAGCAAAGATACTCTGGGAAATCTCACATATTTTCTGATGGAAGATATGCAGTGCAAAATATTATTTTTCAATGAGCATGCAATTGATATAACCATTCCCATATTCATTGAAAAGCCTATTAAATATACAGAACCAGGAGCACGCGGAGATACAGCAACAAATGTGACAAAGCCGGCTACTATTGATAATGGATATGAATTGAATGTTCCGATTTTTGTAAATGAAGGTGATGTGATAAAAATTGATACAAGGACTGGAGAATATGTTGAGCGTGTATCTAAAGGATAATTTTTTCTGGTTTATTAATGATAAGAAATGAAGATTTTATAAAAAATATCAGGAAGTATTTCGTTAAAGAGGGATTTTCAGAGATTACAACTCCGAGAATTATAAAATCCCCACTTCCGGAACCTCATATTAATGCAGTTAAAGCAGATAACGGCTATTATATAACATCGCCGGAGCTTTATTTAAAAATACATTTATCAGATTTTCCTGAGGATATATTTGAGTTGGCGTCCTGTCGTAGATTAGAAGAATCCGGAAGGCTTCATAAAGAGTGTTTTTCGATGCTTGAATGGTATAAAGTAAATGCCGTTTATACAGATCTAATTGAATTTATAACTCATTTTCTATTATTTATGGCAGAAGAAACTTTTGGGACTTCAAAAATTATTTATCAGAACATGGAAATAGATTTTGCATCTCCATGTTCTGTTTTTACGGTTGAAGAAGTATTTAAAAAATATGGTTCAAAAAACTTAACTCAAGCATTAAAAGAAGGTTTATTTGAAGAGATTCTTGTAACAGAAATAGAACCTGCATTACCTAAGAATGTACCAGTTATTTTAAAAGATTATCCATCTGAATTTGCGGCTCTTTCAAAATTTAAAAAAAGTAATCCTGCCTTTTGTGAAAGATGGGAATTATATCTATCCGGAATAGAAATTGCTAATACTTATACAGAATTGACGGGTTATGATGAACATTTAAAAAGGTTTTCAGAATTTACAGAAGAACGGGGAAAAAATAAAAAAACAGAATATTATGTGATTGATGAGTTTAAAAATGCTCTTAAAAAAGGTATCCCGGAATCCGCAGGGTGTGCTCTTGGAATTGACAGGCTTTTTATGATATTTGCAGATATGCCGTCGATTCCGCAATTTAATTTGCTCCGGAAGGGAGAAACAGTATAATGAAAGTTTGTGTTACAGGTCGAAATTCATCTGATATTATAGATGTTATTTGTAAGAATAAGAATTTTACTATTGTTGAAAAAGATCCTGAACTTGTAATTGCTCATGGTGGTGATGGTACATTACTTAATGCCGAACGAATGTTTCCCGGAATTCCTAAGCTCCCTATAAGAGATATGAAAACAGCAGTTCGCTGTGAAAAACATTTTTCATTACTTGAATATATTGATGCTTTTTCTACTAATAAATTAGAGAAAAGTGAGCTTATTAAAATTGCAGGAATTAAAAATGAAGATCAACTTGTAGGACTTAATGATATTTTTATACATAATGTTGACCGTGGAGGTGCATTACGGTATTTTGTATATATTGACGGCAAACCTTACGGACATGAGATTATTGGTGATGGAGCAGGTATTGCAACAGTTCATGGAAGTACAGCCTATTACCGAAGTATAACGCACAGTATTTTTAAAATCGGAATAGGTTTAGCATTTAATAACAGCACAGAAGTTACCAATCATCTGGTTTTACCGGAAGAGACCGAAATTAAAATTAAAATCACGCGTGGGCCTGCTGTTTTAATAGCGGATAATTCTCCTGAGCAAATTAATATTCAAGAAGGCGAAGAGGTTATCTTGAAAAAAATTGAAGAAAAAGCGTATATATATGGGCTAGAAGAGTTTATGTGTGAGAAATGCAGAAAGCTAAGGCATTATAAAAGGCAGAGAAATTGATAATAAAAATGATATACTAATGAGATAAAGATGAAAAATATAGTTGTTTTAGACGGTGAAAATCTTAGAATTAAAGATATTGTACATATCGGAGTAGGTGATAAACTTGTCTCTTTGGCTCCTGATGCTTTAAAAAGGGCAAAGGCTTCAAGAGAATTTTTAGCAAAAGCTGTTGCTGAAAAAAGAATTATTTACGGAGTTAATACTTCATTTGGTCCAATGTGTTCTAAAATAATCCATGATGATGAAATTGAAACGCTTCAAATTAATCTTATAAGAAGTCATGCCGCAGGACTTGGTGATCCTCTTAAACCTTATATTGCTCACGCTGCTTTGGTGGTTCGTTTAAATTCTTTAATAAAAGGTTTTTCAGGCGTAAGAGTTGAGCTTCTGCATCATTTAAAAGATATGATAAATAATGGTATTGCACCGTATATTCCCGAATGTGGCAGTGTTGGTGCATCGGGTGATCTAATTCATCTTGCTCATTTAGCTCTAGCAGTCATAGGAGAGGGAAAGGCATATATTCAGGATAGTAATAAAGGAACCTGGGAACTATGTGATGTTATTGAAATATATAAAAAAGTTGGAATGTCTCCGATGAAACTATCATTTAAAGAAGGCATTGCTTTAATGAATGGAACAAGTGTTATGTCTGCAATAGCTGCATTTGCGACCTTCGGAGCCGCAAAACTTTTAAATACAGCTTGTGTAAGTGCAGCGTTCGGAATGGAGATTTTTGGAGGAATAGACGATGCTTTTGACGAAGACCTTCACCTTGTCAAACCTCATTCAGGGCAAATAAAAATTGCATCTGTTATTCGTCATCTTTATTCCGATTCCAAAAACATAACAGAACGAAAAAATGTTCATGAAAGTATAAATGCTGAACGGGATAATAATACTCCTGTATATGAAACAGAAATAAATGTTCAGGATGTTTATTCAATCCGTTGCACACCTCAGATTTTAGCACCAGTTCAGGAGGCATTGGAATATGCAGAAAAAACAATTATAACAGAGGTAAATTCATCAAATGATAATCCTATTGTAATTCCTGAAAAGAAAAAAATTATTCACGGAGGCAACTTCCACGGTCAAAGCATCTCATTTGCAATGGATATGTTATGTATTGCAGTTGCAGAATTATGTAACTTATCAGAACGCCGTATAAATAAATTACTTGATAAAAATCTTAATGAAGGTCTTCCAGAACACCTTATTTGCGGAACTGTTGGCATTAATATGGGCTTTATGGGGGCACAATATCTAGCAACTTCAACAACTGCGGAAAACCGTCAGTTGGCAAATCCTGTTTCTACATTATCTATTTCCTGCAATGCATCCAATCAGGATGTTGTGAGTATGGGAACTGTCGCTGCAAGAAAAACCTTTAAAGCCGTTTCAAATGCAAAACATATTTTAACATTGGAAATTCTTGCTGATTTACAAGCTCTTTCGTTTAGAAATTCAAAAACACTTGGAAAAGGAACTGCTGCAATATATGAAGTGCTGAATAAGGAATTTACAGTTTATGATAATTCAGAAATTTTTCATGAAAGCCTTGTTCGTTTCAGAAAATTACTTTTTTCAAGTCAAATATTTGATGATTTAAATATTTATATATAGGATAGTATCAAGTTTATGAACAAAACACTTATTTTAATGTCAAAAATATAGACAACTTTTTAGAAAATACATAGTGCAAAAATTATAAAGGAACATTAGAAATGCTTAGCGATAGAGATTATATGAGAGATGACAGGCAGCAAAGGGGGAGGGGAGGAATGCAATCTGGCAACTCAAGCAGAAGTGGTATGAGTGCTGTTGCTATTCTTATCATTGCAAATTTAATTGTATTTATGTTTGAAAACATGAATCCAAACATTTCAGCCCGTTTTTCATTAATTTCTCCTGTCGTCATACAGGGAAAAGAATATTTCAGATTAATTACATATATGTTTCTTCACGGTAGCTTTATGCACATTTTATTTAACATGTATGCTTTATATTTATTTGGAACAATTCTTGAATCTAAAATAGGGAAAAAAAGTTTTTTCATAATGTATTTTATAAGTGGAATTGCCGGGGGATTTTTATGGATATTAATTAATCCTAATTATTCGATTCAATGTATTGGAGCAAGCGGTTCGGTGTTTGGTGTTATTATTGCAAGTGCAATGTTTGTACCGGATGCACAATTTATGATGCTGATTCCACCTGTTCCATTAAAATTGAAAACCCTTGCCGTTGTATATATACTACTTGAATTGTTTATGTTTGAATTTTCTTCAGTAGGTCAGGGGATTTTCAGCAATATTGCACATATTGTTCACTTGGGTGGGGCTATAGGAGGTTATATCTATATAAGAATGGTATTCAGAAAAGAAATAAAATGGGATATTTTACCTTTAGGGTATAAAAATAGAAAAACAGCATCAGCGCCATCAACTTCAGGATGGTCTGTTAGCGGAAGTGGAGTCTCTCAAACTGAATTAGATAAGCTTTTGGACAAGATTTCTGTTTCAGGAATAAATAGTTTGACAGAAGACGAACTTACTAAATTAAGAAATGCAAGAGAAAAAATGCGAAAGTAAGAATAAGCGGGGAAGGGGAGTAAAACAGAGAAAAAGTGTATTATATATGAATACTGATACTGAAATAAAAATTGATATTATAGAATTTCCTGAAATTGAAAATAAATCTACTAAAATAGAGCAGGGAGAGAGTGATAATAAATATCATGAGAATGAATCTCTTGAGACAATCTTGGCTCAGACTGAAAATCCTCAAATTGCTCTAGAATGGTGTGCGGTTCTAGGTTCTCAAAAAATTAACTTTACTTTGGATAACATTGATAATATATGGTATTTTAAAATAGAACCTGATTTATATGAAAATGCAAAAAAACATATTGAAGCATATGAAAGTGAACGAGGTTTTTTTCAAAAACACCTGAAAGAACTAGAAAATATCAAGGTAAAACCTGTAAAATTTATCTCTTTAATGCCATATATTATCCCGGGATTATTACTATTATTCTTCTTTATAATAACTGGTCCATCAGAAAAAAATTCTCTCTTTTTCCAAATTGGTGTTCAAAAACCTACTGAAATATTTAAATATCATCAAGTATGGCGGTCAATTACTTCATTAACTCTTCATGCAAACTTACCTCATGTACTAGGAAATATGATATTTTTTATCGTATTTACAGCAGTTGCAGGTGAATTTTTAGGTGCTGGAATAGCTGTTTTTACCGTTATATTAAGTGGAATATTAGGCAATTTAACCACAGCATTCCTTCTATACCATAACTCATATACGGTTCCTTATGACTCTCTTGGAGCTTCCACTGCTGTATTCGGTGCTTTGGGCTTAATTGTCGTTCTTTCCATTCTAAAAAGAAAAAATAATGTTTCTTTTAAAAAATCACTCCCAATTATTGCGGGGTTCGCTCTTTTATCCTTAACTGGAACAGCTCCTGGTAGTGATGTATTTGCTCACTTTTCAGGCTTTGTATGGGGCGGAATATTAGCTGTACTTGCTTATACCCTTAAAAACTATGCAAAAAATATAATTTTCCAGACATTCTTCTTCATTTTGTCTACTTTTGCTATATTCATAGCTTGGAGTTATGCTTTACACAGTCTGAATTAATGTTTATCTTCATAAAATCTGTTAATAAAACTGTTGATAACTTTTAATTTATTTACAATCAATGAGTTACGGTAAATATTTAATATAGTCAACTTAACATAATATATATTATGCGACATTACATATGGGGGGGATATTCTAATTCAATAAACCCGGTCAAGTGATGATGGGATGTTCTTTTGTAATCATTCCTGGAGTTTGTCTAGTTATATCTTACTTATATTTATATACGGATTTTACAAATTCTATTTAAGGAATAGCTAGGTAAAAAAATTTCACCATATATTTACATTGAAAAAGATTTAAGATCATTTGTTTCCATCTCCGTCAGGTTGTAATATTTGTTTATTATCAAAAAATAAGCTATAGAGTTAATCTTTATTGATTTATCTTCCTTGAGAGTACATTGTTTATTATTCATACTAATTGATTATATTGTCTTTTATCTAGCTTTATTTCATTGCTGTGAATTATTAACCAGTAATATTTACATTACTTAAATAATTATTAAAATATATGGTGTGATCTTCATTATTAAATTCAGCAAAAAGGAATGTAAATATTGAGTTTTTTGAGATATGCAAATATGCTAAAAATCTATCTATTTTTCACAATTTTAGAACTAAAATTATGCATATAAATAAGTATTTAATTTATCATTATATGATTATTGAATATTTAATATATTTATATAATTAAAAAATAGAGATTATAGGGGTAGGTGGGTATGAATAATATTATATGTATACCAATAATATATTAGATATATTGAGTGTAGGCATATAAAATATTGAGATAAAGGAAGGAAGAGATAATAAATCAATAGAGGTATGAATATAAAGAATAAATCAATCAATCCCCTGCCCTGTAATGAATATTTAATTTAAGAATAATAAGTTTAAAGTATTCTAAATTTAGAAGTCATTTCCCTCATCGTATTTTTTGATTTTTAAAATGATATTTTTTAGTACTTCAGGAGGTACTTGTGCAATTGAGAGTCTGATGAAATTATTTACAGTTTTAGGTATATTTCTACGCTCATGTTCCCAAGATTTAACTGTTACAACAGAAACTCCTAATAAAATAGAAATATCTTCCTGAGTTAAATCTTTAGCAAGTCTAAATCGTGTAAACTCCAATCCAGTCATATAGTGTTTGTATTTCATAATAAGGTTTACATTGTATCTATTTTGTATTTAAATTAAATAAATAATTAATCTTTAAAAACTTCTATTATTTCTTAACCATATCATTTAATTTCTTATTTTTTTCATTAAGTATATTTTTCAATTTTTCAGCAATTCTAATAATATAGGATTTAATTTTTAGAGTTCCTATTTCTTCCATAAGTCCCATAATAACTTTATCAACGAATTTATTAATGTCATCTTCATTTATTGGAGTAGGATTTGCCGCCCATCTTTTAAGGAATATTTGTTCAGGTAGTTCTCTATTCTGATTTTCCTGAATATTCAAAGGTCTTACATGTGTATGAAGCTGGTATCCTTTCAACGCGTAAATAATTGTTTCATAATCAAAATTTTCTTCATGTAGACGCATAAATTTATATTCCATAACATCAGCAGCTTCATCAAGAGTAATGTCTGCTTTTGGGAAATGAAATTTTCTATCAGAGAAATTGAGAGATTTTTGGAAATTTGTATCTAGTTCATTATTATATATTCTCCATTCCCTCACCTTACCATGTTCGTCTTTTCTAATATCACCACCTAGTAAAAGTAAACAGATCAGGTCTGATTCTTTATGTTTTTTGTCTGTAATATGGCGATGATGCCCGCCAAGTTCCATTGAAATATGCAGACTGTGGGGTTTTATATCAAGAAATTTAACCGCTTCATTAATTAATAATGACATTGCCCATGGACAATCAAAAAGAGGTCGTGATAAATCGCCAATGATCTGATATCTTCCGAAAGCATATTCAAGAAATCCTCGATGGCGCTGCTGAGCCAAATTCATTTGTCTGTGAGAATCAACATGTCCGCCTAGTCGCCAGGTTCTCTGCAATAAATCAAAGTCCCAAAACCAGTAAAAGGAGTCATATACAGGATCATCTCCCGGATTTGCATATATTGTATTTGCACCAAGATTACCAAATTCCAATTCTGCACCCAGCGGAGTAGGCGTTGAATACCAGTTATTATCAATTAAATCAATAAGTTGTTCCAATTCATGAGCATCATATATTAGATCTGCTAAATCAACCGCAATTTTTGCATAATCGCGATACCCCCTCCCCTCGACGATTTGGTCAAGTTTATATTCTTGGAATAGTGCATTAATTTTATTTTTATGACGATTGTATAATAAAAAAGAGAGGAGTATTGCTATTCCGTGCTGATAATACTGATGTGCGACTCTGACTGCCTCAGGATGCTGATGTCTGATTTTATTAACAAACTGGTTAAAAATAATGTGCTGACATGCAAGCTGCATATAATTACCGGCAAATGGAAGTAATTCTTTATTTTTAAGGGTTTTCCCAAGACTTGGTGGCGCTGCTTCTTCAAGTGCCTGAATCATTATATAATTACAGATATAATTGCCATCAAAATGAGATTGAATGATTGAATCAACAGCTGAGCCCATCAATTCATGTAGTACGCGTCTATCCATTCCCGGCTTATTAGCTGGTACATTTTCGAGTATTGCATCTATTTTTTTTTCAACATAAAAGCCGAATTTATCTTCAAACTGCATATCAGAAGTGATATTCCTATTGATAGCAGAAATATTACCTATATAAGTCTGGCAACGCTGACGCATTTTTCCAACTCTAACAACAACTGAACGGCGTGAGTATAATTCGCCTTCATCTTCAAAATCATCAAGAATTTTCAACTCTTCTTTAGTTATATTTCTTAGTACTCTACCCTCAGTCACTGCACCTTTCTGCTTTACAATAAATGGGAAATTCCACGAAGGAGTAAGGCGCATATAGTGAAAAAGTCTTGCAGGTATTGTTTCAACTTTACGGTTTAAAAGAAGCTGAAGGTAATGATCATACATAAGAGTTCCATAGACGAATAAGTCAACAGTATTACCCTGAGCCCCATAGAATGCTCTAGTTATTTCTTCGGGAGTATGTGCATGTTTCTTCTTATATTCATATTTTTTATTTTTCATAAATATTTTTTTATAGATGATTTACTTTTAAAGAGTACAGCTGTTTCATCGCAGTGGGAAAATTTCGGACAATTTGAACAATCTGACCAGATTTTCTGAGGGAAAATATCCTTATCAACAACTTCAAAGCCTAGTTTTTTAAAAAAAGATACCTGATAAGTTAAAGCAAAAATTTCAGGGTCATCAACTTTACCAAGAATATCATTCAATATATATGCCACAATTTTAGAGCCAATTCCTCGTTTTGAATAATTGGGATTAACTGCAAGCGAGCGTATTTCAAAAAGTTTATCTCCAAAATTTCTAAAAGCGACACAAGCTACTAAATTATTATCAAGAAAAGCAACATAAAAAGAATTGATTCGTTCTTTTATCTGTTCTTTAGTCAAAGGCAATAACAAACCCGATTCGGCATATTCCCCAATTAAATCAAATATTTCCGGAATAAGCTCTGTTGCCGGAGTTTTAATAATAATTTCAGATAACGAATCATTCATCAAAAAATCCGATTTTTCTGAATTTATCATATCTGTCCTGTAAAAGTTCTTCTACCGACATAGTATCAAGTTTTTTCAGTTCAGAGAGTATTCCGTCTTTAAGATATTCGGCAGCCTGTGAATAATCTTCCTGAGCACCACCTAACGGTTCTTTGATAATTCCATCAATTATCCCCAACTCTTTTAAATCTTTTCCAGTGAGTTTTAACGCCTCCGCTGCCTTTTCTGAAAAAGCACGGTCTTTCCATAATATAGCAGCACATCCTTCAGGTGTTATTACGGAATAGTAAGCATTTTCCTGTAAAAGTATACGGTTTGCCACACTTATACCTAATGCACCTCCAGAGCCTCCCTCACCTATTACAATTGCGATAATAGGAATAGGAAGTCCAAACATTTCCTGAAGATTCAAAGCAATTGCTTCTCCAATATGGCGTTCTTCCGAGGCGATTCCTGGAAAAGCTCCTGGAGTATCAATAAATGAGATAATAGGGACTTTAGCTTTAGCTGCCATCTGCATTAAACGCAGAGCTTTTCTGTACCCTTCCGGGTGTGGACATCCGAAGTTTCTGAAAACATTTTCTTTAGTATCGCGTCCTTTTTGTGTTCCAATAACCATAACTGGTCTGCCATCAAGTTTGGCAAATCCACCTACAATTGCAGCATCGTCAGCATATCTTCTATCTCCGTGAAATTCCAGGAAATCTGTAAAAACGCGCTGAATATAATCAAGAGTATAAGGTCTTTCCGGATGTCTTGCAAGCTGTACTTTCTGCCAAGCACTCAAGTTATTAAAGATATCACGCCTGGACTGTTCAAGTTTATCTTTCAATATACTAATTTCCGAAGATACATCCATTTGAGTCGTCTGACCAAGCATTTCCAGTTCTTCAACTTTATTAGCCAAATCAACTACTGATTTTTCAAAATCCAGAATTATCTTTTTACTCATAATATAATATCCTTATTATTAATTTAATATTTATTATTTTTGAATAAGAACTTTTGTCTTTCGCGGTACAATAGAAAAAAGTTCATTTACATCGTCATTTTTCATTCTGATACAACCATTGCTTGATTTTGTTCCGATAGTTTCAGGCAGCCATGTGCCATGAATTCCATAACCGCTGAGATGCTGGTTTGTATCACCGGTAGGTTTCAGAGCCATCCATCGCGTACCAAGAACATTTTCCTTGGATCCGAACGGAATAGCTTTTCCTTCATTATACCATATAGGATTTTTTTGTTTTCCCTTAATAATAAAAGTACCTTCAGGAGTTCTTCCCTGACGCCCGACCCCGACATTATAAATTTTGAAAAGCTCATCACCATTATAAAGATAAAGTCTGAATTTATTTTTACTTACTTTTATAGACCAGTTACCCTGGTAGATATAAAGTGTTTTTCCTGGGAATATAATAGGGTTTGCCGGATTTAACCCGTTACTTTTTTGAATAGCCTCAACGGTTGTGTGGAAAAGTTTAGCAATTTTGATAAGACTGTCACCCGCTTGAATTGTATATAGTTTCTTTTGAGGAGAAGGCATATCGCTCATATAAATTGCGATGTTTGCTTTACTTAAAATATCTGCAGCTTTTTCCCAAATCTTATCTCCTTCTTCAAGTCCTGAATTAACAACTTCTAAAGCACTAGACTTTGCATCAACAAATTCTTCGTCTTTAAATGCTTTTATTGCTTTCTCCAGGTTCTTTTTAACTTTCTCATACTTTTCAGGAGAAAGAGTAACCTTTGGAATATCTATTTCTGTCTCTGTTTCGCTTAGATCACTGTTATTAAGTTCAACTTTACCTGAAGTTTTATTATTTTCAGATGATGTCTTATTTGTTTTAGTTTCATCATCCAGTGTTGTTAGTATCTGATTGTTATTATTCTTTTTTACTATAGGATTAACTTTTTTCTTTGTTCCGAACCAATACCAGAGAAGAAGTCCAATCAATACAGCTAGAATAATAATAATATACTTTTTATTACCTCTGTTTCTGCGGCCTCTTGTAACATTTGAGACTCCACCGCCTCTAAAAAGATTTGAATAATCACCCATAATTCACCAAAGTTAAATTAATTTTTCAGTTATAACCTTACTGCTTTTGCAGATTAAATTTTATAAAACACCGTATTTGAAAGAAAGAATATACATTCTATGAAGATTAATGCCAGAAAACAGAGAAAAAAAGAGACAAAAAAATAGAGAATAAAACTAAAAATCAAACTCAGGATATAGTTCAGTTATCCCCTCTTCCGACATAAAACGCTCATAAATAACTTGCCATCTTAAATGAGTATTTGCTTGTTTTGCCAACCACTCTTTTAATCCTAAAATATCTTTTGAAAATGCGGCTATTGTTTGAATTTCAGATTTTGAACATCTGAATAATATCTGAAGAGCTGTAGGTATTCCTGCTTTTTTCAAATTAGCTTCAGCATGAAAATAGTAATTGCGTGCAATCTGATTACGAATAAGAAGAAATAACGGGTAAATACCTGTAATAACCCAGAAAGGATAAACCGGAAGCTGGGTAAAAGAAGTAAAAGTCTGAATTATTTGAGCTGTAAGCAATAGAAAAAACGGTGTAATAAAACAAACTGCATCATAGGAGGAGCGGAAGCAGTTGCCCAAATATCTCCGCAAACCACTTGGAGAAATTCGATATGCGAAAAACTCTTCATAAATAAAATCTTTAACAGGCGCTCTGGCTATATGACAAAGCTCATGAGCTAAGAGTTCATCCCTTTTATAAAACAACCATTTCTTTTTTTGTGAAAAATTAGAACGGATGAGGAATATTGATAAATTATTGTCAGGAAAAGTTATAGCACATCCGCCCCACAAAAAACCTAAACTTTTTTTCATAAAAAAGCCGGGAACCCAATTTATCTTAAATGAATAGTATTTACTGTTTATTTCCCCTGCTTCATCTATAATATCGGAAGGTATCCTGCGTTCTTCGTCTAATTTTATGCAATCAAATAAATCAAGATGTTTCTTCTCTGCGATATCTTTATCAAAATTGTTTATTGTATTCAATAATTTCTCAATTCTATCCTTGTACGCAGAAGTATCCTCGCCTGGCGCAAGAATCAAACCTAACGCATCAAGTTCTTTCAATATCCCTATATCATTCCCTTTACCGGAATTAAGTATTGCAACTTTTTTTAAAATTTCTTCAGCATTCATATATTGTTAATATAATTCAGTTCATAAAAACGGCAAGCAAAGTAGCAGGAGATTTTTCAATTAATTTTTTTCAATAAAAAAATTTAGCTACAACAGAAAAACGCCCGGAACAATCCGGGCGTTAAAAAATTAGACTTAAGACTATTTTTAATCTAAGCTATTATTTCTTTTCAAAAAGCTCTCTGATTCTTTTACCGGTAATTTCGACCTGGTGTTCGCCGAGTGCTTTTCTTTTGCTTAATAAATTAGGAGCACCATTTTTGCTCTCTGCCAACCACTCTTTTGCAAAAGTACCGTCTTCGATTAATTTCAAAGACTCTTTCATTCTTTCTTTTACGCCGGCATCAATAATTTTAGGACCATTATAGTATTCGCCCCATTCAGCTGTATTTGAAATAACAGCATTCATTTTCTGAATTCCGCCTTCAAAAATTAAGTCAACAATAAGTTTAAGCTCATGTACACACTCGAAATAAGCCATTTCTGGTGGATATCCAGCTTCAACAAGTACTTCAAATCCAGCTTTCATTAAGTCAACACATCCGCCACAGAGAACATTCTGTTCACCGAATAAGTCTTCATAAGTTTCCTGTTCAAAAGTACACTCAAGACATCCTGCACGGGTGAATCCCATCGCTTTAGCCATCGCAAGAGCAATATCTCTAGCCTGACCGCTTGGATTCTGTTTTACTGCGATAAGTCCAGGAACTCCGAAACCTTCAAGATAGGCTTTCCTTTCTTCTGTTGCAGGACTTTTTGGAGCGACCATAATAACATCGACATCTTCCGGTGGAACAATTTGTTTGTAAACAATATTAAAACCATGGGAGCAAGAAAGAGATTTTCCAGCTTTCATGTGCTGTTTGATTTCATTTTCATAAACTGGACCATGAAATTCATCTGGAAGCAGGATGTGAATTACATCAGCTTTTTCAGCTGCTGAGGATATATCCATAACATCAAAACCATCTTTTTTCGCCTGTTCATAAGAAGCATCTTTAATCGAACCGATGATAACATTAACGCCTGAATCTTTCATGCATAACGCCTGAGCTGAACCCTGACTTCCATAACCGATTACTGCAACTGTTTTTCCCTTCAAAACATTAAGATCGGCATCTTTGTCATGAAGAATATTTACTTTACTCATTTTTTCTCCTTTAAAATTTATTATTCAAATTAGCCAAACAGCATCAATATAAAACTGAAAATAAAAATTACAAATTCATTATATGTTTAAATTACCGTATTATTAAAAACTTTTTACTGGAATTGTCTTTTTATTTTTATTTTCGGTTATTTTTATCTTCATTTTTAGAAGAAACTCTTACTGCAATATCAAATATATGGCAGTTTATTCCCCATAGGGATCTTTGCCTGGATGTTCCGGGTAAATCGCTAAAGGCAAACCTAATGACTCCCTGCTCTGCCAATTTTTATTTGTATTTTTATTTGTTTTTATGATATAAACATAATATGCTCCATGTTTTCCTTTTTTACCGTCAAAATATGCGCTTACATCTGTGTTGCCTTTTTTTAGCTTTACATCAAATGTTACTTCAACAGCATCTTTGGGAATAGCTTTTTCAAAATGTTGCCCCTGAATATCGAGTACAGCTGTAGAAGCACCAATACCTTTTCCGACATATGGGGCATTGATAGGTTTATCTGCTTCAGCCGGCCAGCGTCTCAAAGAAAACTGATATTCTCCATTTTTATCAACTTTGATTTTCCAAATTCCTGACGGTGCTTTTTTTGAGCCGCCTTTTTTAACAAGTCTTTGACTCCATGCTCCTTTTACGCCAAACCAATCGTGCGACATTAGACGGGTTGGATTTTCCTTAGGATTTCCAATTTCTATACGGCTTAATTTTGAATTTTCAGATGAGAGATCATGCCAGAATTTTTCATAAGAATCAAGCATCATTTCTGCAATTTTACCTTTTTGAGCAAATAAATCATTTTTTTCTTCTCTATCATTCAAAGCATCAAAAAGTTCAAACTTTTTATGCTCATTTCCAGCTAAACGCCAATGTGTATTCATTACCGAAAATTTCCTGAATTTTATAGGTATATTCACCCGCTGACTTTCCACAATTAAATCCCTTTCCTTCCATTGCGCATCAGGGTTTTTTATTAAAGGCAGAATACTTCTACCGTCAAATTTTATATTTGGTTTTTCAAGGTGACATAATTCAATTAATGTCGGTAAAATATCAATATGAGCTGTTGTTTTATTTACATCAACACCTTCCTTAAAATATCCGTCAGGATAAGATATAAAAAAGAAAACTCTATGACCCCCATCATAATATGAGCCTTTCCCCTCTCTTAGTAATGCGTTGTATATTTTTTGTCCCACTTTTGTTACTGGTCCGTTGTCTGTTGTAAATATCAAAATAGTATTCTTATACAAATTTTCTCTCTTTAAAAATTCTATCATCTTCCCTAAATTATAATCAATATTTTCAATCATTCCATAATAATTTGCGGTTGAATCATCTATTTTATATTCTTTGTATTTCATCCCTTTAAATCGTTTGGAAAACTTGTCAGGAGCATACATAGGACTGTGCGGTGCGTTAGTTGCCAAGTATACAAAAAACGGTTTCTTTTTATTTTTATCAATAAATTTTTTAGCTTCTTCAAAAAAAACATCAGTACAGAAGCCTTTAAACTGAACAGGTTTTCCATTAACAAAATAGACATCATCAAAATAATCATTTCCCCAGAAATCCGGACCTTGGCTGATTCCTCCACCTCCAAGTTTTACAGTTTTATCAAATCCTTTAAAACGCGGCGCCTGGGGATAATTATCTCCTAAATGCCATTTACCGAAAAATCCTGTCTTATACCCGCTCTTTTTGAATACTTCAGCCATTGTTGTTTCATTAGGACGGAGCAGTTCCCTGCCCATTATCGTGTGCCATACTCCGGCACGGTGAGAATAGTGTCCCGTCATTAAGGCTGAACGGGTTGGAGCACAGGTCGGATCAACATGGTAATCAGTCAACCTTACGGACTTTTTATACAGTTCATCTGCCGCAGGTGTTTTTAGTATAGGATGCCCCATGCATGTTAAATTAGCATACCCCTGATCATCGGTCATTATCAAAAGGACATTCGGGTGAGTTTTTTCTTTATTGTCATCAGAAGCTGCATATCCTGTCACTGCAAATGAAAATAAGAGTCCTTGAACAATTAGAGGTCTTCTTTTAAATAAAATTTTCATAATACCTTTACCTTTAAAATAAATTTATCGACTGATACCATATTACAACAAAACGATTTGAACTAATCTACTAACGAATTAATTAGAGTACATATTGTTTCCGAATGCATCAATTGCAACAATAACAGGAAATTTTTCTACAGTCAGCTTTCTAAGAGCCTCCGGTCCCAAATCTTCAAACGCTGCAATTTCACAGCTTGTAATACATTTTGCAAGTAATGCTCCCAAACCTCCGGTAGCTGCAAAATATACACAGGAATACTTTTTCATTGCATCAATAACTTCAGAGTTTCTGTTTCCCTTGCCTATCATCGCCCTGATTCCGGCTTTTTCCATAAGAACAGGCGAATATAAATCCATTCTGTAACTTGTAGTAGGCCCGGCACTGCCTATTACCATACCTGGTTTTGCAGGAGCAGGACCACAGAAATATATTACTGCATCATTCAAATCAACCGGTAACGGCTTCCCTGATGCAATTAATTCACAAAGACGCTTATGAGCTGCATCGCGTGCAGTATATACTGTACCAGAAAGCAGTAACTGCGTTCCAGCTTTTAAACTTTCCGCTTTCTGTTTTGAAAAAGGTACATTAAATATTTCTATATTCATAACTATTACTGTTTCCTTCAATCTATAATATTACTGTTTTATGCCGTGCCGCATGGCAGTTCAGATTCACCGCGACTGGCAAAGAGGCAATGTGGCACGGGAAATATTCAATATGAACAGCTAATGCGGTTACAGTACCACCAAGCCCTTGAGGTCCCACACCCGAAGCGTTCACTGCATCGAGAATTTCGCATTCCAAATCTGCATATTCACTTTCAGGATGTGACTCACCTACACGACGGAGAAGAGATCTTTTTGCAAGAAAAGCTGCTTTTTCAAATGTTCCACCAATTCCTACTCCGACAATAACTGGTGGACATGGGTTACCGCCAGCCGAAACAACCGTTTTAACCACAAAATCACGCACTCCATCTTTTCCGTCAGAGGGTTTTAACATAGCAACAGCACTCATATTTTCAGAACCACCACCTTTTGGTGCAAGCGTAATTTTCAATTCATTGCCAGGTTTAAGTTCAAGATGAATAACAGGCGGTGTATTATTATTCGTATTTATTCGTTTAAATAAAGGGTCATTAACGATTGAGTAGCGCAGATAACCAGTTTTATAACCTTCTGCAACTCCTTTTGATATTGCCGTATACAAATCGCATTCCAACAAAACTTCATAACCAAGTTCGATAAAAAACACAGCAAAACCAGTATCCTGACAAATCGGAATACTTTCCTCCGCAGCAATTTCTGCATTTTTAACACAATCTCTGAGAATAGCAGACGCAGACGGTACTTGTTCCTGTTCAATAGATTTTTTCAATGCTTGAGTAACATCATCCGGTAAGTTAAAACAAGCATTATGACATAACTTAGAAACAGCTTTTATTATTTGATTTTCTGTAATTTTTCTCATTAGTCTATCCAATGCAGTACATCTCTGGCAATACACCAGCGGGGTTTCTTTAATTCGGGTACTTCACCAAGTATCCAATACTTATAATTATCTTTAGTTATATTATTGAGTTTCATATTCTGTATCCAGTAATTGAGGTACTTTAAAAATGCCAAATCTCCCTTTGCTATAGCATAAGCAACCCTCGTTTTATGCTTGAGTTCATTTAAAATAACAACGGTATATTCAGGATATAACAATGTCCAGGTATACCCCTGCTCTGCTGAATGTACAAGTATATCAGCTTTAATTTTTCCATCAAAGAAATCTTTATAATTTTCTATTTCTACAACTTCAGCATTTTTGAATACCTTCTTTATTCCTGATACAAATAAACTTCCTTTTAAAACTGCTACTTTAATTTTCCCAGCATTATTTATTGAGTTCACATCGTGATATTTTTTCTTGTCATAATCTTTAATTATTACCGCAGGATTAATCTCCATATACGAGTCTGTAAAATCCATCTCATCTATACGGTTTAAACCTATATAGACTCCGGTCATTGCAATATCAAAGATGTTATTTTTCAAAGAATCAGCCATATCAGGCATTTCAAATGGAATAAATTCTATTTTACATTCTAATATTCTCGCAAGGTTATGAGCCATCTGAATGTCATATCCGACCAACTTATGTTTTGAATTGTAAAATACAAAAGGCATTGTATTAGGATTGAACCCAACATGCAGTACTCCACTCTTTTTAATTGATTCAAGTCTGTGTGGACGATTCTGCTTTTCAAACAGTTTTTCCTCTATCGAACGGGAATCTTTTGTTTTTGAAATAGTGAATTCAACCGGATTTTTTATCGTCATACCATCAAGAATATTCTTTTTCGACATTGTCGAATTCGTGGTACTTGCAAGATATATCTTTATTGTTATGATAATTATAATGACTGAAACAAGAGACATTGTGCCGTTTGAAATAAGCCGTTTAACTGAAAAATGAGACTTTCCTGCCATCCAGTAAGAGCAGATCAAAGTGAAACATACAAGCTGCATTGATGCTGCCATTGTTGCAAAATAACCATTTACAATCCCTGCAACCATATAAAGTTGAAAGTAATCAGTTGAGAGTTTAAAGGAATCAAGCAGATATGGAATCGCAAGATTCGCCCCGCCAAAAAAACTTAAAAGCCCGGTAACCCCCAATTCCGGATAGCGTGTTACTGGAATCTGGCTTCCTGCAAACCATGATGCAAAAAGAATAAATGATAAAAACGACAACTGACCAGCATCGGGAAAGTTAAATGTTACCGGAATAATAATATCAGGCAGATTCTCATTATCATCTTTATCCGCTCTTGTAGCAAGCAATCCTTTAACTTTTTCTGTAATCATCGGCAGAACAATGAAAAGATTTCCTGTTGTAAATGCTGTCACAAGCGCTCCGCGTGCGGCTTTTATAACTTCTTTCATTGAAAATGGTGTAAATAAACTGACCAGAAGCGGGAAAAAAATAAAAGTCAGTATCACTGCAATTGCCATATATGTTACAAAAAATACCTGCAACTGCGCAAATTGTTCAACTGTAAGAGTTCCGGCAGCATTAGCGGCAAATGAAAATACACCTACAGGCGTAAGATACGCAACTCCACGCGCAATTTTTATAAGTGCATCTTTAGAAATTCTCAAAACTTTTAAAAGAGGTTCTTTCTCTTTTATTCCAATAAGTGCAACCCCTAAGCATAAAGCAAATAACACAACAGCCGGAATCATACTTAACGCCATAGAACTAAACGGGTTTGATGGTATATATAATTTAAGATAGTCAGGATGCGGCAGTTCACTTACCATACTAGTACTGAAAAATGATGCTGAATTCATTTCAGGGAAAACTATTGGCATCATAAAAACCGTACCTAAAATTGTACCCCAGAAAAGAAATAACAGCACCCCGCCTCTTAATGCAAGATTTCTGGCCTCATGAAAATTTAAACTTCCAATCCCAAGTATAAGCGAAGTTATGATATACGGAAGAATAGTCATTTGAAGAAGACTGATAAATACATCTCCTATAATCTTAAGATGTCTGCATGATTCACCAAAAAATAAGCCGCACAAAACACCTAAAACCATTCCTATGATTATCCAACCTGCTAATCCTAGCTTCTTTTTCTTCTTAGAAATTTCAATATTTTCTTTATTGCTCATATTTCTTCTTTCTTACTTTCGCATATTTTTATGTTTTGAATTTTTCAATTCTCGAATATACGATATTAGAGAGTTTTTTCAAACCTCAAGATTTAAAATTTATGTTAGATTTTAGTCGTTTTTTTATTTTTCCCTATTACAGCATATAATACAGCTGCCGCACTGTTCCCTACATTAATTGATTCCTTCTTCCCGAACATCGGCAGATTTACAACACCATCACACATTTTTACCGTTTCATCCTGAATCCCTAATGCCTCATTTCCAAAAATCAAAACAAGTGGAAATTGATATTCCATTTCCCAGGCAAAAACCGCATCGCTTGTTGTTTCAACCGCAAGAATTTGCTTGTTCCCCTCCCCTCTTAATGCTTCTACTGCCTCCATTGAACTTGAGAAAACCCGACATGGTACCATATTGTCCGTGCCCATTGCTGTTTTTGCAAGTTTGGGATGCGGCGGTGCAGGCGTGTAGCCACAGGCTATTATTTCACTAGCTCCTACTGCCTCTGCTATTCTGAAAATGTTTCCGGTATTATGTGCACTGCGTAATCGATCAAGCACTATGGTTATTTTTTTATCTTCTAATAATATTTCTCTCTTGTTATTATTCATTTGTCTGACGATCCTCCCGTTTTAAATATATTTCTGTTAAAATTGGACCGGCAATCACTGTAACAGCCATTAAAATCAGAATCGAATCAAATACCATCTTTGAAATCAGTGATTCCCCAAGATCATTATATGTCTGATAGGCAACCAGTGCAGCAGCTAGTGTAGCTGCAACTTGCGGTATAGATAAAGACCACATCAATGATCTATCTTCCTGTGTATATTTCAGTATTTTTGAAGAGACTGTTGATGCTAAATATTTAGCACTAATTAGTGATATAACAAGCAGTAATGCAAATATATAATCCCACCTGTTCATTGATATAAATGAACCGGGCTCCACCATTGCTCCCAATATTATAAAAAACATCGGGATGAAAAGAATATTTCCCAATGTATCAAGCTTTGACTTTACCTTTCCTCCTTTTATTACCTCATTAACTGCAAGCCCAACTACAAATGCTCCAATAATTCCCTCAAGGTGAATTAGTTCTGCTCCTAAAGCCGCAACCATCATGATAAATAACATCATTGCTGTCTTATTATCTTCATTTTTCTCTATCCAGGAGAAATATTTTACTGCAATCCATTTTGCTCCAAATAATACTAACGGCATATAAATTGCAATACCTATAATACGCATAAATAAGTTATTCCAGGAAAAACCTGCCGTATGTAGTGATATACATATTGATAAAATAATCAATGACGCAATATCTGTAAAAATTGTAGCACCTACAGTAACAGCAACAGATTCCTTTTTGAATGCTTTATATTTCTTTAAAAGCGGAAGTGAAATTAGGGTATGAGACGCAAGCAATGAACCTATCAGCAATGAAGTTAATATTGACATTCCAAATGATAAACTTAAAATAAAACCAGCACTCAACGGAAATATAAATGTTGAAAAACCAAATATTAAAGATTTTCTCCAATTTGTTATAAATCTATCAAAATCTATCTCCAATCCGGCAAAAAACATCACCATTAATTTACCGACATCTGCGAGAAAACTTATAACTCCCTCCCCTGGAGTTAATATTCCAAGCATCGAAGGTCCAAGAAGTAACCCTCCTATCAGAAGCCCTAAAATTCCGGGAAGTTTTATCTTTTCCAGCAAATTCGGTAAAAGCATAATCATAAACATGACTATTACAAAATCTACAATCGGATCAGGGCGAAAAATATATTCGTGCATAACTCCCTCTGAACTTCTTCCTTAATTTAAAGTTCCTCTAACTCAACTTTATGAATAAAAAGCTTAAATGGATATTTTTTATTCTCAACTTCTGTAGATATCTTATTTATTTCCGGTATTTGAATACATGACGGACTGATCTTTTCTCTTAAAACTCCCAAACCATAAGCTATATCCGTAGCACATTTTAAAAACTTTAAGGTAATTATTGAATATAACAATGAAAAAAATCTCCTGAAAACTCTAAAAATAAACCACCTTTTCTCAATAAAGACTCCATCATCATAACCATCTGTCAATTCTAAAATCCTCTCAGGATAATTGTGTGAAGCATACCCTGAACCACGACCATTTCTATAATACATCTTCAAAAGTTTTGTAAAACTATCCGGTATTAAATGATATATCCAGGTGTTTGCTGCAATTACACACTTTTTTCCGGTATCTCTAACCTTTTTCCTTAAAATAGGATCAAGCCCTCTTATTAGCTCTTCATCTTCCCCACCAATCTGCTCAAATAGTTTTTTCTCCATAATTAAACACGGGTGCTGCACCATGTCAGAACTTCGACTTTCTCTCTGAACAGGATAATAACGCCGTGGTATTTCACACATTGCCCTTTTCTGAAAAAAAGTAGCATTTTCAGGAATTTCACAGGCAGCTCCGCAAATGCCTATATCAGGATCTTTTTCCATCTCTTCCAGTAATTTACTGAATAATTTATTATCATCAACTATTGTATCATCATCAAGAGTCGCTATGTATTTACATGAAGCTTGTGATACTCCGTAATTAATTGCCCTGCCCTGGCGTTTGTCTCCTGCTACAAAATGAACCTCTTTTGGTGGTAATTCCTGCTTTGCCAATGCTGTAAGGATCACATTCAAATTGTCATTACCTTCAATCCTTAAAACAGGAATAATTACTGAATATTCTCTTTTTTCCAAATTTCATCTACCTTATATTTTATACATAAATGTCAAGACGAAACAACCTGGATATTATAAATTATTACGGTTGTCCCTTTGCCTACTTTTGAATTAACTTTTATCATCCATCCCGACTGTTCAACTATTCTTTTTACTATCGCCAGGCCTATCCCATAACCAGACGCACTATTGGTAAAATACGGCTTGAAAATATTTGGAAGTATATCTTCTGGAATACCTTCTCCATCATCTGAAACCAATAATTCAGCAACATGCCCCCGCTTTTTCTTTAACTCTACTTTTACTACCCCTCCCTCATGACAGTATCTTAAACTGTTTGTAAGCAAATTAACCAGTATCTGGGAAAGCATATCCTTATCTGCCAAAATTTTAACTTGATCTACTTCTGTAAGTAAAACAACTCCGGCATTCTTCATATCATCTCTAATTAAATCCACAATTCGACCAATATATGCTTTCCCATCCACTTCATCCAACTCAGGAGAACGGAACTTCGCATAACTTAAAAAATCACCTAACCTTGCAGTCGTTACATCTGTCTCTTCCATTATAGCCCTTGCCATATTCCGTGTCTTTTCAGAATTTGAACTGTCGTCAGCTATATTTTGAGCCAACCCCCTTATAATCCCTAATGGGTTTTTTGTCTCATGAGCCAAACCTGCTGCTGCTAGACTTAATTCATCCGCATAAACACTCCGCTGGCGCTCTGACAATAACCGTTCATTTAAATCTCGTATCTTTACAAGTGTCGACCATAATAAATAAAACATAAGAACAACAATACAGACAACACCAAAAAGAGTTGAAAGAAAATTCATAGAAATCTGATATTCTCGCGAAAAAGATTCAAGGTCAAAAACAATTAACAATAAAACTTCTTCATTGTTTCGAGTTTTAAAAATACGCTCAACCTTGTAATAACGACTATTGTGTATCCGTTCTTTTATCTCTCTGCGTTCCCCAATTATAATTAAATTTTTACCTTCACTTTTTAAAACTATTTTGGAAACAGGTGAAATTCTTACAAAAAGGGTTAACAAATCTCTGACTTTATTTATATTAACTTCCTGCTCGGATCTGTATTCCGTTATCAAAGACGCTTCAACTATATCTGCAAATGAATTACTTAAATGTAAATGTGCTTTTTGATGTATATTAAAGACATCTATAAATCCATACATTATCCACAATGAAAAAAATAAAAAAAGCCCGACAGTCATAACTGTAGGCAAAATCAGTTTACGCGACAATACTTTCATTAAAATCTCCGCAAATTCAAATAACTTCAATATCTGAACTTAATACGTTTATATGAAATTACAAGGCAATATTTACCCCTTATCTTTTCCAGATAGACGATTAAACATGAAATGAAGAAAATTAGTTTTAAAAAGTTGTTTTTCTATTTAGAAATTTGTAAATTAATACTGGTTAATGATATTTCAGCAGTTTAGAATATCCTTCCTAATAATGATTTTTTTAATGGCGGAGAGAGTGGGATTCGAACCCACGGTAGGGTTGCCCCTACACAACATTTCCAATGTTGCGCCTTCGTCCACTCGGCCATCTCTCCATTTCATTTTTTAGCAGGATACCTAAAATAATACCCTTTTTTTATATAGCAAATTTATATTACTATTTTCTTTGTAATTTATTAATTTGTGTATTGCTTTTTATCTTATCATGGACTATACTAATGTTAGTTGCTTATTTGGAAATAAGTAAACGGTTCTTTGAAAAGTATGACGATATACTTATACTCCCTATAAAAATAGGGGGCGTTCCGGTTTCGACTGGGTTAGTGGATCGTCGATGGCATGTCGAGGATGATCGTTGGCCTCGTTAATCATCGGTCAAAACAATAATTGCAAACGAAAATTTTGCCCTGGCTGCTTAAGTACAGTCACGCTGTTACCCTGACGGACACTAAGGGATAACAGCGACAGCAGTGTCCTGGCTTCAAAGCTCTTTCGGTAGGCAATGAAGTGAGAAATTATGCCGGATAGTCTCAAAGCTGCCTGTCTGTTGGCAAAGCTGAGGGACGATAAAATTTAAAAACAGAACAAACATGTAGAAGTCGTCGTGGAACTCTCCCAGGACGGGGGTTCGACTCCCCCCGCCTCCACCATTATTATGCTTAAATTCATCATAAATAAACATTAAAAAGGTTATCTTGGCGATGAATTTTGTAGCAAAGTTGTAGCATTATTTATTGCTAAAAGTTGATTCGCAGTTTTCTTGTGACTATAAATGAAGAGACAAATACATTACGGTAAAAGGAAGTTCACTAACGGGGGCGATTTTTACTATAGGTCTTGCAGGAGAATATTTATACACCTACCATCAATTCCAAAAGGACCAGCAATTCGTGAAAGCTTAATTATTAATTTTTTTAAGTGATTTGTCTGATAACTCCGAAACAACAACCAAATATCCAACATATATTAAAAAACTGTTTTTTTATAAATATTTTTCTTCAGATACAGGAAAAAATTGCAAACGAAAAATTTGCATTAGAAACGGGTGGTGCATTTCCGGCAAGCATCAAATCATATTTTACTCAAAACGGATAAATCGAATATTCAGGAAATTATACTTGATTTTTTCTTTTTCAGATTTAGATTTACTGCTTGTAAAGTAGCAACAATTAACTTAGAGAAAATATATTATTATGCTGAAATATTCGACAAAAATTCTACTAACAGTTTTACTTGCCTGTATGGCGTTTTCTGCACCGGTACAGAAAACACAGGCAATGGAACCGGTATCACTGGCAATGATGCTTGCACCTATTGCAATTCCGTTAATAAAAGCTGCTATTCCATATGTTGTAAAAGGTGCAGTTAATATGGGCGGAGCGTTTTTTGAAGTAGGAATTGAAATGTTTAATATGCTCTTATTTCCGGTAGGTTTACTGGAATCAACTTTATTTGCTCCCTGGTTTTTTAAAAATGGGATTATGCATATGGCTGAAGGAGCAATGGCTATGCCCAAAATGTTTATTCAGATGCTGCTGGTTATGCCTAAGACCATTGGGGTAATGTAGCTACTTCAGTAAGGTGGAATCAATGAAAAAAGAATATTTTCCCGGGTTAAGCAGAAAACGAACGGTCAGGGACAAAAATGCGATAGAGAAGCTGCTTGTAGACTGGTATGGCAAAAAATATGGAAGAAATGAAGCTATAGCTCATTTACCGGATAGTGAATGTATAAAAAATGGAGTTGAAAAGGCTTTAAAAAGTTTGGTCAACAAAGAGACGGCTTTTTTAAGTAAAGTAAAGAACAGGTGGGAGAATATTGCAGGGCAGCAGTTAGCCGCATACACAAAGCCATCTAATTTCAGCAGAGATACCCTTTATGTAGAGGTTTCACATTCGATCTGGCTTATGCAGCTGAAGAATTATAATACAACTGCGTTAATTGCCAAAATTAATGAGTTAACAGAGACTCAGATATGCAGAAAAATAAAATTTGTACCGCAAGGTTCTTATTCGACAAGATAAGTCTGCTTGTTAAGAAATTTTAAAATCCTGTATTTCAGCTGTTAATGAAGTGATAATGAAATTTGCCAATTAATGAACTTGATAAAGAGAAATAGTGCAGTATAATTAAGGCTGTAATTCAAATATAAAAATTAACAGAAAAATGTTACCTGTATGAAAAACAGGAAATATAGAAACAACATATAAAATAAAAGTATGAAATATAGAAAATTTGGAAGAACAAATATTTTAATGCCTGTATTTTCCTGTGGGGGAATGCGTTTTCAACATTCGTGGGAACATCTCAGAATTGGAGAAATACCGGAAGATAACCAGGAAAACCTGGAAAAGACTGTAATGAAAGCCTACAATAGTGGTATTAATCATTTTGAGACAGCCCGAGGTTATGGCACGAGTGAGATTCAGCTTGGACAGGCATTAAGACACCTGCCGCGGGAAGACATTCTGATTCAAACAAAAATTGCACCTACTGCTGACATTGAAGAATTTAAGTCAAAACTTGAAAAATCATTTTTAAATCTTCAAATTGATTATGCAGATTTCATAGCACTGCACGGAATTAATGACCGTGAATCGTATACGAATGCTTTAAATTGCCTGAGCGTGCTTGAAGAGTGGCGTCATGACGGAAGAATCAAATTTATTGGATTTTCCACTCACGGGCCGACTGATTTGATTATAAAAACAATAAAGTCGGGGCGTTTTGATTATGTCAATCTGCATTATTATTTTATTTTTCAGGATAATTTTGAGGCTTTGAGAGCTGCAGAGGAAGCAGATTTAGGAGTGTTAATAATAAGTCCGAATGATAAAGGCGGGAAACTTTATAAACCACCAGTCAAACTTAAAGGATTAACAGCGCCGCTTACACCGATGCAGTTCAATGATTTATTTTGTCTAGCTGATCCTGCGATAAAAACTCTTACAATTGGAGCGAATAAACCCGAAGATTTTGAAGAGCACCTTGCTGTTTTAGATTCGATTGATGAGTCCGGGGGAGTTTCCGATGATACTTACCTGTCAATTGCAGACAAACTTCGTGCGGAACTTGAACGGGTATTAGGATGTAATTGGCTAAACTGCTGTTGTATGCGATTACCTGACTATAAAGAAACACCAAATGAAATAAATATACCTGTAATTTTAAGATTATATAATCTTGCAAAGGGATTAAATATGACAGAGTACGGGAAGATGCGTTACAATTTACTAGGAAACGGAGGGACCTGGTTCCCCGGGAATAATGCTGAAAAGGCAAAAAAAGAGAAGAATGCAATTATAGAATTGTGCAAAAAAAACGGTTTTCCTGATCCGGATCGAATTCCAGATATATTAATTGAAGCTCACGAAATGTTTTCAGATAAAAAAAAATGATAATTAATCCGGAAAAAAACAGAAAGAAAGCGGTCGTTGCGATAAGTGGAGGGGTTGATTCTACAGTTGCTGCGTTAATCTGCCGGCAGAAAAACTTTTCAGTTACGGGAGTAACTCTCTATCTTCATAATCGCGGCAAAGGATTTAATGGCTCCAATGTGGAAGAAAATGCTTCTGTGGTATGTGAAAGGCTTGGTATTAAACACGAAGTCATAGATGCAAAGGATTTATTTGAAGATTCAGTATTAAAAAAATCGTGGGATTTATATAACTCGGGCAGAACTCCAAATCCGTGTACAATATGTAACAGGCATATAAAATTCGGAGTCTTGCTTGATTATGTGAGAAAAAAAAATGCAGATATACTTGTTACGGGTCACCATACAAGAATCATAAAAACTCCTGATTATATAACTATTCAAAAAGGTGATGATACGAATAAAGACCAGTCATATTTTTTATATGACTTGACTCCTGAGCAGTTAAGCAGAATATATATGCCGATCGGTGAAATGAAAAAAGATGAAGTCAGAAAAATTGCGGAAGATGAGGGTTTTGATTTTTCAAACTGCAAAGAGAGTCAGGACACCTGTTTTGCAGTACAGGGTGAAAATTTTGCTGAATCTTTAAGAAATCAGTTTAATGCGTCTTATATATCAGGTAATTTTGTTTCTCCGGACGGGAAAATACTGGGTAAGCACAATGGGATTCATAACTACACAATCGGTCAGCGCCGCGGACTTGGTATTGCACTTGGTGCACCGGCTTTTGTTGTAAATATAGATAGCTCAAATGGTGATATAATTGTTTCAACTGACGAGAAACTTCTCTTTTCAAACTTCTGCAGAGTAAAAAATGTCAACTGGCTTATACCGTTAGAAATTCTGCTTAAAAAACAGAATTCGACAGGGCGTTCGTTTATGTGTGATGTAAAGGTTCGGTATCGTACTAAACCGGTTAAAGCGGAGGTATTTATTAAGGATGGAGACATTGAAAAAATAGTTTTTACGACTCCTCAGAGAGCCGTAACTAAGGGACAGGCAGCTGTTTTATATTACAATAATCTTCTGATTGGCGGAGGGATTATTACCTAGGATCATCCTCTTGTATAAAAAATGAATAACAAAGAACAATTATCTCTTTTAAATAACCGATTTCATTCAAACCGGAAGTTGAATCTTATCTGTATAGAAATTGAAGAGGCAGAATTTGACGGTCAAAAATTCCACACCCGTTCAGATACAGTTTCGCTTCATTTTTCTCTTTCCGGAGCAATAAAGTACTGCAGGATTGAGTGTGCTGTTACAGCAGAAAATCCTGCTGCAAAAATAACTCTTCAAATAAAGCGGAAGGATGAAAAGTATTATGATGCGGCGGAGTCTCTCTATTTAGGAACAGCAAATGGGGTTAAAATAAAGCAGTTGAAGTCTTTTCCATACAGTATTGAGACAATAAGGCTTGATATTAAAGATTCACAAGGGAATTTTTCCATTGATGATTTTTCTATAATTCCGTATTCCAAACTTCATTATAAATATCTGCATAAGCTTGAAACTGCGCGTAAGATAATTCATCATATTACCAGAGACCACACATTAATAAAAAAATTCATCAGAGTCATTAGAACGCGGGGAGTTCAGGCAGGGTTGCGCGAAATTTATATAAAACTAAATTCAACTTCTCCTGACAGAAGTATTCAATATGTATATATTTCCCCGCTACTGACTGAAAAAATTAAAAATGAAATTGTTTCTTTCCCAGAAAAACCGTTAATTTCAATTGTAATGCCGGTCTATAATGCACCCGTTGATTTGCTGAAAAAAGCGATTGAATCAATTCAGAAGCAGTGGTATGAAAATTGGGAACTATGCATTGCAGATGACGGCAGTACAAGGAAAGAAACGGTGCAATATCTAAAGCACCTTAACGATGAAAAAATTAAAATTACTTTTCTCGAAAAAAATCTGAATATTTCAGGAGCTTCAAACAAGGCATTTTCTCTTGCGTCAGGAGATTACACTGCGTTAATGGATAATGATGATGAATTAACAGCAGATGCACTATATCGCATAGTAAAAGCAATCAATAAAACTGACGCAGATTTGATTTATTCAGATGAAGATAAAATAAATATGGATGGAACATTCACAGAGCCGCATTTCAAACCCGATTACCTGCCGGATTTATTTTTAAGTCAGAATTACATAAATCATTTATGCGTTATAAGAAGCAGCCTGATAAAAAGAGCGGGAGGTTGGAGTGAAGGATTTGAGGGAGCTCAGGACTATGATCTGTTTCTTAAAATTCTGGAATTAACCGATAAAGTCTGTCATATTCCTGAAATTCTCTATCACTGGCGTCGTGTTCCAGGGTCAACTGCCGCAGTTTTTTCAGATAAACAGTATGCACAGCAAGCGGGATTATCGGCATTAGAGAAAGCAATGAAAAGGCGAAAAATAGACGCAGAAGTAAGTAACGGTCAAACGGACGGCACTTATAAGATATCATATAAAATTGCCAGTAGTTTTCGAGTCAGTATTATAATTCCATTTAAAGATAGAGCGGAACTTCTTGAGAAGTGTATTTCATCAATTCTGGAAAAAACAACTTATTCAAATTATGAAATTATCTGTATGAACAACAACAGCACTGATGAAGAGACTTTAGAATTAATAAAGGAACTGAAACAGAGAGATAACCGCATCAGAATATTTGATTATAATGCTCCATTCAACTATTCAGCAATAAACAATTTTGCAGTAAAAAAATATGCTGATGGAGAGTTTATTCTGTTTCTTAATAATGATATTGAAATAATTACACCGGAATGGATTGAAGAACTTCTAATGCACGCAATGCGTCAGAATACAGGTTGTACTGGAGCAAAGCTATATTTCCCGAACGGATACATTCAGCACGCAGGAATTGTACTAGCACCATATACAGACCACGCACTGATTTTGATGTATTCGATGATGGAGCAAAACGGCTTCGGTTATGCCGCCCGTGCTAAATGTATAAATAACTATTCTGCAGTTACTGCTGCCTGTATGATGATCAAGAAAGAGCTCTTTTTAGAAGTAGGAGGATTTGATGAAAAAAATCTGCCTATTTCATATAATGATGTTGATTTATGTCTAAGACTCAGAGAAAAAGGATATTTTAATATTTTCACACCATATTGCGAAGCGTATCATAATGAATCAGCAAGTCGCGGTTATGAAAAAAGAGATGATGAAATAGAAAGGAGAGAGAAAGAGAAGCATATACTGAAACAAAAGCATTCTGAATTATTTGAACATTATGACCCTCACTATAACCCTAATTTGAATCCATATTCAGTATTATCTGAAATTCATCCTAAATGTACAACTCTCTATAAGCAGTATCTGCCGAAACCGTTTTCTCACAAAATCCTCCTTCACAGGGAAATTAAACAAAAAACATCAAAAAAGAATTTAACAATTTTTTCGCATTATTCATCAATCTCAAAAATAGATAAATATGTACTCTACTATATTGAAGCATTAGCTGAGATTTCTGATGTTGTTTTTGTTTCAACCGCATCCGGGCTTGATGAGAAAACTACTGCCTGCCTTAACTCCTACTGTACAGATATTATAGTCAAAGAGAATACAGGATATGATTTTGGTGCATGGAAAACAGGATTGACAATAATTGGAGATAGACTCAACGCCTACGAGAACTTAATTCTTTGTAACGACAGCATATTCGGACCGCTATTTTCCTTAGAAAATATGTTTGAAAAAATGCGAAAAAGCGGGGCTGATATATGGTCTGTATCAGATAATTATCAGATAAAACATCACCTTCAGTCTTTTTTTGTAGTTTATACATCTAAAGCGTTTCAAAGCGAAGTTTTCCTGGATTTCTACAATAATTTTACAATCATAGAGGATAAGCAGACTTTAATAGTGGAGAAAGAGATTAAATTTTCCGATGCCCTGAAAAATAGCGGATTAAAACTTTCCTCATACTGTAAAGCAGAGGATTTTGACAGTTACAGAAATATAATGCATCACTACTGGAAAGAACTTATAATAACTTACAACTGCCCATTTGTAAAACGCGAACTTTTACAAATGAATCCGTTAGGTGTAAATATATCGGACTGGAAAAAATTCATTAAAGAAAATACAAATTATCCTATAGAAATGATAACTTCATATCTGAAAAACAGCTAGCCTAAGTTTCGCAGTTTTTAAAATGACCTTATTGCAAATCAATAAGTTACGAATTTTGCGACACTACATTTTCTGAAAACACACCAACAATACAACAAACAAAAAATGAATAATCAACCTGCCCCAAGTTTTTTATTTCTTCTTCCCGCTCCCGTCCTCAGATAAACCAGAAGTATCTTTGGTGGCGGAAGGGGTGATTGTTGTTTCCATATCCTGTTTAATTTCTATCTTTGTGATCCATCCTTCTTTTTGGGGTGTCGGGCATTCTATATGTGTAAAAAGACTTACAGTCTCTTTTATAATATGTTTTCTTAAATCTACAGGGTAATAACTAAACATTTGCATTTTGAAATACCCATTATTTACTTTTGTTTTATTTGTTTTGTAATAATCAATATTTGCTTGAATATTAGTTACTAAAAGCAAGCATTCTATATTATTAATTTTTTCTACCTTTGCTAATTCCACTGTTCCTTTTACTTTGGAAACATTAAAAATACCTGACTCGATTTCTTTTTTCATTAGAGTTGAGTTTATATCCCATTTATCCCCAACCCTTTTTTGTATACTTGTGCCATAAATTTCATCCGGGTTTATTTCATTTGAATGGTATGTCGATATGATGTCAGAAACATATTGCTTAATATTTGCAGCAAGTTCAATGTCACCGACTTTATAAATAGTTTTATCATTATCTGTTTTTGCCGAGAGGATTTGACCTTTTGAAATTAATGAGTGTTCACCTTTTGAAGATTTCAATAAAAATTTGTTAATTTCAGCTTTTAATTCTAATACATTTCCATGTCCATCGACTTTAAGAACAGTTTCAATTCCATTATAATTGACAGAAAACTTATTAGATTGACTTTGAATTTGTGTTTTATTATTATCAAGTATTACAAATTTTGTAGATGTTTGCATGACTGCGTTTTTGGTAATGATATTCCCTTTCTCGTAGGGGCGAGACAAAAGAATGGGATATTCTGCACAAAATGCAAATGCATTAGAGAATACGAACACGATAACTATAAAACAATTATATTTTATTTTCATATTTTCCTTAAAGTTTTTTATTCTGGTTCTTTTAGGTTTTGTGAGTTTTAAATTTTTTTACAGCCAATTTGCTGAATTTACATTTAAGGTCACTCGTTTTTACTTTATCTATCTCTTTTTTTGTCCAAGTTGTTGATTCATATTCATTATCTTGCGTTTAACCTTTTTCAAATAATAAAGATGCCCAGAGGTGATCCCCATTCTCTGACAGCTAAACTATTATTTTTAATTAGATTATTTATTCCTTTTCTCAATATTTACTACTCTATATTGATTTAAAAAAAAATCAAATATCCTGTTATTTATTTTTTTCTTTTTATGGATAATTTGTCGATTGAATAATCAACCTGCCCCCGGATTTTCATTTGTGATTGATTTATTACTGTTGTTTTAAACTAATACCGAAATTGAAGTTTTCAAATTTCTTCAGTATAATCTCAAAGTTTATTAATCCAGTTTTTGAATGAAGCATCTGACGGCATTCTCCAGTCCCCTCGTGGTGAAAGAGAAATTGTTCCGACTTTTGGTCCGTCAGGAATACACGAACGCTTGAATTGATTTGTAAAAAACCGTCTTATAAAAGTTTTGAGACAAGTAGTAATAAATTCAGGTTTATATTGAGTATCAAAAGCTTTAGTAGCCATAAAAAGAATTTTTTCAGGTTCGGCGCCATATTTTATCATATGATAAAGGAAGAAATCGTGAAGTTCATAAGGGCCTAAAATATCTTCAGTTTTCTGGGTTATTCTGCCATCATCACTTTTTGGCAGAAGTTCCGGAGATACAGGTGTATCTATAATATCTTCAAGTATTTTCTGAAGTTCTGAATCTGAAGTTGATGCAACCCAATGAATAAGATAGCGTATAAGTGTTTTAGGTACACTGCAGTTGACCGCATAAGATGACATATGGTCACCATTGTAAGTTGACCAGCCCAGAGCTATTTCAGATAAATCACCTGTTCCGATAACAAGAGCGGACTCCTTATTCGCAATATCCATAAGAATCTGAGTCCGTTCCCTCGCCTGAACATTTTCATAGGTTACATCAAATACATCTGGATTATGTCCTATATCATTAAAATGCTGAATGCAAACATCGGTTATGTCAATTTTTCTCAGAGATGTCCCAAGGAATTGAATAAGGTCTAAAGCATTTGTCAATGTTCTGGAAGTTGTACCGAATCCAGGCATTGTTACTGTAATGATATTTGCCGGAGGAATATTTAAAAGTTTAAAAGTTTCAGCAGTGACAAGCAGTGCAAGAGTTGAGTCCAGACCTCCGGAAATACCTATTACCGCTTTTTTTATTCCTGTATGCTGCATACGCGTTGCAAGAGCGTGTTTCTGAATATTAAAAATTTCACTGCAATGTTCACTTTTTTCAGATTCATTGGAAGGAACAAACGGGTGTTTATCAAAAAATCTGTCAACAACATTATCGTCGGAGCATAACTGATTTTCCAGAAGAATGGTACGGTATTCCGGTGGGATTTCCACTTGAGAATATGAGGTTTCGGTTCTACGAATATATGAAAGGCGCTCACAGTCAATATCGGCAGTAATCAACTCACTCACCCGCTGAAACCTTGAATTTTCATTAAAAATCACCCCGTTTTCAGAGATCATCAGGTGTCCGCTATACAAAGTATCTGTAGAAGATTCAAATACACCGGACGATGCATAAGCGTAAGCTGCGACAGCTCTAGCAGAATGTGACGAAACAAGAGTTCTTCTGTAATCAGCCTTAGATACGAGTTCATTACTTGCAGAAGCGTTAAGAATCAGAGTTGCACCGGCTGCGGCGTGATAAGAAGATGGCGGCACGATTGCCCAAAGGTCCTCGCATAATTCAACACCGAAAATCAAAAATTCATCAATCTTAAAAATTATTTTATCACCAAACGGGACAGGCTGATTCTGAGAAAACTCAATCATGCCGTCAGTATTCAGTCCTGAAGTAAACCACCTCGGTTCATAAAACTCACGGTATACGGGCAGATAAGATTTAGGTATAACACCATGAATAAATCCGTTTTGAATTACAACGGCACAATTATATAATCTTCCCTTATGAACTAAAGGAGAACCAAGTACGATAGTAACACCTTTACCTGCAGAAAAATTTCTGATATCGTATAGTGCTAATTCCGCCTGATTAAGCAGGGTGGCTGAATTAAATAAATCCCCGCAGGTGTAACCGGTTAGAGCAAGTTCAGGAAATACAACGACTCTGCAGTTTCTTTCTTCGGCAGAAAGGATAAGTTTTTTGATCTCTTCCGCATTAAATGCAGGATCACCTATTTCAAGTTGTGGTGCAGCAGCTGCAACTCTGTAAAAACCAAACATAAATACGCCTGTTCTTTTTTAAAAATGTTAAAAATAATAATAAAGGAACACAAATCAGCTGTAAGAGTACAGCATCACACTAAAATACATTATTTAAGGTAAAAAGCAAATTTTTTCAAAATAGTTAATAAGGAATTGACTCCAACTCTATTTATGTTAGTTTACACTCAATGAAAGAACAATAACAAACAAAAGAAATGACTGCAATATGGATTATGAAAAATTTTTAACATTATGTGAGAAACGCGGCAGCTGCAGAAGCTACAGCAACCGTGAAGTTCCTGATGAACTGATAAATAAATGTCTTGAATGTGCCAGGCTGGCTCCCTCTGCCTGCAATAAACAGCCGTGGCGATTTTCAGTCGTTAAAGATGAGGAACTTCGTAATCAGATAGCATCAACCGCACTTTTACCTGCTTTACCGATGCCGTGGTTTAAGGATGCGCCTGTTATCATCGCCTTGAGTGTCGAAAAATCTTTTGTAACACATACGCTTGCTCCTTTGCTTTCGGGGTTAAATTACCAGTTAATAGATGCCGGGATTGCAGGAGAGCATCTGGTTCTGGCGGCTGAAAGTTTAAACCTTGGCACTTGCTGGATTGGATGGTTTAATGAAAAACGAATAAAAAAAATATTGAAACTCCCCGGTAAACTTCGTGTTGTTTCGCTTTTTACTCTGGGATTTCCGAATGATAAATATTATTCGCACACCCCCTCCTCCAGGAAAAATCTTGATGAAATTTTAATTCCATATAAACCTTAATTTTTAGTGATTATTATTTTATATACCTTGATTTTTAGGTGTGAGATGTTACTTTCAGACAATCATTTCTCCATTAGGGGGGAACATATCAGCGAAAGTGCTGTCTAGGCATTAAACAGGTGAAATTATTTTAATTGGTTAATTATGTTGGAAATTGATAACATTTCAAAATACTTCGGCAAAAAGAAGGCAGTATCAAATCTGTCCTTTAAAGTGCAGAAAGGTGATATACTTGGCTTTATCGGTCCTAATGGAGCCGGTAAGTCGACTACTATGCGTATTATTACTGGTTTTATTCCTGCTACTTCCGGTACTGTTTCTGTTGCTGGACACGATATTGAAAATGCTCCTAAGGCGGCAAAACAGCACATAGGTTATCTTCCGGAAAATGCCCCTCTCTATTATACAAAAACTGTTTCTGAATTCCTTACTTTTATTGCTGAAATCAGAGGTTTTTCAGGAAAAGAGAAAAAAAGAAAAGTTTCGGAAGTTATTGAAAGATGTTTTCTCGAACCTGTAACAAACCAGGTTATCGATACTCTTTCAAAAGGTTACAGACACAGAACCTGTTTCGCTCAGGCGATTCTCCACGATCCGGATATCCTTATACTCGATGAACCTACAGATGGTCTTGATCCTAACCAGAAACGCGAAATGCGGAATCTGATAAAGAGTATGGGGCAAAATAAAGCAATCATACTCTCCACTCATATTCTTGAAGAAATTGAAGCAGTAACCAACAGGGTACTACTTATAGCTGACGGACAAAAAGTTTATGAAGGCACACCGAAAAATTTGAAACTCAATTCACTTTATGCAGGTTCAATCATTTTTTCGGTATCAAATGCAGAAGAGGATGATTTAAATGCTTATCTTATTTCCCTAAAAGAGGTAAGAGAGTTTGATTTTTTAAGTAAAATTGAGAGTGATTATGTATTAAGAATAACGCATTCAGCCAAAAAGACAGAGCAATTAACTTCAGAACTGCTTCAAAAAGCAGTATCAAGCTCCTGGCAGGTAAAAGAAATAAAGATTGATTCCGGTGAACTTGAAAGTATATTTGCTGACCTTACACTGAAAAAATCCGGAGGTGTAAAGTAATGAGTATAAAAAACTGTCTGATTATTATTAAAAGTGAACTTAAAAACTATATTGTATCCCCCTCTTCCTATGTTTTTCTGATTATATTTCTCCTTCTATCCGGATTTTTTACTTTCAATGTAAGTAGTTTTTTCTCTGCCGGAGAAACTTCTTTACGCTCATTTTTTTACTGGCACCCGATGCTTTATCTTGTATTAGTTCCTGCAGTAGGAATGCATTTATGGGCAGATGAGAGAAAAACTGGGACAGTTGAACTTCTCTTCACTATGCCTATTTCGATTACAGAAGCTTTAATAAGCAAATTTACCGCCGCCTGGCTTGTCATAGCCTCAGCACTGCTGATGACTTTCCCAATGGTAATTACTGTTTATATACTGGGAACACCTGATTCAGGAACCATTGTCTGCGGATATATCGGAAGTTTTTTGGTGGCAGGGACTTATCTCTCAATTGCAAGTTTTACATCTTCTATTACCAAAAGTCAGGTTGTCAGTTTTATTCTTTCAGTCGTAATATGCCTGTTTCTTTTTCTTGCAGGACTGCCATCGGTTACGGATATGCTGGTAAATTGGGCTCCTGTCGGTGTGATTGATACGGTTGCATCATTCAGCATAGTAACGCATTTCAGGAATATGCAGCGCGGGATTATTGAACTGAAAGATATTTCTTATTTTCTATCAATGATATTTTTATTTCAGTTTACAACCGGGATAATATTAAAAAACAACCGACTGGGTTAATATACAATGAAAAAAAATACAGCTAAAATTTTATCATCAGTTACAGGAGTTATTTTAATAGCCGGTATTCTGATACTTATTAATATCATCATAGGAATTTTAAATTTTAGAGTAGACTTGACCGATAATAAAATATTTACCCTCTCTTCAGCTTCGGAAAAAATTCTGAGTAAATTAAATCAACCTATTGTTATTCGTTTTTATTTTTCCCGTTCAAACAAACAAATTCCGGTACAACTCAAAAATTTTGCAGACAGAGTTGAAGATCTTCTCCAGGAGTTTGGACGAGCTGGAAAGGGCAAAATAATCATAGAAAAATATGATCCTGAGCCATTTTCAGATGCTGAAGATTCAGCTATTCTAGATGGAGTGACAGCACAGGGGATTAATTCGGGAGATAATATATATATGGGCCTGGCAATTTCAGCAGGTTATAAAACTGAAACTCTCCCGTTCATCTCTCCCGGTATTGAAAAACTGCTTGAATATAAAATTATTTCATCGATATCGCATTTAATCAATCCTCGAAAAACAACTATAGGAGTATTAAGTGCTTTGCCGGTTATGGGTGGTGTTCCGACTCAGGAAATGATAAAAAACGGTATCTTTGAAATGAGTAAACAATGGCTGATAATATCCGAACTTAAAAAGAAATATAATATAGTAAAAGTCCCAATGAATACGGATAAGATTACAGAGTGTGACCTTTTACTGATAATTCACCCGTCAGGGATTTCCGATTCAACACAATTTGCAATAGACCAGTTTCTTCTTAACGGCGGTAATGTTATTGCTTTTTTAGACCCCTACTCTTTCTATGCTTCAACAATGGAAAAAACCGGGCGTGTTCCTAAAGGGAAAGTAAATTCGTCATTAGATAAACTGTTGAAGAAATGGAATATATCATTTGACACAAAGAAAGTTGCAGCCGACGCTCTTTTCTCGCTTAAAAAGAAAACAGCGACAAAAGAAGTTGACTTTTTTACAGTTTTGAATATAAATAATGACGGATTGAATATAAACGATATAATAACTGCTTCACTTAAAAATATGACAATGGTATTTTCAGGTGTATTTGACGGGAAACCACCGGCTGATATAAAAATGACTCCATTGATATCAACAACCGGAAATTCCTGTGAACTGCCGGTTGCAATTGCAAATGATCCCCTCTCCTGTTTCAGAGATTTTAAAGCCGGAGGGAAAAATCTGAACTTAGCAGTCCGTTTAACAGGTCATTTTGAAACAGCATTTCCGGATGGAAATCCAATGATTATAGATAAAGAGAAATCCTCGGAAAAGAGAAGTCTCAAAGAATCAATTGCCCCTGCAGCGGTCGTCCTTGTAGGTGATTCGGATATGCTTTATGATATGATATGCTATCAGTCTCAACAAGTATACACTCAGCAGGTAATGTATCCAGTCAATGATAATGTAAACTTTCTCCAGAACTGCGTTGATTCTCTGTGCGGAGATAAAGATATGATAGGAATCCGCTGTCGTCCATTGAGTAAACGCCCGTTTACAATGGTAAGAAAAATTGAAGCGGAAGCCGAAAAGGAATATAAGGAGAAAATCATTGAGTTAGAAAGCAAACTGAAAGAGACAGAAAAGAAAGTCAATGAAATGCAGAAAATAAGAACAGGTAAAGACAGGACTCATTTTCTAACACAGGAACAGCAGGTTGAACTTCAGAAATTCAGAGAACAGCAGATGAATATAAGACAGGAACTAAAAACCATACAGAAAGAATATCATAAAAAAGTCAATGCTCTCGAGAATAAACTAAAATGGTTTAATATTGCACTTATTCCATTTATTATTATGCTTCTTGGTTTAATAACGGGAGTAAGCAGAAAGATAAGGAATTCAGCAAAATGACCCGGAAAAATCTTTTTATAATTATAATCATTTTCTGCACATTATTAATAATATCTTTTTTTGTTGTCAAAAAAGATAATTCGACTTGGGCTCGGGGACATTTTGCAAATAAAACTCCAGTTCTGAAAAAATTAAATGTGAACAGAGTAAAAAAATTCAGGATTGTTAATAAGGACGGGAAAATGGAAATTTTTGCCGGTAAAGATAATAACTGGACCGTTTTCAATAAATTTAATTATCCGGCTGATTTTGAAAAAATCAGAAAATTTATGCTGAAGATAAAAAATATGAATATTGCGCAGAAAGTTCTAATAAACAAAGACAAACTATCTGAGCTCAAGTTAATTAATCCTGAAACAGCCGATTCTGGGAAAAATGCGGAAAATTCAGGTACTACCCTTGACCTTTATGATGCGTCCGGCAATCTTATTCATTCTATTTTATTTGGAAAATTCCACTATGCCGGTCAGAGCGATGAGAAAGCTGCCATTCAGCAGCCGGCAAAAGATGGAAGGTTTCTGCTAGTTGATTCAAATGATGTTCCTTTACTGATAAGTTCTCCATTTTTGGATGTAACTCCTGAGCCGGCTCTCTGGCTTGATAAATCATTTATTGACCTAAGCTGCATAAAATCAGCTTCCAGGCTTGATAATAAAGGCAAAATATTATGGAAAATATCAAGAAAAGGTAAAAAATCACCTTTTGCAATTGAAGGACTTAAAAAGGGAGAAATGCCACTTCCGAGAAAAATGTTTCAAATTACAAGTGCTTTCAGAAAATTTGAATTCAATGATGTATGGAAAAAAGATACTCCGGATAAAATAACAGGACTTGATAAGCCTGGAATTTTTATTTATGAAACTTGTGACGGTGCAGAATATAAAATAGAATTAGCTCTGAAAAAGAAAATAGCATATTTAAAAATTTCAATATTAAAGCCGTCTGAAAATAAAAATTTAAAAGCAGTCAAGCCGGACGAATTTTACACGAACTGGATATATGAAATCCCCAGATATACTGCGAAAAATCTTTTAATTGACTACGAAGATCTAGTCAGACGCCAACAGGCCCCAGTCTCGATTATGGGACAATAGAAGAGTACCTTAATTTAAAATACCGAAAAAAGAGATTCCATTCTGTTGTATAAGAAAAGGAATTTCAACCTTCATCATTTTTATAGTAAATGGTTATTGTTAGCTTTTTCAATAAGTGTAAAAAAATTATTTTAAACTGTTATTAAACTGCAGCGATTTATTATAGACCTGAAAATAACCTGCAGCCATTTTACTCCAGGAAAAATTAACACTTCGTTTTTTAGCCTTACGCTCAAATTTTTTTCTGCTCTCCAAATTTAAAAGATTATTAAAAGCATTTATAAATTCATCTTCAGAATTAGGATCAACAGTACATGCTGCATCTCCTGCAATTTCACTTAAAGCTGAACTATCAGATGAAATAACAGCTTTACCAAAAGAAAAAGCTTTTATCAGGCTCAAACCTGAACCATCGTATTCAGGAGTATAAGTGACAAATAAAGAATTATTGAAAAGAACATTTTCTTCAATAGGGTTTGAAATTTTTACACAAACAGTTTTAGGTAAGATGTTTTTTTCAGAAAAAGTATCTGCACCTGCATCACCGGCACAAAACCCCAAAGCCAACTTAAAATTCTTTGCGGCATTGGATTTATTAAAAGTATTTACAATTTGTTTTAATATTGAATGAGAAAAATAAGATGCATTAGGTAAAAAAATATATTTAAATTTTTGAATTCCCTGCAATCGTAAATAAATCAACTCATCATGAAGATCTATACGCTGAGGATTATCCATTCCATTATATACTACAGAAATAATTTCAGGCTTTATATTAAAATTAGAAACAATTTCATTTTTTGTAAAATTGGAAGAAGTTATAATTTGGGATGCGTTATATATATTTTTTCTTAAAAGTTGATTCTTTTGAAATAGAGGAGTTATACAAGAAGCTTTTGGTTCATCTGAAATAAAAAATTTGATATCCTGGATAGTCAGTATTTTTTCAGCACCGGCATAGACAGGTATTGAATAATAAGGAGAATGAACAATATCAAATTTGCCAAAAAAATTTTTTAAGTCAGGAAAAGAAAAATTAGACCATAGCAGATGGAGTAATTTTTGGGGAAACATAAAAGAGTGCAGTTTATTTTTTTTTATAAATCCAGGAAGATATGAATAATTTTGCCCAAAATATAAATTAAGAAATTCAACATCCGCACCGTATTTTTGTTGAATTTGAAGCATAGCAGGAATAAGACCATTTAAAAGGTAATTCTCACTTTTTTCAATACCAGAGTGAAGTAAATGAGTAACATCAAAAAGAACTTTCATAAAAGGTCCCCGATAAAGCTTAAATATTAAGCAAAAAGATAAAAGTTTTACATTTTCTCATAAGAACCAGAAGCATTAGAAATAAACTTATATAAAGAAAAAATCTTCAAGATGCTGAAACTGATTCAGGTTTATTCATATCAAGAAGCTCACGAATTTCTTTCACATCAAGAACTTCTTTTTCCAAAAGAGTTTCTGCTAAAAGTTTTAATTTAACAACCTGTTCATTGAGTATTGTTGTTGCATTAAGATGAGCATCATCAACAAGTTTTTTAATCTCAATATCAATTTCTCTAGCAGTTTCTTCGCTGAAATCCTCTGAGCGGGTAATATCCCGACCAATAAAAATATGCTCTTCACGGTTCCCGTATTGAACACAGCCGAGCTTTTCGCTCATTCCAAAGGCACACACCATATTTTTTGCAATTTTTGTTGCTTGCTCAATATCACCGGCAGCCCCACTTGTAATTTCATCAAAAATTAAAGCTTCAGCACATCTCCCACCCATAAGAACAGCCAATTCTGCAAGATATTCAGATTTACTTCTAGTATATCTATCCTCATCAGGTAGACTCATGGTTGCTCCTAAATAGGCAATTCCACGCGGAATAATAGTTACTTTATGAACAGGCGTAGCTTTATCCAAATTTAAAGCAACCAGTGTATGTCCAGCTTCATGATAGGCGGTTATGCGTCTGTCTTCATCATTAATTTTACGGCTTCGCCTTTCCCTTCCCCATCTTACTTTATCTTTTGCCTCTTCCAAGTCAGACATATCGGCTTCAGTTTTATCATGCCTTGCGGCCAAAAGAGCAGCTTCGTTAATTAGATTAGCCAGATCAGCTCCGCTAAACCCTGGAGTTCCCTTAGCTATAGTTTCCATATCAACTTTATCTGAAAGTTTAATATTTTTAGCGTGGACTTTAAGAATCTGATGTCTTCCATCTTTATCTGGAAGATCGAGGACAATCTGACGGTCAAGCCGCCCGGGTCTTGTCAATGCCGGATCAAGAACATCAGGTCTGTTGGTTGCTGCCAATATGATAATACCTTCCTGAGATTCCATTCCGTCCATTTCAACGAGAAGAGCATTTAAAGTTTGTTCGCGCTCATCGTGACCACCGCCAATTCCAGAAAATCTGGAACGCCCAACAGCATCAATTTCATCAATAAATATCAGACAAGGAGCATGTTTTTTTGCTTGTTCGAACATGTCCCTGACTCGACTAGCCCCGACTCCTACAAACATTTCAACGAAATCAGAACCACTGATAGTAAAAAAAGGAACTTCAGCTTCACAAGCTATAGCTTTAGCAAGGAGAGTTTTACCAGTCCCTGGAGGTCCTATAAGCAATGCTCCTTTAGGAATTTTAGCACCAAGAAGTTTAAACTTCAAAGGGTCTTTTAGGTAATCGACAAGTTCTTTAGTCTCTTCTTTAGCCTCTTCAGCACCTGCAACATCATTAAAAGATGTTTTCTGTTTATCATTAACGAGCATTCTTGCTCTACTTTTTCCAAACTGCATAGCTCCTTTACCTGCCATTTTCATTTGTCTTGAAAGAAGAAAATAGAGTACACCAACAACAATCAGTACAGGCAAGAGAGTGGAAACCAGCATGGTAATCCACTGATTTTTTGGTTTATTTACACGAATTGCCCCACTAGAACTAATGAGTCCATCAAGCCTTTCGCTCATTTCAACTTTTGTTTCGAACAGTCTTTTTTTTACTGCGCTATTATCAAGAATGACTTTAAACTTACCATTTATCAAATAAGTATTATCAGCAAGATGAGAAGATTCAAATTCCAGCACATTATGAGATTGGAGTTGTTTTTCAAATTCAGTCTGAGACCATTTTTCAACCTTATCTCCTGACTTGGCAACCAAAAAAACAAGAGCCAGTCCGACAAATATTGCAAGCCACACAAAGACGGCTATTGGAGTTTTTCGCGGAGAATTGCCCTGAATAGAAAAACCAGAATTATTATTCTCTGGTTTTTTTTCGCTCTTATCGCTCATAAAAAAAATATCCGGTTAATTAGAGGTATTTGAAAAATCAAATTACCTTTGGAGATGCTGATGATGCAAATAGTTGAACTACAGCAACAGGGATAGTAGGCTGAATCGTTGCGGTTGATTTTCCTTTTCTGCCAAACATTAAATATCCGAGAACAGCTAACAATGCAACAACAAGGATAACCATAACAACAACAACAGCCATAAAGAGCTTATTTGATTTATTGGATTTTCCATTTTTCTTAAAAGGATCAAGGTTTTCAATATTACAAACAGTATTGACTCCCAAATCTGCACCATCAAGAGAAATATTTGTAGTAGTTTTTACTAAACCGGACATAGACTTATCATCACAGTCAAAAAGAATTTCAATTCCGCCAATTTGTAAAATGTCAGTATTTTGAAGAGATTGCTCCGTGATAGGAATATTGTTTACGCGAGTTCCATTAGTACTACCGTGATCAACTAGAACATAAGTTCCGTCTCTTTTCTCGAAATCACAGTGATGAGTACTTATAGTAGGGTCAGGTATACAAATATCTCTTTCTTTAATTCTACCGCAAGTATACAAGTCCTCTGTTAATTCAAAGCGTTGTCCCCGCAACTGCTCTGACAATATTATCAACCTAGGAGTATTGGCCATTAAACAATTCCTTTCTTCAGATTCATTCCACAATGTAAATACCATTTTAATTCAACGAACGAAGCAAAATATAGTATTGTAAAGTGATTTTGTCAAAAAGATATTGCAATTTTTCGAGCTTTTTTTTCAAAAAGTTTCAAAAAAGCCTGTTTTTAGCACTAAAAACAAACAAAAACACCAAAGCAGCTAAATTAAAAACAAAAATATAGAAGAGATATTGATTTAATCTAAATTTTTAAAAGGGATATTTAGAATTTCATAAAATTAATTGAAAAGATGTGGATTTTTTTTACATAAGGATTAGAGTAATGATTTATTGTATTTTGAGAATATGAAAGAATATAGATTTGCTTAAAGAAATTTATTTTATTTTAAGTTTATAAAAATGCATTAAAAAAATAAAGATTAAGTAGAAACAATTATATTAATAAATAAAATATTGAGCTTAGACTTCAAGTAAAGTTCAATAAAGAACAGGAAAGTAAAAAAAATTATGAAAAAACTTGTAGAAGAGATAAAGGTAGGATTCAAGAATTCAGAGCCATGTGTTCAGGAAGTTGATGTAGAGATTTCATCTGATGCGATCAAAAATGCAATAGAGAGAGCGGCAAAAGATATTTCACAGTATGCAAATATCCAGGGTTTTCGTAAAGGTCATGCGCCGGTGAGTTTGATTAAGAAAAGATATATACAAAATATTTTAGAAGATATAGAGAAGAATCTTTCTAATATTATCATGCAGAAGATATCAGAAGAATCTAAATCTGAACTTTTAACAATGCCGGTTCCTACGAGCGAACCCAAACCTCTTAAAGAAGAATCTGACTATAAGATCACATTGACGATGAATATTGCTCCTGATTTTGAATTAGCGGACTATAAAGCACTAGCACCAGAGCAGAAAAAACCTGAGATTAAAGAAGAAGAAATTAAGGAATCTATTGACAAGTTAAGAGAACATTATGCTGAATATCTAACGGTTGAAGATACTGCAAAAGAAGGTGACATGCTAAAAGTATCATATACATCAGACATAGAATTACCGGAAGATGCTCCAGATACTGCAAAGCGTTATATCGAAGCTGAAAAATCCTGGATTTGGCTGAATGAGCCGGAAATGTTTCCTGGAATAATAAAGCTTTTATCAGGAGTGAAGGCAGATGAAGAGAAAAAAATTGAAATAGAATTTGGAGAAGAGTTCACCGAACCAGTGCTTTCAAATCTAAAAGGTAAATATACTTTCAGTATAATTGAGGTACAAAGAAGAATGCCGGTTGATTCAGATGAAGAATTAGTAAAAAAATTAATGATAGAAAATATAGATGAGTTAAAAACAAGAGTCAAAGAGCAGATAGAACATGAGAAGAACATGCAGAACATGCAATCCTTCCGCAAAGAACTACTGGATTTACTACTGGAATCAGTTGAAATAAAAGATCTTCCGCCAGCACTTCTGGAAGTAGAAATAACGACTCAGGTTCATTATCTAAAAGATAAGAGTAAAGACAATAAAGATGCAGAGTCAGTAGATGAAGATAAGTTGAAGGAAGAAGCAAAAAAACTGGCAGAACGCTCATTAAAAGAATTTTTAATCTGTCGCAAGATAGCAGAGATTGAGAAAATTGAAGTCAAAGAAGAAGAAATTAATCAGAATGTAAGCTATTTAAGCAGAGCACACGGAATACCACAGGATAAGCTGAAAGATATACTTTTGCGCTCAGGTCAACTTGAAGGAATTTACAGGGAAATTCTTAAATCGAAAGTTACTGCTCATATTTTAAGTACAGCACAAGCGGAAACAGATGATAAAGAAGGCGAAAAAGAAAGCAAAAAGAGCGAATCTGAAAAATAAGAACTATAATGAATAACGGAAATGGAGGATTTCTAATGTCAACACTTGTACCAATGGTTGTAGAACAGACCGGACAGGGTGAAAGAGGTTATGATATATTTTCGAGGCTATTAAAAGACAGAATAATATTTATAGGAACACCAATAGACGATACAGTTGCAAATCTGATGGTAGCGCAGCTGCTCTATCTTCAGTCTGAAGATCCTAAAAAAGATATAGATATATATATAAACAGTCCTGGAGGTTCTGTATCGGCCGGAATGGCAATTTATGACACAATGCAGATTTTGAGTTGTGATATTAAGACTTATTGCGTGGGTCAAGCTGCGAGTATGGGAGCTTTACTTTTATCTGCAGGGAGTGCAGGAAAAAGATTTGCTCTTCCTAATTCAAGGATTATGATTCATCAGCCTTTAGGTGGTGCTGAAGGACAGGCATCAGACATAGCAATTCACGCAAAAGAAATACTGCGTATAAAGGACAATCTAAACAAAATACTTTCACATCATACTGGAAAAACCTTATCAAAGGTTGAGAAAGATACTGAGCGAGACTATTTCATGTCAGCAGAAGAAGCCTGTAAGTATGGTATCGTTGACGAAGTATTATCAAGCGTAAAGTAGAAAGATAATTCGGAGAAAATAATGTCTAAAAACAGAACTGATTTATTATGTTCATTTTGCGGACGAGGAGCGGATAAAGTTGGACAATTGATTACTAGTCCGACAGGCTCCTCGATATGCAAAGAATGTATAGAAGTCTGCATGACGATGTATGAGCAGAATTCTGATACAAAAAAAGATAAAGGTAAACGCTTTGATATTGGAAAAATTAAATTACCAACACCGCCTGAGATATATGCAGGTCTGGATAATTATGTAATAGGACAAAATAGAGCAAAAAAAGTTTTATCTGTTGCTGTGTATAATCATTACAAGCGTTTAAAAAATAATTTTGGTTTAAAAAAGAATGTTGAACTTGAAAAAAGTAATGTTCTTCTTGTCGGACCTACCGGTACAGGGAAAACACTTCTGGCAAGCACTCTTGCAAAGATGCTTGATGTACCGTTTTGTATTTGCGATGCAACGACTGTAACAGAGGCTGGTTATGTAGGAGAAGATGTAGAGAACATTATACTTCGTCTGGTTCAGGCTGCAGATTATAATATACAAAAGGCACAAGTTGGAATAATATACATTGATGAGATTGATAAAATTGCAAGAAGAACTGAAAATGTTTCAATTACAAGGGATGTTTCCGGAGAAGGAGTACAGCAGGCTCTCTTAAAAATGCTTGAAGGGACGATTGCAAATGTACCACCTAAGGGAGGCAGAAAACATCCTCATCAGGAATATTTACAAGTTGATACTTCAAATATATTATTTATATGTGGAGGAGCATTTGTAGGTCTGGAAAAGACTATTCAGAGAAGAATAGGCAAACAGATTTTAGGATTTCAACATTCAAGAGGGCCAAATAAATCAGAGGATATAGACAAAGACAATGCAATGTCACTGCTTGAACCTGAAGATCTTCTAAAATTTGGTCTAATACCTGAATTTATAGGAAGAATACCGGTAATTGGGGCGTTACATCCATTATCAAAAGATGAGTTAATAAGGGTTCTGACCGAACCACGCAATGCGTTGATGCGCCAATATGTAGAATTGTTGAATATGGATAAAGTAGCACTTACTTTTGAAGATTCAGCCTTGGAAGCGATTGCAGAAAAAGCGACAAAGAAAGGAACAGGAGCGAGAGGATTGCGAGCTATTCTTGAAGAATTGATGCTTGATATCATGTTTAATGCTCCTGCAGATAATGTAAAAAACTGTAAAATTACAGAGGCACATATAAAAGGTCAACCTCTTTTAGCATCAGGTAAAAAGAATCAGAAAAAATAGATTCAATAACCAGTGAGTTTTTATGAGATCAGAAATTTGTATTATAGGAGGAGGAGGACATGTAGGACTTCCTCTTTCTATCGCGTTTGCGGGTGGCGGAAAAGTTGTAACTATTTATGATATTAATACTAAAAATCTGCAAAAAATAGAAAATGGAAATCTGCCTTTTTATGAAAAGGATGCAGAAGAGAAGTTACAGTCTGTCATTGGCAAAACGCTCTTCACCTCGGATTCGCCTGAAGTTATTTCGGAAGCTGATTTTGTAATTGTTATTATAGGAACTCCAGTAGACGAGCATTTAAATCCTAGATTTCAGGATATGAAAAATTTTTTTGATACGATAATTCCTTATCTTAGAGATGGTCAAATCTTAATTTTAAGAAGCACCGTTTATCCTGGTCTGACAGAAAAGACAAGAAAAATACTACAGTCGAAATATCCCAATATTGAAGTTTGTTTTTGTCCTGAACGCATTGCAGAAGGTGAAGCAATGAGAGAGTTGCATTCATTACCTCAGATAGTATCAGGCTTTAATGATACAGCAGTAAAAAAGAGTGCTGAATTGTTTAAAAGTCTTACAGAAGATATCATATATCTATCTCCACTGGAAGCTGAACTTGCCAAGCTTTTTACAAACTCCTGGCGTTATATTCAATTTGCTATAGCAAATCAATTTTATATGATTGCAGAAAATTCCGGACTTGACTTTTATAAAATTTACGATGCGATGACCTTCAATTATCCGCGGGCTAAAGGTTTTCCAAAGCCCGGATGGACAGCAGGACCTTGTTTATTTAAAGATACGATGCAGATTTCAGCTTTTGCAAAAAACAATTTCTTTCTGGGGCATTCTGCGATGCTTATCAATGAAGGTTTACCAAATTTTATAATTGACAATTTAAAAAAAGGGTCTGATCTGGAATTTGCTACAGTTGGTATACTGGGTATGGCTTTTAAAGCGGACAGTGATGATAAGCGAGAATCTTTATCATATAAACTGAAGAAAATTCTTGAAATAGAAGCAAAAAATGTCTATTGCTCTGACGCATATATAAAAGATGAAAGATTTATTTCTGAAGATAAAATGATAGAAAAATGTGATATAATAATCATAGGAGCGCCTCATAAGAGATATAAGCAACTTGACTATAAAAACAAAGAAGTTATCGATATCTGGGGTTTAATTTCTCTAACAAACGATGAAAAATAATACTGCAAAAAGTTATTCTAAAGAGAGGATTTTTATAAAATTATCGGAAAATGATATTAAATTACAGCAGTAAAAACAACCGTTTCAAGAGAATGAATTGACATTTTCTTCTTATTAAAGAAGTGAATCAATTAAATAAAAATCAAAAAATTTAAAGGAATAAGAAAATGAAAATTCTGGTAACTGGAGCAAAGGGATTTATTGCAGGGTATGTTATTGAAGAATTGCTTAATAACAACTGGACAGTTGTCGGTCTTGATAATCTCTCAAAATATGGAAATGTGGCAAAAAGCTATGATAATCATTCGTCTTACACTTTTATAAAAGGGGATGTCAAAGATACTGAATTAATGAAAGAAGTTCTGTCCGACTGTGATCATTTTCTCGCCGGAGCAGCTATGATTGGAGGAATATCGTATTTTCACGAGTTTGCATACGATTTGCTTGCAGAAAATGAAAGAATAACCGCATCTTCATGTGATGCGGCAATTTATGCATACAGACAGAATAAGTTAAAAAAACTGACAATGATGTCTTCATCAATGGTTTATGAATCAACAGATTTATACCCTACTCCAGAAGGCAATCAGCTAAATTGCCCCCCTCCTCTCTCGACCTATGGTTTTCAGAAATTAGCAACTGAATACTTTGTAAAAGGAGCTAATGAGCAATATGGTTTACCGTATACAATACTTCGTCCTTTCAACTGTATTGGGACTGGTGAAAAGCGGGCAAAAGCTGATGTTGAAATAACATCCGGGAATGTAAAACTTGCATTAAGTCATGTTGTTCCTGATTTGGTACAGAAGATATTAAAAGGACAGGATCCTCTGCATATTTTGGGAGATGGTTCACAAATAAGACATTATACTTATGGTGGTGACTTGGCACGCGGGATAAGGCTTGGTATTGAAAGTGAAAAATCTATCAATGAAGATTTTAATTTATCGACATCTGTGTCTACCTCAGTATTGGAGCTAGCAGAAATAATATGGAAAAAGATAAATCCAGACAAACCGTTCAGATATATATCGGACAAACCTTTTAAGTATGATGTAAACAAAAGGGTTCCTTCAGTTGAGAAAGCAGAAAATCTACTCAAGTTCAAAGCTGAAACGACAATATCAACAGCTTTAGATGAGATTATTCCATGGATAAAAGATCAAATTAGAAAGGGTGGTATATAAATTTACCGGATTTAATAATGAGAGGGGCAAAGAAACAATCTATATATGTTCTTGATATAATAATTCCAGTTTACAATGAGAATGAAGTTATCCTTAATACATTAAATGAGATTTCAGAAAAAATTAATATATCTCACAGAATTCTTATAATTTATGATTTTGATGAAGACACAACTATTCCTAAAGTTAATGAATATATAAAAGAAAAAAAAACAACTCATATTTTTTTAGAAAAAAATATTTTAGGAAAAGGAGCACTGAATGCTATAAAAACTGGATTTAAATTAGCAGAAAGTGAAAGTCTGCTTGTCGTTATGGGAGATGCTTCAGATGATTTAGCTGCAGTTAAGCCAATGTATGAAAGAATTAAATCTGGTTGTGATGTAGTCTGCGGGTCAAGATATATGCGTGGTGGAAAACAAATTGGGGGGCCGTTATTCAAAAAAAGCTTATCAAAAATCGCAGGCTTATCTCTTAATATTCTTGCTGGAATTCCTGTCCACGACATAACAAACAGCTTCAAAATGTACCGTAGTTCACTTCTCAATGAAATTAATATTGAAAGTAAGGGTGGTTTTGAAATAGGAATGGAGATTGTTGTCAAAGCTTATATTGAAGGTTATAAGATTTGTGAAGTACCATCCACTTGGCGTGACCGCTCCGGCGGTGAATCAAATTTCAAACTGTTCAAATGGCTTCCTCATTATCTGAAATGGTATTTTCTAGCTATTACAGCCAAAAAAAAACGGATACGGCAGTAAGCCGTATCCGTAATATATAGTCTCTCTATTCTATTGTTATTTTTGGTAATTCTCCTTTATTATTTTCATCAACATAAGGAGTTGTTGCAATACCAACCTTATTATCAATTACAATTGGATATGTACCATTTGAAAGTTTCTTGACAGGTAAAATAACAGTTAAAGAACTTTCGCCTGTTTCTGGATCCATTGCTCCCATTTTTCCTTTATAATCAGCATATTTTAAACCAGACTTATCAACTTTACATTTAAGAAGTTTACCGCTGACTTCCAGAGCAACCTTAGGTGCTTTGCTACCGAAGAAAAATCCTTTAAGAACAATAGTCTGACCAGCTGATGCAGCAGTGATAACATTTCCTTTAGTATCTTGAATGGAAGTTATCACAGGAGGCACTAACTGAACCTGTTTAACTGATTCATCTATTTTTCTTTTATCTGATGCTTTCATTTTTACTTTAACATCAACATCAAGAGGATTTAATGCACCATTTGAGTCGAAATAAGAACCATATCCTGATGTTTTAACAGCTTTTTTATTGTAAAGAGTAATTTTCTTACCCCATGCTGCCTTGCATTCTCCAGGAGAAAATCCACTCTTCATCTTTTTAAATGATGCATTTTTCCCATTTACAACACCATAAACTTTTGGTGCTTTTATAAAATTATCATCTTTCAAACTTTCAATTTCAGAAGGTTTGACAGAAATTACTGAACCTAAAGTAACTTTAGGTAAAGTTACAAGAACAGAGACAACCGCTGTATTACTTTCGATTGCTCCTGTAACTTTATATGCAAATGTCGCTACTCCGACAAAATCATCTTCAGGTGTAAATTTAAATGAACCATCATCATTTATTTCAACGGTACCTCCAATAGCAGGTATACTTGAATCTAAAATAGCTCCAGTAATCTGACCTGTAGGTAAATCATTAACAAGTAATCCTTCATCCGCTGAAACAACCAAGACTGCATTAGTATCAGTATTGTATGTATCCGAAACGGCTGTAGGAGGAAGAGTTGCATTTGAATCAAGTATTGTAATTGTAACAGTTACTTCATTACTATTATCTTTACCATCATTTGCGACATAAGTGAATGTATCAGTACCAGTGTAAACTCCATTTATAGTATATTTAAAACTACCGTCAGGAGATAAAGTAATTTGTCCATTAGACGGATTATTTTTTAATACTGCAGTTAAGGTATCATTTTTATCAATATCTACATCATTGACAAGAACACCTGCTGTCACTGGAACATTTAATTCTTCACCCTGCTTTGTAATGTAGAAATCCGCCACAGCTGTAGGTGGATTATTTGGAACAATAATCGACCCGTCTTTGGATGCAATAAAATTAATAGCAGAAACATCATTATCAGCGATAGTAACTGGAGCTGAAACAGGCTCAAAAATGTATCCCTGCAGTTGAGGTGTTACATTATATAAACCATTATCTAAACCAGTGATTGTGTAATTACCACCTGCATCAGTTGTTGCAGAATGAGTTGCGTCAACAGCAACTAAAACTCCAGCAAGTACATCTCCTGAAACTGTTCCGCTAATACTGAATTTACCACCCTGTGGATTCGTAAATGTCGCAGTAACTGTAACATCCTGAGCAGGCATTGTTACAGTCGTTGAAGCAGCACTTGCATCTGCAAGATACTGAGTATCGCCTGTCCATGCATCGAACACCTGTCCTGCCGGAACTGTCGCTGAAATAGTGACTGAGTCATTTTCAGCATATTGACCGCCGCCTGTACCGTTATTTACAGTAAGAGTAAATTGCGGTGCTGCATTTTGAGTGGATGTAAAATCAATACCGGTAACATCAGCACCTGCAACGGTAGCACTTGCTGTAGCAGGAGTAAATGTGTATCCAGTTAGAGTTGGTGTTACTGTATAAGTTCCATCAAAAAGACCGCTGATTGTATAATTACCACTTGCATCAGTTGTTGCAGAATGAGTTGCGTCAACTGCAACTGTTACGCCGGCTTGAAC
>Ga0256913_10000023_pt1 | contig 62611 bp, 53 predicted proteins | sample Axial_MatmetaG_FD_185970 | JGI IMG/M metagenome (GOLD analysis project Ga0256913, IMG submission 185970) | Deep-sea worm associated microbial mat communities from Axial Seamount, Juan de Fuca Ridge, Pacific Ocean - Axial_Mat | ecosystem: Environmental > Aquatic > Marine > Oceanic > Microbial... | reverse complement strand
ATGCTCTCTTTCATTACAACAGATGCTGATATTTCACATGATGCTCTTAATTTAGCTTTGAGTTATTGTGCATGTGAGTCATTTAATAAAATTACAGTTGACGGAGATATGAGTACAAATGATACAGTACTTTTAATGGCAAACGGAGCAGCAGGTAATAGCACTGTTGAAATTGATACGCACGAGTTTAAAATTTTTAGAAAATATCTTCTTGCTGTTATGAAAAAGCTTGCTGCTGACATCGTTTTAGATGCTGAAGGTGCGACAAAATTTGTTACGGTAAAAGTTAAAAATGCTGCGTCTGCATCAGATGCAGAAAAAGTAGCTGAAGCAATTGCTAATTCTTTATTATGTAAGACTGCATGGTTTGGTTGTGATCCGAATTGGGGTAGGGTTATTGCTGCTGCGGGATATTCTGGTGCTGATTTTGATCCAGAGAAGCTTTCTCTTTTTTATGAAGATAAACCTGTTGTTGAAAAAGGCAGAGACGCTGGAACACCTGAAAAGGAGTTATCTGATTTGATGAGTAAGGGAGATTTTTCTGTGATTTTGGATTTGAATGCAGGCTCATCTGATTATGAAATTTGGACTTGCGATATATCTTATGAATATGTGAAAATTAACGCTGATTATCATACTTGAGGTCATTATGGAAAAATTAATTAATAAAGCAGAAATTCTTATTGAAGCACTACCTTATATTCAGTTGTTTCGAGGAGCTGTTGTCGTAATAAAATTTGGTGGCAGTGCAATGGAGAATATTGAACTTACAAAAAGCGTTATGCGTGATGTTGTTCTTATGGAGTGTATCGGAATGCGTCCGGTTGTTGTACACGGCGGCGGAAAGGCTATCAGTGCTAAGTTGAGTGAGCTTTCAATTCCGACGAAGTTTATTAATGGCTTAAGATATACTTGTGAAAAAACTATTTCTATTGTTGATGATGTGCTTCATAATAAAGTAAACAGGGAATTAGTTGACGCTATTGACGAATCTGGAGGTAAAGGTGTTACAATTTCAGGGAAAAATATTCTGAAAGCTGAAAAAATGTATACATCATGTGTTGATACAGGTAAGAAGCTTGACTTGGGATTTGTTGGTGATGTTTCAGACGTTCAGGTTGATGAAATAATTAAAGTTCTGAATAATAATCTGATTCCGGTTATACCTCCTTTAGCACTAGGAAATGATGAACAGACTTACAATATCAATGCAGATATTGCCGCCTGTAAAATAACTAAGGCATTAAAGGCTAAAAAACTTGTTTTTCTTAGTGATGTTCCGGGAATTTTGAAAAACAAAGAAGATGAGGATAGTATAATTTCATCAATCACAATTAATGAAGTTGATAAATTGATAGAAAATAAAGTAATTGCTGGCGGAATGGCTCCGAAAATAAAAAGTGCGGAAGAAGCTTTGCTTGCAGGTACTGATAAAGTACATATTATTGACGGGCGTGTGAAGCATTCGTTGTTACTTGAGATTTTTACCGACAGGGGTATTGGAACCGAAATTACTAAATAGGGAGTTGCACGAACAATGACCGTTAAGCAGCGCGGAATGATAATACTGCCGATATGTCTTTTACTGTTTAATGCAGTGGAAGAGGTTACAGAATATATTTTACCGCGTTTTTTCCCAGATCCATATCTTCGGACTGGAGTACTTATATTTCTTTTTTCGATAGGTTTTACCGTAATTGGTGATTTTCTTGCTCCAAAAATCGCAAAGTTTTTTGACAGGGGACACAAGAAAACTCAGAAAAGAGCAGGCTTGCCGGGTTTATTTCTTTTTTATGTTGGCATATTAACTCTTATTTATGTTCTCTATTTTATAATTTATACAAAAAGTCCAAAATATCTGCTTCCTGTAAACTGGCGTCTGCTCGAAGATCAAATCATTTATAAAGATATAGATGATGAAAAAAAATAAACAGCGTGGCAATCGGCTGGGATTTCTGATCTTTGAATTATATCTTGCATTAGGGGTTAAACACGCTTACGCATTACTCTATTTTGTTTGCCTGCATTATCTTTTATTTGATTTTAGACTTAAAAAAGCTTCTTTGAAGTATATTTTACTACGGTTTTCGGGAACTGGTTTTTTAAAAAGATATTTCCATTTATACCGGCTTTATATTAATACCGGTAAAAATCTTATAGATTTAAGACAACTTCAATTAAGACCGGAAAAGGTTCTTTTTAAATGCGATGACGATTATATTATCAAGGTTTTAGATGAGGGACGGGGACTTCTTATGCTCTCCTCTCACACAGGAAACTGGCAGGTTATGATGAAAAAATTACCAGATTTCAAGGTAAGAAAAAATGTTGTTATGCAGTTACAGGGGTTTGATGAATTAAATAAGTTTCTTGCAATTGAAAATGGAGATAAAGAGGGAATAAATATCATTGATTCCGAGAAGGGGATGGAAACTTCTCTTGAAATTCTTTCAGAACTAAAAAATGGGAATCTTGTATCAATTATGGCTGATAGAACTATTACTTCCGCAAAAAATATTTCAGTTAAATTTTTTAATAATACAGTATCGCTTCCGCTGGGACCTTTTTTAATCGCTGCTTCTGCCGGTGCTCCTATTGTACAGTTGATTCCATATAGAAATGACACTTGTTCGTATAAACTTGAAATATATAGAATTTCTATTCCTGATTCAGGAAAGAAGAAAGATAAAATTCAAATGATAGCTGAAGAATATATTCATAATATTGAAACCTTTCTGACACGGCATCCTTATGAATGGAATGCAACTTCTCTGAATGCAACCTGAAAAGCTTTTATATAGTATGTGATATATTTTAGATTTAGAAGAGATGTTATTTTAGTACGGGGTTTAAATTTAAAAACTTTTTTAATAAATTATACATTGATTGTTATGAAAAATTATGAGGAAAAATAATCAGTGATTCCTGAAATTTTTCAATTGGAAAACCCATTATATTGCTCATTGAACCTGAAAAAGATTCAATTACAATGCTTCCATATTCTTGAACTGCATAAGCACCTGCTTTATCCATTACATTTACCGAGTCCATGTATTTTTTGATTATGTCATTATTAAGTTTTTTAAAAGTAACAAAAGAAGTTTCAGAAAAGCGTACAGTCAAGTTTTCTGATATATTTTTTATACACACTCCCGTAATAACTTTATGTGTATTTCCAGATAGAGCGCGTAGGGTTTCCTCTGCATCTTGTTTAGATTCAGGTTTATTGAATATTTTACCATCCAGAATAACAACCGTATCAGCTCCAATAATTGTATCATCAGAGTAAATTGAAGCAACTTTTTCAGCTTTTTTTTTAGCAAGAATGAGAGGTATATATTCAACCGGAAAAAAATTATTGAAACTCTCATCCGCATTGGAGGGAATCACCTTGAATGTTAAGTTTAAAGATTCTAAAATCTGTTTTCTTCTAGGTGATTCCGATGCTAAAATGAGCATAAATCAGAAACCTTCATACATTTCCTTAGTTTTCTTCAGATTTTCAATCTGATCCAAGGCATCCTGGTATTTAGGATCATCCGAATTTTCTTGATTATCATTGACAAAGTCTTCCCATAGTTCGATAATAACCTGAATATCATCAGCACTTTTTTGGGACATCCCTTTAGTCTCTTTATCAAGTTTTTTGAATTTCTGATATAATCCGGAAGCTTTTGGTCGCTGAAATGACGAACCCGAACCTCCCGCTGATATAGGCGATGAAGCTTTAGATCGGTTGGCGTAATAATTACCAACACCACTATTTGCGTTAACTCTTACTTTTCTTTTTCGTTTATGACCAGATGATCCGGAAAAGAGACAGGAACCAAGAATAAAAACGATTAAACCAATTGTTCCAATGATAACGCCGATTATAAATTTAATTTTCTTAGTTTTTTCAGTTTGTAATCTAAGAAGTGTTGAATGAGTCACCCTATAGCCATCAACTATAGCGGGCTCTTTTTCCTGTTCCAGGTTATCTGCATTGTTGTCAGTTGTACCCTTTTTTCTTCCTGGATTTTTCTTTGCTCCACCTGCATTTGGATTTTTCTTTTTCCCTAAAGGCTTCTGACCTGTAGCCGTTTTATCAGATTTTTTGCCATTACTCTTCTTCTTTTTATCTTGATCTGAAGCTTTTTTCTTTTTATTAGGCAATGGAGATAGTCCTGCTTTTTTCTTCTTCTCTCCGTTCTTTTTGCCATTACCATTTTTCTTGTCTTTTGATTTCCGTTCTGATTTATTCTGTTCTTTTGGTGCAGAAGCCTTTTTAGACTGTATATCAGAAACTGCTTTCATTGCAACAGCAGGTGATGCAGGTCGAGTTTTCTTTTCAGGTTTTACCTCTTTTTTAGGAGGCTCATTCATTTCTGCTTCTGCTTTTACAGCTTCGTCAACTTGAGGCGCAACCTCAGTAGTATTAACTTCAGGCTCCTGAACTTGCTGAGGTTCAGGCTGAACTGCACTTTGCGGCGATTCATAAATTTCTTCCTGAGGTGCAAATGTTTCATGTTTATGAATGTTTTCAATAGATTCCTGTGGCTGAGGTGACACTTCCTCAGGTGGCTGATATATTGGTTTTTCCTCAACAACAGGTGGCTGGTATACTGATTTCTGTTCTTGTGGTCTGGTGTGTTGAGTTGGAGCATGCGGCGCTGAAGAGGTATGATGCGAATGTTGTCTTTTGACCTTTTTCTTTACTGGTTTTAGTCTCATGCCTGTTTTTGAAGCAGATTTAGAAGTAATCGTCGTAACAGGAGAAAAAGAACCTGTCTTTTTAGGATGTTGTTTTTTCTTTTTATTTAGAGTAAAAGATTTTTTACTTTTTGATTGTTTATTAACAGGTCTGCTTCTTGTGTTAGAAGTGTGGGTGTGAGTATGAGTAGCTGGTGCTGGTTCGGGGGGGGGAGGTGGAGCAAATCTGTTTTGATTTTGATTGCCACTCTCAAGATGTGGAGCAAGTGGTGCATATTTACCCGTAATGCTTGAAGACAGCATACCGCCAAAACCTATGTCGACAGCAGCAGCAACCTTAACTCCTTTATGAGCCTTAGGTATGAATTCTCTTGATATTGAAATAGTTGCATCATCATCAAGATTTGGAGGCGTAAAGTCCTCTGACATTAATTCTTCGAGACTGTTAATCGGGAGCATTTTTCCATTGCATTGAGGGCACTGAAGGAATTCATAATATTCATTCAATTCGCCTATAGCTCCGCAATTTTTACATTTATAATTGACCATTCTTTCATTCATTCAACATACTCCTAACATAAATCACGCAATCCTTTTAATTAAATGGAGGTTTTTTCAAGAAAAATAAACACTTTCACATTATTGATTTCTTCATTCACCTGTACCTCACTGTTTCGGATATTCTGATTTTCAGAAAATGTAACAGCAAGTGTTTCGTTGCAGATATACTCACTGAAGTCAGGCAACATTGCCGCCGTATCAGGGTCATCAACAAAATATTCAATTTTTATTCTGTCAGTTACTTCCAGCCCACTATTTTTACGGGCATTTTGAATTCTGCTGACAATTTCGCGTGCAAAACCTTCCGTTTTTAATTCATTAGTCATTACAGTATCTAAAGCTACGGTGATATTCCCCTCATTCGCCACACATAGCCCTTGCCTTTCTTTCCTTTGAACAATAACATCATTTGGTGAAATGTCAACCTTTTCACCAGATTTGAGACAAATAGTTATATTTTTTCCATTTAATAATGTTTTTGTATCATTGTCGTTAAGTTTGGAAAGAATTGCAGCAGCTTCTTTCATACACGCACCAAGTTTTGGGCCGAGCGCTTTAAAATTCGGTTTTATATTTTTAGTTACTAACTCTGAGTCATCTGTACTTATTGTTACTTTTTTTACATTTAACTCTTCCTTAATAATATCCAGCGTTCCTTTTATAAGTTCCATACTTTCCGCATCAGCTACTACTATTGATGCTTCAGCAAGAGGTTGTCTTACTTTTAAGGAGTGCTGTGATCTTAAAAATCTTCCTAATGAAACAGCTTCCATCGTTATAGTCATTTGTTTTTCAAGTTCCGGGTCTCTAGCTTGTTTAAGAGGAGACGGAAAATCATTCAAGTGTACAGATTCCGGCATTTGATTATTAGCAAGATTTCTGTAAATCTCTTCTGTTATAAAAGGAATAAATGGCGCGGCTGTTTTACAGAAAGTAATCAGTACAAAATGAAGAGTTTGGTACGCATCATTTTTATCTGAGTCATTCTGACTCTTCCAGAAGCGCCTTCTACTTCTGCGAATATACCAGTTTGTTAAGTCTTCTATAAATTTATTGAACCTTCCGGCTGCTTTCTGCAGAAGGTAAGCATCCATATTCTCCCTAACTTCTTCAATCATCTGAGACAGGGAAGAGACTATCCATCTGTCAAGAGGATTTTTAGGGTTTTCTGGAGGGGCTGGTTCTGCTGGTGGCTCCCATTTGTCAATTGATGCATAGGTCATAAAGAAACTGTATGAGTTCCAGAATGGTATTATTACACTTCTAAGCATTTCTTTAATTGAGTTTTCTGAAAATTTAAGGTCTTCACCGCGTACAACAGGCGTACTAAGGAGAAGGAGGCGTAGTGCATCAGCACCGTAACTATCAAAAATTTTGGTCGGGTCAGGGTAGTTCTTTTTGCGTTTCGACATTTTCTGACCATCTTCTGCAAGAATCAACCCGTTAACAATTACATTATTAAAAGGGGGTTTATCAAATAGCGCCGAAGCTAATACAACAAGCGTATAAAACCATCCGCGTGTCTGATCCAAACCCTCTGCAATAAAGTCCGCCGGAAAATTCCTTTCAAATCTATCTTTATTTTCAAAAGGATAATGCTGTTGAGCATAAGGCATTGAACCACTTTCAAACCAGCAGTCAAGAACTTCAGGAATTCTTTTTAAAGGTGAACCACCTTTCTGTGAAGGAATCTCTATGTCATCAATAAAGTGCTTGTGGATATCATTGACTTTTTTTCCGCTGAGTTTTTCAAGTTCTTCAACTGAACCAATACAAATTGCTTCTCCTTCTTCATTGCGCCAAATAGGAAGCGGATTACCCCAATATCTGTTTCTGCTTATTGACCAATCTCTTGCATTTGCAAGCCATTTTCCAAATCTTCCGTATTTGATATGTTCAGGTACCCAATGAATCTGATCATTAGCTTTTAGCATTTTATCTTTAACTTTATCAATATTAACAAACCATGTTGATATCGCTCTGTAAATTAATGGAGTATCATCACGCCAGCAATGCGGGTAGTTATGTCTGATTGTAGACCTGTGAACAAGTGAACCGTTTTCTTTTAAGCGTTTTATTATCTGTTTATCTGCTTTTTTTACATAAATTCCTTTATAATCAGAAATTGAACTGTCAAAACAACATTCTTCATCAATTGGACAAACTTCAGGTAAATTATTTTCTTTTCCGACAGCAGCATCATCTTCACCAAATCCGGGAGCTATATGTACTATTCCTGTACCATCTTCAGTGCTTACAAAATCAGCTGCAACAATTTTAAATGCACCTTTTTCTCTAAAATCTGCAAAGTATTCAAATAGAGGTATGTATTTGCCTCCTGCAACATCAGAACCTTTGAGCTCTTTCAAAATAGTATAAGAAGCCTCATCTTTATAGTACACATTCAGCCTGGTTTTTGCAAGAATATATTCATCTTGAGTTTCAGTATCCTTAATGCGGACATAATCAATATCATTACCTACAGCAAGTCCCATATTTGACGGAAGAGTCCATGGAGTTGTTGTCCAGGCAAGATAGTATAAATTCGGATTATTCAGATCTTTAAATCGCACTGTAATCGCAGGATCATCAACTTCCGCATAACCTTGGTTTGCTTCAAAATTGGATAAAGGAGTTGCACATCTCGGGCAATATGGAAGTATTTTATATCCTTCATAAATATAACCTGAATCCCATAAGTTTTTAAATACCCACCAGATTGATTCCATATATTTCAGATCCATGGTTCTGTAACCGCGTTCAAAGTCAACCCAGCGTCCCATACGCTTAACTATTTTTTCCCATTCGCCAGTGTATCTTAATACAATGCCCCGGCATGATTCATTGAACTTATCAATACCAAACTTTTCAATATCCTTTTTCCCGGACAGATTAAGAGTTTTTTCCATTTCATATTCAACGGGCAGTCCGTGACAGTCCCAACCGAAAACTCGGTCTACATATTTTCCGCACATTGCCTGATACCGAGGAATAACATCTTTAATTGTTCCTGCTAGCAAGTGCCCGTAGTGAGGTAGACCCGTTGCAAATGGTGGTCCATCATAAAATATAAATTCCTCATTATCTTTTCTCTGATCAAGAGATTTTTTGAAAATATTATTTTCTTCCCAGAAAGCCAGTATATCTTTTTCAATATCTGGTATCACTGGGTGGTTTGTTACTGGTTGAAACATAATTTATCTATAACTCCTTGAATTTTTCTGTTCAATAATCTTCTTCAAATCCGTCTCCTTCAAGCCATTCAGATTTAAGGTGACACGCTTTTATTTTTGTATAAGGCAGACGAATTGTTCTCTGCTCTGTCTCTTCTGTCCCTATAACTACCGATGCAGCATTATGCATGGTTGCTGTAATTCTCATTACCTCAAGTATTTTCCCATCTTCAATTTCAAATATAAAAGGCCCTGCATAGTTTCCTGATTCATTTTTCATAATGTGTGAAAAATAATGCTCATTGTATTCATCTGAACTTTCCACTGCAGCAGTAGCTGGGTCAATCCCTTTTTTATCAGCTTTTTGTATCGACCGCATATTGGATTTAGGAACTACTTCCTGGGACGGCATTGGTTCAAGCATTGTTTTTATCTTCTGCTTTTTCTCTTCTTTTTCTTCTTTCCCTGACATTTTATACTTCGGCATTACAAAGTACATTAACACTGGATAAATAACAGGAAGAATGCCACCTAATAGACCATTAACAAATCTATTTCTATTTTTAAATTCGGCTACGGTCATTGCAAACATTGAGCTTCCAACTATAATGGATGCAAAAATAAAAAGAACAAAAATAAAAAATTTACTCTGATGAAACCCTACATTTGCAGCCTGAACATGCCATTCATTTATAAAGTCCACTATCCAAATGAATGAACCAAAAAATATATTAAAAATAAATTGAAAAATATTCATAACCTATGCTCCAAATATTATACTGATTAAATCAAATCCGCACAAAATATATTACCTGTACAGAAACATTACAAAAAGTGACCTTATATTCAGAAAAATATTGTAAAATTTCTGCAATTGCCATTTTTCATAAAGATAATCACCCAATTTACATTATTAAATATGTTTTGGCAAGTCTCAGGATTAGAAAAGAATGAATATTTTTATTCAAAATCTTTTTTAAAGCCACTTTTTATTATCCTTGATAATTTTATAAGTGTTTTACTGGTAATTATATATCTGCTATTTGCAGAAAATTACAAAAATAAGGAAATTTGTATATATCTCCATTATTATTAGTTACTTATATTTAAGATCTTTAAAGTTTGTGATTTATTGGTGATGTTCTCAATATTAGTGAGGTAAATATGATATAATACTTAAATAAGCGGTTTCGCTTTTATTATGGTAATACTTTCACTGAAATGTTCTATAAGATTTGCTGTTGTTGTGTTCATTGTTGTATTATCTGGAAAAAGAGAAAATAGAGTCGGTCCGCTTCCTGACATTGCTGAAAATGATGCATTGTGTTCAATCAGGAATGATTGGAGTAATTGAAGTATCGGAAATTTTTTAAAAGTTGCTGGCTGAAGATCATTGCAGAATATTTCATTGAGTTTTTTAAAGTTCCCATTACAAAATTCCGTGACAGTATCATTTTGAGATGTGTAATTATGATTAGGATGGTATTCAATGTTATTGTATGCCCAAGCTGCGGAAACGGGAAATCGTGGATTGATTAAAAGTATGGGACAATTCGGTGTTTTTATATTTATCTTGGATATCTGTTCTCCAATTCCTTTTGCGGCTGCAAAAGAAGGGTTTAAAAAAAATGGAACATCAGCTCCAATTTTAGCCGCTAACTCAAGGAGTTGCTTTTCTGATAGTTTCTTGTAGTGGGTGTTTAGCAGGTTTAACGCACCTGCTGCATTACCGCTTCCACCACCAAGTCCTGCAGATATTGGAATATTTTTTTCTATATGAAAATGCCAGGTCGGTTTTATTCGGGTTTGTTCCGCATATAATTCAGCCGCTTTTACGCATATATTATTCCGGTCCAATGGTATAAGATTGGAATCTGAAGAAACTGTTATTTTTTTATAATCTGAAGAGATATCTAATGAAACTATATCATAAGGTTCTGCCAGTGGAAGAAATATCGTTTCAATAAGGTGATAGCCATTATCTTTTTTCCCGCATACTTTGAGATATATGTTTATTTTTGAATATGTTCGTATTTGCATGGTGGTTGTGGTCTGATTCTTCTGATTTAAGTACATTTCTGATGGTAAATAAAAAATTGAGATAACTTGATAAAAAATTTCATTTTTTTATTATTTATATTATCCTTAATTTAAAAATTTTATAAATTAATATAGTATTCATACTTATTGTATTGCATTCAGAATATACATCAAAAAGTTTTTATATCAATAAAATAAATATAAGTTTGCAAATTGTATTGAAATAATTACAGAGGGGAAGAATAATTTATCTGTTTGCAGGCAAATGTGAGGGATATAAGTGAATTTTTAATAAATTATGTCAATTAAAATTGATTACACCGATTTATAATGTATAGTTAATGAACTTATATTTAGGTTTTATACATCAAAAAAAAATTTTATTTTATTTCCGTAGATTTATGGAGTTTTGTATTCATGGTTTAATGCGGAATATGCTCTATATAAAAAGGAGTCGAATTATGTTAAAAAAGATTATTGTAATTATGATTGCGTCTGTGTTATGCACAAACCTTTTACAAGCAAAATATGTTGGTAAAAAATTTAAGGAAATAGAAACTAAGAAACCGTTTTATTTAAATCGCAAAAGCAAAGGCTGGGCAAAGGGTGGTAGAATTATTGGAGAGATTATAAATTCTCCTGAAACTTTTAAAATCATTATCAAGCAAGCCGGTAGTTCGAAAGTTTATTATACTTATGTACATCCTGCTAAAATGTCAGTATATATGACGCGAATACTTCCCCCTGGTCGTTATGATCTTCAGTTTGAAGCAGAAGGTTTTCACGAATTTACATTGCAGAATATAAAAGTTTTTGCAAAAAAAGATTGTGTTCTGAATATAAGATTTGGTAAACGAGTATTTCAGAATCAGAGATGAGCTTGAAAAAAAAAATTACAGTTAGGGATTTTTATAAACTAAAAAATAATGGACAAAAAATATGTGCATTGACTGCTTATGATGCTCCTACAGCAAAATTAGCTGAAAGCGCAGGTGTCCATTTACTCCTTGTCGGTGATTCCCTAGGTATGACTGTGTTAGGATATAAAAATACCCTTCCTGTGACTCTTGAAGAATCCCTCCATCATTGCAGAGCTGTAGCAAGAGGTGTTGTAAATTCATTTATTGTCGGTGATATGCCGTTTATGACTTATCATATTTCAAGAGAGCAGGCTTTGGAAAATGCTGCGAAATACCTTCAGTCTGCGGGGGTTGATGCTGTAAAACTTGAAGGTGGTAAAAAAATGGCTCCTACCGTTGATGCTTTGGTTGACGCGGGTGTCCCTGTATTAGGTCATATCGGACTTCTACCTCAAAAGGTACTCACCTCTGGTGGATACCGGATCGCAGGAAAAACAGAGATAGAGGCTGAGCGTTTAATTGAAGATGCTTTGGCTATTCAAAATGCAGGAGCTTTTGCCGTTGTGCTGGAGGGAATCCCTGCAGATTTGGCAGGAATAATTACTGATACTATTGATATTCCGACAATTGGAATCGGGGCAGGACCATTGTGTTCCGGACAAATACAAGTTGTTAATGATATTTTGGGTATGTTTACTGATTTTGTTCCAAAGCATGCAAAAAAATATGCTGATATTGGGCTTACCATCAAAAAGGCTTTTTCTGATTATGTAACGGATGTACAATCTGAACATTTTCCGGGAAAGGAACATTCTTTTTGATTGTATATTTTCTACCTGCGCTTGACTGAATAGATTTATGTATTTAGCCAATCTTTTGTAAATTGTCCCATGTAATTTTCATAACTGTCCGGGTAACTTGTTAAATCCCACCCGAATCCTGCTTCTTTGTCCCTGAAAATGTTTTTCGTATTGCATTGTCCATTGCCAAGTAGGTTCCAGTGAATATCAAACATAAATGGACGATATACATAATCAAAACACCAGGCCGTCCAGCTCAGGTTTTCATAACTGTCAACATATTTTCTGAAGAAAGTGCAGAAGTTTTTTGGAATAAGCGAAGATGGACCACTGTTTGGCAAATCATCTTTAACATAACCCCATTCTGTCAGAAAAACTGGTGCTCTTTGAATTATAAACTCAAACCAGTTTGGTACTTGACCCGTTTTATAACAATGTTCAGAATAGATATGACAAGTGTAAATAATATTTTTCCCTGTAAATATTTTATCACTATCACTTGTAGGAAGAATTTGCGACCACTTAGGTCCTCCTGCTAATATTAAGTTATCTGAAGGCTCTGTCGCAGATAACTTATATTTCTCCCAATTCCCACTCCTGATAGCATTAATCCACTCCTGCGCGTAATTGTACCAATCATTCCATAGCCCGTCTTTGGGTTCATTGTAAATTTCAAATAATACTTGAGGATGATTATTCAGTTCACTCTTGCAGATGAAATTCCAAAACGGAATAACTTTTTTATACGCTTTACTATATTCAATATCAGCTCCTAAATGCCAATCAATAATTATATAAAATCCATTTTCTATAAGATATGATGCAACAGGATAAATATATTCATTATAATAAAACTCAGGTTTATGGAGTTGCCAGCCGTATTCTCCTATTTCATCTTTTATATGATCATGTATTGTGAGTCGAACAACATTTGCATTCCAATTCTTTTTAATTAGAATGTCAATTATATCTTTGTAGGAAGTTGGTTGCCCATGACTTCGGTCGCCTTTTACCATAGCTTCAATGTCAGGAAGACATACTCCTCTTAGTTTTATCTTTTCTCCTTTAATATTTTTTATCCATTTGCCTTCAACATTTAGTGGCGGTTTGATCTGCTTTAACATTATAAATATTCCTTCTTATACAAAAAAAAGCCTGTCTGGAACAGACAGGCCTTTAAATAATTTATCAAATAAACTGATTAAACTTATTCTGTTTTCTCAGCTTCTTCTTCAATAACTTCTTCAGGAGCAATTTCTTCTGCTACTGCTACTTCTTCAACAGTTTCTTCTTCTACTGCTACTTCAGGAACTTCTACTGCTACTTCAGGAACTGCTACTGCTACTTCAGGAACTGCTACTGCTACTTCTTCTACAGCTTCAACTACTACTTCCTGCGGGGCAGGGGCAGTACTGATTTTATCAAAAGCATCATCAAAAGCATCTCCCATTCCTACCATTGCACCGTCAAGCGCAATTGCAACTTCATCTCCAACAGCTTTGAGCTCATCCTCAGTATAATCTTGTTTCACTGCTTTGATACTAAGACCAATCCTTCGCTCACTCATATCTATTTTGATTACGCGCGCCTCAACTTCATCTCCAAGTTTTAATACATCTTTAACTCTGTCAACACGCTCATTGCTGATCTGTGAAATGTGAATCAGCCCATCAATCTTATGCGATAATTCAATAAATGCACCAAACGCTGTTATTTTTGCTACTTTACCTTTTACTATATCTCCAATCTTATATAATGACTCTATGTCTTCCCATGGATCACGCTCTGTCTGCTTCATTCCAAGTGAAATCCTCTGCTGTGCAGGATCAATATCAAGTATTACCACTTCAACTTCATCGCCTGGTTTTAATACCTCATTTGGATTATTGATTTTTCTTGTCCAAGACATGTCTGAAATGTGAATCATTCCGTCTATATCATTTTCAATCTCAACAAATGCTCCATAACTTGTCATGTTTCTGACTTTACCCTTGATTTTCGTTCCAACAGGATATTTCTCTGCAAGTGCTTCCCAAGGATTCTGCTCAACCTGACGAAGACCAAGTGAGATCTTTTTGCTTTCTTTCTTGATATCAAGAACTACAGCTTCAACTTCATCTCCAACTCCTAATACATCACTTGCTTTCGTAATGCGCTTTGTCCATGACATTTCTGATACATGAATCAAACCTTCAACTCCGTCTGCAAGCTCCATAAAAGCCCCGTAAGGCATGATGTTGACAATTTTACCCTTAACTTTAGAACCGACAGGAAAACTATCTTCAACATTTTCCCAAGGATTTTCTGTCTTCTGTTTGAGTCCCAGTGAAACACGCTCTTTTTCTTCATCTATACTCAAAATCATTACTTCAATTTCTTGACTAATTTCAAGCATTTCCGAAGGATTTGAGATCCTGCCCCAGGACATATCCGTAATATGCAGTAATCCATCCAGTCCGCCAAGATCAATAAATGCTCCAAAGTCAGTTATGTTTTTAACTGTACCTTTACAGATTTGACCAATCTCAATTTTCTTCATTATTTCAGAGCGTTTTTCCGCAATGCTCTCTTCAAGAAGTTCCCTTCTTGATACTACAATGTTTTTACGCTCATTATTTATCTTTAAAATTTTGAACTCATATTCTTTACCGAGGTATTCATCCATATTCCTTACCGGCATCACATCAATTTGTGAACCAGGAAGAAATGCGTCAATTCCCATAACATCAACAATTATACCGCCGCGAACGCGACTTTTCATTGTACCTGTAACAACTGCACCTTCAAAGCTTTCTTCTGTAATTTTAGCCCAAGCTTTTTGGAATACTGCTTTTTTCGCACTGATACCAGGCATACTGTTTTCATTTTCAATCTCTTCTAGAAGGACATCAATTTCATCGCCAACTTTTACTTCATCCCAGTTCTGAAATTCATCATTCGGAAGAAATCCTTCAGCTTTATAACCAATGTCAATCAAAGCCCCTGAATCACGCTTTTCAATAACTTTTCCAGGGATAATTGTTCCCTCTACATAATCCGGTTGAACCTTTTCTCCTAAAAGTTCACCCATTGACGGTAAATTGCTTAAGTCAATATAACTTGAAGCATCCTCGATAATTTGTTCTTTTGTCATGTTTTTTTCTACTGATTTTTATTCTTACTTTTACTGAATCGCACATTACGATTCACCGACATTAATTAATTGCGCTACCGACCATCCCGGTAGCTCCCGACCTTTTTTACCCATTGTATTTATACCCAACACTGCAGGAATACCTTATAAAAAAGGAAAAGTACGCTACTTCCTTGTATCATAAAATCAAGGTATTTTATAAAAAAGTTTAATAAATTTTTGAAATAAATGGTCAAAATTGTATTTTTCACTAAAAAAATTTAATTTTTATTCCATAAAATTACTCACATGTTATTTCCCCCTTTTTGTACTCTGCCTTTTTCTAGACTCCAGACTCCTTTCTTTTTTTGTGATTCAGCTTGCAATAAATAATTTAGAATATATCTTTTTAATATCCTGCGGTTGAGAAATCTCTTTGGCGCTGTGTAATTTTGATCAATTCTTAACTGCTCTGTAAATGTAGTGTAAAACTGTTAATGATTAAATATGGATATATACGATGAGTATTATGACAAAAGATGAGTTCTGCTTATATGCAGAACAGGGAAATTTAATTCCGGTTCAATTTGAAGTGCCTGCAGATACTGAAACTCCTGTTACTGCCTACTGGAAAATTACTAACTGTGGCGAATCAAAAGGTTATTCCTTTCTCTTAGAGAGTGTCGAAGGCGGAGAAAATATAGGTCGCTACTCTTTTTTGGGGGCTGATCCAAAAGCTGTTTTTATCCATAACTGCAAAGGTAAAAGTGAATTAATTCATAACAACGGTACTGTTGAGTCAATAGACGGTGCAGATGTCTTTGAAAAAGTCCGACGCATTATTGACCGCTATAACCCGGTTGAACCTCCTGGTTTGCCTCCTTTTACTGGTGGCGCTATCGGATATACTTCCTATGATGTAGTTTCTGAATTTGAGACGACTGTCCCTATGCCTGAAAATGATCCTGTTGCTGCTCCTGATGCTGTTTTTATGATTACTGATTCCATATTGGTGTTTGATAAAGTCAAACATACAATTAACATTATTATTCAGGCATACATTCAAGAAGGAGCAGATCCGGAAGCTGTTTACGATGAAACAATTCTGAAAATTGAAAAAATAAAACAACAACTCCGCTCTCCTGCTACTTTTCAGCCTGTCGAATTGGACGAATCATCTGAAAATATTAACTTTTCTTCAAATAAAACAAAAAAAGAGTTCCATGATATGGTGAACAGTGCCAAAAAACTAATCTATGACGGCGATATTATTCAGGTCGTTTTGTCTCAGCGATTTGAAACTGATATTTCTGTACATCCTCTTTCTGTTCATAGAGCTCTGAGAATGTTGAACCCTTCTCCTTATATGTTCCTTTTGAGTTGTGGAGATTTCAGCCTTGTTGGAGCTTCGCCGGAAGTCCACGCTAAGTGTGTCGATAGAAAAATTACTGTCCGTCCTATTGCAGGTACTAGAAAAAGAGGTAAAACTCCTGAAGAAGATCAGAGCCTTCAGGAAGAGCTCCTTGCAGACCCTAAAGAACGGGCAGAACACATTATGCTTGTCGATCTGGGGAGAAATGATGTCGGAAGAATTGCTGAAACAGGTTCTGTCAATGTCGATGAACTTATGGTTATTGAAAAATATAGCCATGTTATTCATATTGTCTCTAATGTAACTGCTGTACTGGATGAAAAATATTCATCAGATGCTGTGATGCGTTCAACTTTTCCTGCTGGAACTTTAAGCGGTGCACCTAAAGTGCGGGCTATGCAGATTATTAGTGAACAGGAAAAAGAAAAACGAGGACCTTACGGTGGAGCTGTCGTTCATTTTTCATTTAACGGTAACTTAAATTCATGCATTACTATTCGTACTGCGGTGCTTAAAGACGGCAAAGCATATGTTCAGGCAGGCGCGGGGATTGTTGCTGATTCTGACCCGGATTCAGAGTATACTGAAACAATTAATAAAGCAAAAGCCATGATGAACTCGCTTTCTATGTCCAAAAACTTTGTGATTCCTGAATAATAACTTGTATTCAATTTTTTACCTTTTAAAAAATTACAAAAATATGTAAAAAGAAATTTGTTTTTATGTTATGCTAATATATATTAGCTATATGAAAGCTGTAGAATATATAACTGTAATGTCCGATAATTATGTCTCGGCAGGTTTCCCGTCTCCGGCAGAAAGTTATGCCGAGTGTTCGCTTGATATTAATGACTATCTTGTTCCTAATCCAGCTTCGACTTTTTTTGTCAAAGTTAATGGTGAATCTATGAACGATTACGGTATAAATAGCGGAGATCTTCTGGTTGTTGATAAGTCCTTGCCTATTTTTAACGGTTCGATTATTATAGCTGCGGTTAACGGTGAGTTTACTGTAAAAAGTTTTTATAACCGGAATGATAAAATCGAACTTCAGCCTGGTAATAAACTTTATAGGAAGATAGTGATTACACAAGAAGATAACTTTGAAATTTGGGGAATTGTTACTCATTGTATAAAAAGCTTTAATTTACGCAACAAACAGTTTTTGAGTAGTATTTGAATTATATTTGTTAAGGAGAAAAAATAGTGTTTGCACTAGTTGATTGTAATAATTTTTATGTTTCATGCGAACGATTATTTAATCCCATCTTAAAAAACCGTCCGGTAATTGTATTGTCCAATAACGACGGTTGTGTTGTTTCCCGCTCAAATGAAGTAAAAAAACTTGGTATTCCTATGGGAATACCTTTTTTCCAGATTGCAGATAAAGTCAGGAGTCAGGGAATAGAAGTCTTTTCCTCTAATTATGCTCTATATGCTGATATTTCATCTCGAATAATGCAGGTATTGAGTAATTTTACAACTGATCTTGAAATTTATTCGATTGACGAAGCTTTTCTTTCTATAAAAGGAACAACTGAGAAACAGGAAGAAACTGAAAAAAAAGCTTTACTGATAAGAAAAACAGTTATGAAGCATATTGGTATTCCTGTAAGTGTTGGAATCGCTCAAACTAGAACTTTGGCGAAATTTGCCGCTTCCTCTGCAAAAAAAATGAACTCGGGTATCTTTTTTTTGAAATCAGGTCAGAGTAATAATGATTTCTTGTTCAAGCATCAGCTTGAGGATATATGGGGACTTGGAAAAAAGAGCATTGTGCACCTGAAACGGGTTGGGGTTTATTCAATATCAGACCTCTTAATAGCTTCAGATTCTCTTGTTCGTTCAGCTATCGGCTTGAAAGGTCTTAAAATAAAATACGAATTAAACGGCATGTCATGCTTTAGTACTGAAGATATAGTTTCAGATTCCAGAAAGTCTATCTCTTCTTCTCTCTCATTTTCTCACAGAGTATTTGAAAAAAAGTTACTTTACGAATCTTTTATACATCATATTTCCAAAGCTCTGGCAAAATTGCGTTCTGAACAGTTGTACGCATCTGGAATTTCTTTTTTTGTAAAATGGGTAAAGAAAGAAAATAGAACACTTAATATATACGAGACAGCTTTCTCTTCTCTTAACTTTAATCTTCCGCAATGTTCAAATATAAATTCTGATTTTTTCGTTTTGGTAAATGACGCTTTGGAAAAACTTTACCGTTCCCGGACTGTATATAAGTCATCTGGTATAAGATTATATGGACTTATTGGAGAAACTCAACATGAAGAAAAGGATTTCTTTTTTAAAAAACCGAATCCTAAAAAGAAAAAACTTTTGAATTCTATTGATAAATTGAATCAGCTGCTTGGTAAAGGTGCTGTTAAATTTGCATCAGAAGGAATCAAAAAAAATTGGATGATGAAACAAAATATGAAATCACCCGCATATACAACTTCCTGGAAAGATATTCCTGTAGTAAAAGCTTGAAATTATTACTCCCATTTTTATTATCTTCCATGACTTTGCATAAAATAGAAGCCATTAATTGAGAATTTATCCTTTTAAATGTAAAGTCATTGATGTTTTTTCTGAACTATATTAAGAATTTTATCAATTATTGTTTCCGCAATACTCTTTTTTGAACCAAACGGAATATCTACCGTTTGCCCAGTACTGAAAATTAGTGTTACTTCATTTGAATCTGAGTTAAAACCAATACTAGAATCTGCCACATTGTTCGCTATAATAAGATCAAGATTTTTCTTTTTCAGTTTTCCCTCCGCATTCTCTAACAGTTTTTCAGTTTCTGCCGCAAAACCTACAAGAAATAGATCTTTTCTTTTTGATGCCCCCAAAGTCTCAAGTATATCTGTTGTGCGTTTCAGTTTCAGTACAAGTCCACCCTCTCTTTTTTTTATTTTACCCTCTGTGACTGTCTCCGGCATGTAATCAGCTACTGCGGCGGCCGAAATGATTATTTCACATTCAGGAGCATTCTGAAATACTGCCGCTGCCATTTCTGATGCCGACTCTACTTTAATAGTCTTTACTCCATTTACTGGATTTAAGCAGACCGGACCGGAAATAAGCGTTACATCCATTCGGCTTTTAAGAGCAGCTTCCGCTAGAGCATAGCCCATCTTGCCGGATGAACGGTTGGTTATAAATCGTACATCATCAATCTTTTCGCGTGTTGGTCCTGCTGTGATTAGAATCCTTATTTTTTTATTATCACAATTCTTCATAATAATTAATCTTTTTTAATAACTCAGGACAAAAGTGGAGCTAATTTTTTAACTGAAAATATTACAAACTCATTTGAAACAATTGCGGCAACTGTAAAAATAACATTAAATGAAAAAAGCAGTATCATAAAAAGAAATAGCGTTGCTCCATTTATAAATTCTGAAGATGAATTTCGTAATTTCGGAAAAAATGTTGAAAGAATTCCAAATCCGTCGAGTGGTGGAACAGGCATTACATTAAAACAGAAAAGAACAAAATTTAATTGAGTGCCTACAGCAAACATGTTTAATGCATTTTGATTTTCTTTTATCATTGCCAGAGCTGTAAAAATTCCAAAAATAAAAAATAAAATAAGATTTGCAAAAGGACCGGCAAATGAAACAATAGCATTACTGTATTTGTGTTTCATTCTATCTGGATTTACAGGGACACTACCGAATGCCAAACCAATAATCAACAGCATAATCAGAGAAAATATACCCATCTGCTTTAACGGATTAAGAGTCAAATGTCCTTGTTCCGCTGCTGTGGAATCCCCTTGCCACAGAGCAGCTCTTGCATGCATATATTCATGAACACAAATAGAGAAAATGATGACAAGAAGATACATAGATGCATCCATAGGATTTTCAAAAAGTCTGCTTATAAACATAAAACCTCATTAGATAATTCAAAAATACGATATACTTTAATTATATAATAAACGGAATTCCGGAAATATTTCCGTTCTCTAAATAATACAATGTGCTTGAATTAAATCAAGTTTAATTCAGAAATGCACTTTAAATAATTTAAAACTAAATAGATTAGGAAGAAGCATTGAAAGCTTTAAAACTGAAAAATAAAAATGCGGATATATTTATTCCGGATGGCTCTCCTCCTCTTTCTGCCATTGCAAGAACTACACACCTGTGTATTGGTTCTCATCCTGATGATCTGGAAATTATGGCATATGCCGCCATCGCAGAATGTTATGAATCTGATGAAAATTTTTTTACAGGCATTGTTGTCTCAGATGGGCAGGGAAGCGTAAGAAGCGGTAAATATACCGACTTTAGTTCTCTTGAATTCTCTAGAATTAGACAGGAAGAACAGAAAAAAGCAGCCGAAATAGGGAAGTATTCCGCTGCAGTATTGTTGAATTACCAGAGTTCTGACATTAAAAATTGTGAAAACTTGAATCTGCTCAATGATTTAGAAAAATTAATTCTCTTAACCAGACCGGAAGTTTTACTTCTTCATAGTCCGTTTGATCAGCATCTCTCTCATATCGCTGTTCTGAAACATTCTATTACTGTATTAAAAAATATTCTCCCTCAATATAAACCGCGGATAATATTGGGCTGTGAAGTATGGGGCAGCCTTGACTGGCTGCCTGAAAAATATAAAGTTGCAATGAATTGTGAGGCGTATCCTGAATTGGCAAAACAGCTTCTAAAAGTTTTTAAAAGCCAGATTGAGTGCGGTAAACAATACGATAGAGCAGTTTTGGCAAGGCGTACGGCTAATGCAACTTTTTATAACGCATATACGGAAGATAAGTCATCGTCTCTTACTTTTGCCGCCGATTTAAGTATACTTCTGGATAATAAAGATTTCTCTATAAAAATGTATTTATCTGATGTAATCAATCTGTTCGGTAAAGAAATTTCAGCCCGTTATAATTAGCATTTTTCTGTCAAAGATAAGTTTGCTTTTACTTTCTCTTTTTTTGAAGAAAAATTTTGAATATACACTTTTTGTTGTATAATTGTTTAATGATATATAAGTCCTCATAATAGGAGAAACATTATTGATGAAAGTTTTAATAACAGGCGGAGCCGGATTTATCGGTAGCCATATTGCCGAATATTTTTCAGGAAAGGCTGAAATTGTAATTTTAGATAATTTATCAACCGGTTCAATGAAAAATTTAACCGGTCTCGACTGCACATTTATTCATGGCGATGTCAGAAATAATGATGTTGTTAAAAAAGCAATTCAGGGCGTGAATGTTGTGTTTCACCTTGCGGCAATGGTCAGTGTGCCTGAATCAATGAAATCCCCTGATAGATGTGTTGATGTTAATGTAAACGGTATGTTGAATGTTGTTACCGAATCAGTTAATTGCGGAGTCAAAAAGTTTATTTTTAGTTCGTCATGCTCCGTTTATGGAAATAATCCAGTGATACCTAAACTTGAGACTATGATTCCTGAGCCTGAATCACCTTACGCTGTTACTAAACTTGACGGAGAATATTATTCACATATTTTTTCCGCAACCACTTCAATTAATATTGTTTGTCTCCGCTACTTTAATGTATTCGGACCACGCCAGAATCCTGACAGTGCTTATGCGGCTGTTGTTCCATCATTCATTGTAAATGCTCTTAATGGTAAAAATTTAATAATTTATGGTGACGGCTCCCAGACTAGAGATTTTGTTTATGTTAAAGATGTTGTTAATGCTAATGTTTTTGCAATGGAAAATAATATAAACGGTATTTTCAATGTCGCATATGGAAAAAAAATTTCGGTTGCCGAACTTGCAGAACAAATCTTAAACATGACAGGAGGACAGGGGAAAATTATTTATCAGCCAGAACGCCCGGGAGATGTTAAGCATTCAGTTGCCTCTATCACTAAAATCACAGCAGCAGGCTTTAATCCTTCATATAACTTTGATGAAGGGATTAAAGAAACTGTATCTTACTATAAAAAATAGAAAAATAAAACAGACTAATTCAGAAAATTATCCTATTTAGGGACAGGTTGATTTTAAATTACTGACATTTGTAGGTTAACTTTTTGTAGATTGAGAAAAGAATTGCTAGTCAATGCTGGTGGTTTTAGATCACATTCATCTGCAGGAGTTTATTTTTTAGTAATTTTGTTGAAAAATTGTGATTTCTGATAAAAAACCCTTGGAATCAGGGCAGGGGAGATGATATCTTCTTTTTATTAAAGAGATTAAATCAGATGAAAGTGTAAAATTATCAGTTTAGAATATCAGATCAGGTGTTTCTTAGCATTTTATAGCAGTAAATGGAAACACCATCTTGTGTTTTTCCGTGGCTGAACTGCTTTTTCATTACTTTTTTTGTATCTCTGAACTGACATGCAATCTTTTGGACAAATGCTTTTGAACCTATAATTCCGCCGTCGGTCCAGTGGCGTGTGCGTCTAAGAAATCTCACAGGCATTGTTTCACCTTTTTTCGCTTCCTGAACCATTTCAAACAGTTCTTTACCGATAATGCCTTTTTCCGACAATGTAATACGCACAAGTTCACTTTCAAACAGATTAAAGAGTGTAAGGTCACTCCAGTTATCCGCAACTGAGCCAAGTGCACCTTTCATATGTTTTATGAAATTATTATGAAAAATATGTTTGCCTGAACCTTTATACCAGCCCCAGGTGCAATGTCTATAGCCTGATGATGATTCGGTAAGTCCAGCTCTGACCGGATTTAATTCAATATACTCAACAACCTGCCATAAAGCATTTCTTCTTTCTAGAATTGTACTTTTGAATCTGTCAGCCCACAGAGTTCCGCGTCTGTCATATTTTCGGTTTATATAATTTGTCATCTGCTGCTGGAAATTTTTCATAAAATGACTGATGTTAGTCATATTCCTGCGGACTTTTTCCACTTGTTCTTTATCATCAGTTTGTATATGTTTACTTAGTTTATCTTCTCCGTAAAAATCATTGTGCCGTTTTACAATCTCTTTATCATCAGGTACTTCATGCGCCTGAGGTTCATAGAGAACAATATGATAATGGTTGCCCATCCAGCACATCGAAATTATTTCAAGAAGATAATACGAACATAAACGCCGGACAAGATTCATTCCATATTCTTTGTCAACATCTTTGAACGGATACCAGTGCTTCTTGCCTGCTACTCGGTTCATCAAATGATAATAACAACCACCGCCAAGAAGCTTTTCCCTTGCAAGTCTCATAACCAACCTCCTGATTTAATGAATTATAATTTGAAATTACATCATTTCAATTATAGCAAATTTATCGTAGAAAGTCAAATTATAATCAACCTGTCCCTATTTAGGGGCTTTTGTATAAAAGCTTTAGGGGGGAGGGATTAAAGTTGTGATTTTTTCAATGCATTGTCAAAGTCTGCAACGATGTCGTCAATATCTTCAATTCCTACAGATACTCTTATAAATTCAGGAGTTACACCTGCTGCTTTTTTGGCTTTTTCGTCGAGTTGCTGATGAGTGGTTGAATATGGGTGAATTACGAGAGTTTTAGCATCACCTACATTTGCAAGATGGCTGGCAAGTTTAACAGAGTCGATAAATTTTACGGCACTATTGGTTCCACCTTTTATTCCGAATCCGAATAATGAACCGAATCCGCCTTTGAAATATTTTTGAGCAGTTGAATGCCATGGGTGATTTTTGAGACCGAGGTAATTTACCCATTCAACGAGAGGGTGATTTGTCAGGAATTCGGCGAGTTTTTCTGCGTTGGTGCAATGTTGTTTCATTCTGAGAGGGAGAGTTTCAATTCCTTGAAGAATAAGGAATTCATTAAACGGGCTTGGGCACATTCCCATATTTCTTAAGCCCTGAACTCTTGCTTTTGTTATAAAAGCGATATTTCCTGTATCGGGTACATTTCCGAGAGCATCCCAGTAGACAATGCCGTGGTAACTTTCATCTGGGGTTGTAAATTCAGGGAATCGGCCTGTAGACCAGTCGAAGTTTCCGCTGTCAACAATTGCACCTCCGATACTTGTACCGTGTCCTCCGATCCATTTAGTGCAAGAGTATACGATGATATCCACTCCGTAGTCAAACGGTTTACAAAGAGCGGGAGCAAAAGTATTATCAACAAATACAGGAAGGTTATATTTATGTGCTGTTTCAGTAATCTGAAGGAAATCCGGAACATCTCCTTTTGGATTACCAATAGTTTCACAGTAAAGAAGTTTTGTGTTTTCTTTTACATTTTTTTCAATATTTTCAGATGTAAATTCTTCGATGAAGGTAACTTCTATTCCAAAGCGTGGTAGTGTGTACTTAAAGAGAGTTTGAGTTCCGCCGTAGAGGGATGCAGATGCAATAACATGGTCTCCAACTGCGGCAACATTTGTAATAGCCAGAAAAATTGCCGCCATTCCGCTTGAAGTGCCCAATGCACCTGTACCGCCTTCGAGTGCGGCGAGGCGTTTTTCCAGCACATCTGTAGTCGGATTCATAAGTCGTGTATAGATATTGCCGAATTCTTCAAGTGCAAAAAGTTTTGCGGCGTGTTCGGAAGAGTCAAAGACATAGCTTGTTGTCTGATAAATAGGAACGGCTCTTGAGTTGGTCGTTGAATCCGGTGTATGACCGGCGTGCAGTGCTATTGTAGCTGGTTTAAATGTATTATTCATGATTTGAATTCCTATTTTATGGTATTAAATAAAGAGATCAGTGCTGAGGTAGCGTTCTCCGGTATCGCAGATAACGGTTACAATGGTTTTATTTTTATTTTCTGGTTTTTCCGCGAGTTTTAATGCAGCATAGACATTAGCGCCGGAACTTATTCCGCATAAGATGCCCTCTTTTTCAGCGAGCATTTTTGAAGTTTGAAAAGCATCTGAGTCATTGACTGTAATAACTTTATCGATTAAATTTTTATCTATAATTTCGGGTATAAATCCAGCTCCGATGCCTTGTATTGAATGTTTTCCTGGGGTTTTACCGGAGAGAATTGCCGAGTTTGCAGGTTCTACAGCCGCAATTAAGATTTTTTTATTTTTTTCTTTAAAGAATTTTCCACAACCTATTAAAGTTCCTCCTGTACCTACGGCAGCAGTAAAGATATCGAAAAGACCATCAGTATCTTCCCAAATTTCAGGGGCGGTGGTTGTATAATGGCTTTCAGGATTTGCCGGATTAGAAAACTGTGCCGGCATAAAAGCACCAGGTGTATTTTTAAGGATTTCTTCAGCTTTCTGAACGGCACCTGTCATGCCTGTTTCTCCGGGAGTGAGTAAAATGTCAGCACCTAGATGTCGGAGCAGGTGGCGGCGTTCGATTGACATTGTTTCCGGCATTGTTATAATTAATTTATAACCTCTTGCTGCGGCTACCATTGCCAGTCCCAGTCCAGTGTTTCCGCTTGTCGGCTCCACTATTGTGGCTCCAGGTTTTAAAAGCCCCTCTTTTTCAGCTTTATTAATCATGTTAAGTGCAATTCTGTCCTTAACGCTTGAAGTAGGGTTGAAATATTCGAGTTTAGCTAGAATTGTAACATTATTTTTTATATTTATAGAGTTAAGTTTTAGAACAGGAGTTTTTCCTATTGTCTGGAGAATATTATCATAAATTTTCATAGTTGTTCCTTTTATTTTAATAGTAAATTAATTATAGTGTTTTAATGTTCAAATAACATAGTCTGGTATCATTTGTTTGATATAATGCTCTAAAATTTCCTGTAGTGAAATTTCTGAAGCCTGGGATCGGAAACCGTTTTCAAGTTTTTCCCAGATATGCACGGCCGGACATATTTCTAATCTTTCACAATTTTTATTATTGTCAGAATGGCAGTCGGAAAATTTAACCCTTCCTTCAAATATTTCAATAACATCTAGTACAGATATATCTTCAGGAGATTTTATCAGTTCATAGCCGCCATTGCATCCTCGTACAGTACCGAGTATACCGTTTTTTTTAAAAGGGATGACAATTTGTTCAAGGTATGCTTCTGTTAAACCTTGACGCTCTGCAATTTTTTTGCCTTGAGCGAGGCGTTTATAATGGATATTTTCCAAAGCAATTTGTATTAAAATTCTTAATCCGTATCGTGATTTTGTCGATAGTTTCATTCAAAAATCTCCTAACATAAAAAACCTGAAAATTTTAAATGTATATATATATTTTTTTATTAGTTATTGCTGTATATTAAAAGGATATATACTATATAGAAATAGTAGGTTATTCTGATAAATCAAATAAAAATCAAATAAATTTATAAAAAACTGATCAGAATTATTTTAATAAGATTTGAAATGGACAAAATTTATTCTGCAATATCTCCAAAAGGTAGTGTCCGTTATTTTTCGCACATTTGTTTGAAGCGTGAATAAAGAAGGATGCAAAAAACAATCAGAGGTAATTTCCGGTGGGAATGACAGATTATGAGGAAATCGAAAGTTGATATGAGGTATAGATCTATATTTTTGTTTTTTCACCCTGATTTGGATGTCGTATGTAGCGTTCTTCAAGTATATCTATCTGGTTTAGCCATGCGGCAATCTGGGTGCGTTTAATGTGAATACATTTTTTATTGTTATATACTTCGCAATGTCCATCTACTGAACTTCCGCCACAGGGACCGTTTGCGAGGCCTTTCGGACAGGTTTCTGGGCATATATAATGCATTAATGGTAATCTGCAGTAAGCACATGATTTGCAGTTCATCAGCAATGTTTTAGAAAATTTATTTTCATTAGGATCAAGTAGGTGGCTTTTTGAGAAAAGTTTTTTTGCGAGTTTAAATTTTGTTTTCATCATAAAAGAACATTGAGAGATTCTTTTTTTATCTTTAAATTTTTCATTTGTGTATTGTTCTGAAAAGAGGTTTTTATACAGATAATATCTATGTTCGAACGGAGCCATATCTGAGCGGAAGAAATGATCTGAATAAGCCTGAAGCCATTTTTCAAAATTATTAAGTTCATCAAAAGCCTCATTTATTTTATTTAATGCTGTCTTAGCAAGGTGTGCTGAATTTAATCCTGAAATCTGTATTGCGTTATATCCAAGCAGTTTTAATCCTGATGCAATAATCTGGAGTCTTCTCCACTGAGCTGATGCAAATTGAACATGGCTGAATTTTTTTTCTTTTTCAAGAATTATATGTAAATCGCGGGATATGAAAATGCCTGGGCATTTATTTTTTTGAATATCATCTAATTTTTTCTGGTTGAGAAATAGAAAACGCCCAATTGTAGGATAGTTATAATCCCGTTCATTCATATACCAGCGCAGTTCCTGGTATTTCAACATATCCCATCCGGCCTGAGCTACAATGAAATTTGCACCGAAGTTTAATTTTTTTATTAGTTTAAAATATTGAGAGAAGAGGATATCCGGTTCATATTTGAAAGGGTTTACGGTTGCACCTGGAAATAAAATTGAATTATTGAATTCTTTTTTTATGATATGGAGAGTATGGCATGAATCGAAACAAGCTGATTTTTTAAGATTTTTAATTTTTGAAAAATCGTAAGCATTTCCGGTTACCGGTACTACATTTTTTATTCCGTATTCAATGCATTTTTTCAGATTCCTTTTAATATTGTCTGCATTGGCAGATTTTCCGCTTAAGTATAAGACATTAAGGTGATTTTTATCAAAGAGCTTTCCTGCAAAGTTAACGGTATTGAAAGAAGTTGGTTCATTTTGTTTATCTAATACTGCTAGTGCAGCTGGGATCGTATTATGAGAAGTTACAGCCTCCTGAATTTCAAAAGCGTTATCGAGGATATTGGTTTCCATATTTTGTAGGATGGGGCTTTCAATTTCAAAAAGCACAAAAAACCTTCCTTTTTTTAGAAAACCTTCCAGAATATTAGGCATTATTTCATCATTTTTAACATTTTTTAACTTATTCATTATAAAAAAATCTTTTTTTTACTTGCTATGTTGTATATTTCAGATACTGTACTGTAAAAATTAATTATTTCAGCAGTAACTAAATATAAATGTCTATATATATTTTAATATGAATGAGGCGTATAAGCAAATGAGTAAGTATCCAAAATATGTTTATCCGGAAAAAATTTCGGTAAAAGATCGAAAATGGCCTGACAGAATTCTGAAAAAGGCTCCGATATGGTGTTCCGTGGATTTGCGGGATGGTAATCAGGCGTTGCCTATTCCTATGAACCCTGAAGAAAAACTTAATTATTTTAAATTGCTTTTAAAAGTAGGTTTTAAGGAAATTGAAGTTGGTTTTCCTTCAGCATCACAGGATGATTTTATTTTTGTAAGGAAGTTGATAGAGGAAGATTTAATTCCTGAGGATGTTAGGATTTCTGTTCTTACTCAGGCTAGAGAACCTTTAATCGCGAAAACTGTTGAAGCTCTTAAGGGAGTTAAAAAGGCGATTCTTCACCTTTATGTTGCTACTTCTGATTTGCATGGCAAGCTTGTTTTTAAGAAAAGTCGCAAAGAAGTTTGTGATATGGCAGTTGATGGTACGGAAATAGTAAAGAGATATATTGCCGATAATGGTATGTGTGATAATATTGCGTATGAATTTTCTGCGGAGGAGTTTACTGATTCTGATATTGATTTTGCAATTGAAGTATGTTCGGCTGTGAAAAAAAGCTGGGGTGAGTGCAGAAAAGAGGATTTTATAGTGAATTTACCTGCAACCGTTGAGCGCAGACCTCCTTATCAATACGCTGATATGATTGAATATTTTATATCAAAATATCCTTATCCTGATCAAACTCTTGTGAGTATTCATGCGCATAATGACCAGGGGTGTGCAGTTGCTGCATCTGAAATGGCATTATTGGCGGGAGCTGAAAGAGTAGAGGGGACGCTTTTTGGTCATGGAGAAAGGACAGGTAATGTTGATTTGATTACTCTTTCAATGAATCTTCATTCTAGGGGAATTGAAACAGAGTTGGATTTTTCTGATATTAACAATATAATCAGAGTAGTTGAAGAAGCATCAAGGATTCCGGTTCATGAAAGGCATCCTTATGCCGGCAATCTTGTTTTTACTGCTTTTTCAGGTTCACATCAGGATGCTATTATGAAAGGTATTGCAGCGAGGGATCAGGCAGCTGAACACTTTGGGCAGACCTGGAAAGTACCTTACCTGCATATAGATCCATCGGATGTTGGACGCGAGTATGAAAGACTTATCAGGATTAACAGTCAATCAGGAAAGGGAGGAGCTGCATATATTCTTGAGCATGATTTTGGGTATTTGACACCTAAGGGGATGCATCCTGAAATTGGTTACATGGTTCAGAGAATTGCAGAAAGTAAAGGTCTTGAAGTGGATTCACACGAATTGCTTGAAGCATTTAAAAAAGAGTTTTTGAATGTGATTGGACCTTTTAAAATTATGAAATTTGAGCGTCTTCCTTCAGACGATCAGAATATTGTAAAAGTTCATATGATTTTTAAAGCTTTTGATAAGGAATATGATATATCCGGAACAGGCAATGGACCGATATCAGCTGCAGTCAAAGCTTTTAAGACTGTCGACAAAGTGTTTGGTTTTGTTCTTGATGATTTTATAGAACAATCACTTGGTCATTCAGCTGATGCCAAAGCAATTGCCTATGTGGCAGTGAAGCGTACTTCTGATAATCGCAGATTTTACGGAGCTGGAGAACATGTCAATATTGATAAAGCCGCTGTTTATGCTGTTGTTGCAGCATTAAACAGAGCCGCTGCACTTTAAGTTAAACATATCCGGGCTGAGTTCAGCCCGTTTTTTTTGAGAGTTAATGTGAAGTTCTTAAAAATTCTTATTATAATACTGCTTTTTCATATTGCATTGCTACTTATTTTAATGCATTTTAGGGCCCCAGATAAGCAGGAGGAAACAGTCCCTGCGGATAAATCGGGTCCTATTCTTGTTCCTGAAGATGATGCATCTGGATCTGTGAGTACTCCTGTTAAAAGCGAGAGTTCTTCAAAGAGCAGAAAAAATGAGAAAAAATATGTTTTATCAACTCCGGTTAAAAGAAAGAGCTTAAATTACTCAAAAGCTGTTTCCGGGAAAATCAAGGGATTAAGAGAAGTTGATATTGTTAAGGCAGGTATTCTTGTTGATGCATCTAACGGAAAAGTATTATGGGAAAAAAATTCCAAAAAGGTTGTCCGTATTGCTTCAATGACAAAGATGATGACTATTTATCTTGTTTATAGTGCAATTAGTTCAGGGCAGCTAGATTTGAATGAATCAATCAGAGTTACAAAAGAAGCATCAAAAGTAAAAAGTGGAGGGATTTGGCTGGATGTCAGGGAATCTTTCAAAGTTTCAGATTTGATGAAAGCGGCATTTATAAAAAGTGCGAACGATGCGGCTTTTCTTTTGGCCCAGACTGTCGGCGATGGTAGCGTAAAAAAATTCATGGAAATGATGAATAAAAAAGCGGGTCAATTTGGATTTGAGCATACTATATACTATAATCCACACGGACTTCCTGATAAAAAGCACGGCAAAGATAATGTTAGTACATGTCAGGAACTAGTTTATCTTGCTGAAGAGCTAATTGGGAAATATCCTCAGGTTTTGAAGCTTTCGTCGACAAAGATTGCATATGTTCCTAGAAAAGTTGGTAAGGTTAAAAAAACGATGCTTACCAATACAAATAAACTTGTGAGAATTGGTTTTAAAGGAGTGGATGGCTTAAAAACAGGTTACACAAAAAAGGCTGGTTTCTGTATTACGCTTACTTGTAATAGGAACGGGCGTCGTTTAATTGCTGTTTTAACAGGATGTCCATCTTCTAAATCACGGGATTCTGCAGGTAAGAAATTACTAGATTGGGGATTTAAACATTAATTGTGATAGATTCTGTGATGTAATGGATTTATTTCACTAGTATATATTTAAATTTTACTTTTAGAAAACAGGATTATTATGGATAATAACTTTCAGAATACTTTAGGTGGAAGTGTCAGATTTTCAGGAATAGCGTTACATACCGGAGTAAGGGCACATTTAACACTACATCCGGCAGATGAGGGTAGTGGTATTATTTTCAGAAGAATTGATGTTCAAGGTAAGCCGGAAGTTAAAGCTCTTGCTTCAAATGTTGTTGATGTCAGGAGAGGAACTACTATAGCTCAGGGCAATGCAGCTGTTTCTACAGTTGAACATGTCCTTGCAGTTTTGTATGCATTAAATATAGATAATGCGGTTGTAGATATGGACGGGCCTGAACCTCCAATTGCTGACGGGAGTGCTTTACCTTATTTAAAAATTGTTCAGGAAGCTGGGATAGTTCAGCAGTCCAAGCTAGCTGAATATTGGACACCAGACAAAAATTTGGTATTTAAAAATGGTGAAACAATGACGGTTTTTACACCTGCTGAATCTTTAAAGATCTCTTCTCTTGTTGAGTATAAAAGTTATAAACAGGGGACTCAGTATTATTCAAGTGAAATAACCCCTGAAGAGTTTATAGAAAACATAGCTTCAGCCAGAACGCTTGTAGGATATCATGAACTTGAGCAGCTGATTGCCATGGGGCTGGTAAAAGGCGGCAGTCTGGATAATGCAATCATTATGCATGATGGGGCGATTATTTGCAAAGAGGGGCTGAGATATCCTGATGAACTGGTAAAGCATAAGGTTCTGGATATAATAGGTGACATGGCACTGTTAGGCAAAAGGATAAAAGCACATATCTTAGCTGTTAAACCTGGTCATGCATCGAATGTCATAGCTGCACAGAATATTATTGCAGGAACTCAGTAGTTTTCCGACTTGTGTGGCAACTGTTTTTTTGTCTGAAATGTAGGATGATGACGGAAATTGTCAGGAAGAATATATACTCAAAGCATCCAAGTATTGAAAAAGAGAGAGCGTACAAGATTTGTGACAGAGTCAATCCCATTATTTCTGCTCTTGCATCGCTGTTAGCATTAGCCAGAGCGGCGAACATACCAAGAGCACCGGTTGTAGTGCAGAAAAGCCCGAGCAGTAGTAGAGTTCCGATACCTATTCCCAGCAATTTAACAGGAAGAGGTATTTGAGACTTTTTAGTTATAGCGCTTGAAATGATAGCGGAAATTCCAAGAATGAATCCTCCCAAGATAAGAATAAAGATAGCGATCCATGATATTATACCCGGCATACCGCTGTTGGCAATAATCTGAAAAAACGAAATCTGATATTGAGCAGGCGTGGCTGAACTATTTACCGTATTGTCAGCATACAGCATAAAAGATGACAAAAAGCATATAGCAGTTGCAGTAATACTTTTATTAAAAAAATTTATTTTCATCATAATTTTCTAACCATATTTGTAAAATTATAATTTATATTTAACATAGAATGACATTTGACAGGGTGTGGTAGTAAGTTAGGCTGTTGTCAAGTAGCGATAATTCCGTAACGCTCTTTGCATACCTGCACGAATTTACTGAAAGATCTGTCCCATGATTTTTCAACATCATCAGGAAACGCGCATGCTGGTAGTTCTTGACGGCTTAAGTGGTATTGCAGGCATTCGCAGCAGGTTCCTTTTTTTGCACAAGGTTCATAGGAGCAGTTGCAGTTTTGTCTGTTGATTGATTTTCTTTCACAATTACTCATTTTTTCTCCTTTTGTTGGTTATTTATGGGGAAATTAATCGTCTTTTTCAGATTCTTCTTGTGATGAAATTATCTGTTCTATCTGAGAATCATCATTTTGTGCCGATTCAAGTTCAGGGTATGCAATCATTTTATAGGCATTTGCCATTACGACATAACAGAAAGGTGTGGAAAACAGCAATCCAATAAAGAGTGTAGATATTGCAACTCCTATAGTTATAATACTCAATAAAATAAGTAGGAGAAGCATTTCTAAGAAGTTTTTCCGCATAAAAGAGAATGATTTGAGAAATGCATGTATTGCGTTTTCGTGTTTATCTATAATCAGATATTTAGATAATGCGAACATTACTGAAATAGCGATAAAAATCATAATTAGTAATAAAATTAAGATTCCTGATAGTGATAAGATTATTGGGAGTTGATTTTTATTTATTCCTGAAAATAGAGCAAAAATTCCAAATGGAATGATAGTTATAACTGTCACCACAATAGAAAGGATAATATAGAGGATATTAAATATTATAAAATTTAGGATTCTCATATCAAAAACTAATAGAGTGGAAGGAGAAGGGGCTTTTTTTTCTTTAACCAAGTTTACAAAATAATTAATAATACCTGCATTTACAAGGATATTTATAATAAAGCTAAAGATGTAGATCATCATGCCAATTGTTATTTGTTTAATTAACATTTTAATTAAAACTTCCGGATTGGAAGCGCTGTTAAGTAATGTATTTGAACCTGATGTGAAGAAACTGAGAATTTGAAAAAACAACCACACACCGATTGGAATTAACGAAACCAGAAAAACTCCGCCGAAATTTTCAGTATATAGAGTCCAGGAACTTTTTAAAGTGCTTAATGCTTCAAATTTTTTGTAATTGCTGTTCATTTGCATTGCTGTTTTTTCCTTTTTTAACTTTAATCGATTTGATATTTCAAGTTTGTATATACAATAAATGTGAAATCAAAAAAACAAACACATTTTTATATTATATTGTATATATTTATGTCAATATTGAGAAACAGATTTTTCAAGTTCATCAATCGTTATTTCCTGATATCCGCACGGTTCCATTGAAAATGCGGCACGGCCGCCTGATAGTTTAGGTAGTGCTTTGCTGAATCCGAACATTTCAGCTAATGGTACTTCACAAATCATCTGTTTTGATGTTCCGACAGTTGTAATACTGTGAATTATTGCCCGTTTCGGCTGGATATAACTGCTTATTTCTCCAATTGTATTTTCAGGAGCAAGAATTGTAAGTTGTACAAGAGGTTCTAATATTTTTGTTCCTTGGAGTATTGCCTGATTTAGTGCATTGAAAACAGCTCCTGCGATTGTATTTTCATTTGTTTTATTAGGTTCTCCGATAATTTCTAAAATTTCAGCTTTAATATAAATTAACGGATAACCCCAGTTTCCACCAGTTTTCAGACCGTTGAACAAAGCTTCATAAGCAGCTTGTATCCAGTTTACTGGAGTTGAATTATTTTTTGAGACTTTATTTACAATTTCAATACCTTTTTCCAGTTTTGAAACTGGAATAAGATTTAGTTTTACTTCTGCAAACATATCCTGATCTGAAATATTTTTTTCCAGTTTTCCAGTAATTTCCAGTATTTCCTGTTTTAATGTTTCTCTATATGCAACTCTTTGATTGCCGAAGCGGACATCAAGATTAAAATCATTTTTGATTTTATGGCTTTTAATTTCAAGGTGTAGTTCACCCATACCTGATATTATCCGTTGTCCTGTTGATTCGTCATAAGTAACGCTTAATGTAGGGTCTTCTCTGCACAATAAGTTTAATACATCATCAAGATGTTTTTTATCTTTAGATGATTTTGGTTCTACTGCCATTGAGATTAAAGGTTCCGGAAATGTGATTTTTTCAAGAATAACTTGTTCATTTGGAGAACATAGAGTATCGCCAGTAATTGTAGTTGGCAGACCTGTTATACCCACAATATTACCAGCTGAAGCCGATTCAACAGCTGTTATATTTTTTGAGAAAAGTCTTAAAATGCGTTTGATTTTATATTTTTCTTTTGTTCTTGAATTGATTACAGTATCATTTAGAGATAAAGTTCCGCTGTATATACGCATATAGCATAAATCACTGCTTTTGTCTGCAACTATTTTGAAAATTAATCCTCTGAAATTCTTATCTTTAATATTTAATTTCAGAGGGGTTTCATTTTTTAAAGAATGAGCCTGAAAAGTCGGTTTATCTTCGGGTGATGGGAGGTAGCGGTTAACGGCATCGAGTAGAGGCTGAACTCCGATATTTTTTTTTGCAGAACCTACTAAAACAGGAATTAACTTTTCTTCAATTACCGATTGTCTGATTGTCTGATATATCATCTCAGGAGATATATCTTGCTCGTTGAGATATTGTTCAGCTATTTTATCTGAGCATTCTGATAGAGAGGAAATCAATTCATCTCTTGCTTCTTGCGATTTATCTATAAGTTCGGGCGGGATTTTTTTCTTTTCTAATATCTCTCCATTTTCACTGAAATATATTGCTTTCATTTCAATTAAATCTATAATGCCTGAGAAGTTGGATTCTTCTCCTACAGGTATTTGTACAGGAACAGATTGTTTATCAGGAAATTTTTCGATCAGCTCTTTTACTGTGCGGTGAAAATCAGCTCCAAGTCTGTCCATTTTATTTACAAATGCAATTTTGGGAACTGAGTACTTATCAGACTGACGCCATACTTTTTCTGTTTGGGCTTCGACCCCTTCTACCGCACTTAATACGACTACTGCACCGTCGATAATCCGCAAAGACCGCTCAACTTCAACGGTGAAATCTATGTGTCCTGGAGTATCAATTAAGTTAATCGAGGTCAGTTCATCATCTGTTTTCCATGGAAATTCTGCAACGGCGGCAACAATTGTGATTCCGCGTTCTTTTTCTTCTTCAAGGTAATCCATAACGGTATTGCCGTTATCGACTTCCCCGATCCGATGAATTTGCCCTGAATAGTACAAAAAACGCTCTGAGATAGTTGTTTTTCCTGCATCAATATGAGCAATGATTCCAATATTTCTAATCATTACAGGAGAAAATTCTTGCATAACAGAATTCATGTAACTCCATTGTTAGAGAGTAGTTACTTTTTTATTTCAATTCTGGTTTTTCCAATTACAGCTATTGAACGCTGATTTGTTACAATAAGAGCTTTTTTAGAATTACTTTTACTGATTATCAATGCGACAACAAAAGTAATTACACATGCAAGTCCAACTATTCCTGCAGAAACGGGAGTTCCTAGCATTGGACTTAATAAACCAGCTGTTCCTGCAATTATTAAAGGAATCACTACCAGAAAAGCAGTTTCTGCGGGAGAATTTAGAGCTTCTCTAACTCCCGAAATATTTTCGTTCTTTTTAATTCTTACATTTGTCCATTCAGGCACCATTAATGGTTGTTGAGGTGGTATATCCTGAACAGTCGGAGCACTTCCAAATGATGATGGTGCAGATGGAGGAGGAGTTGAAGGTGATTTAATACCTTTTGGAGCAGGTGGTTTTGTAGCAGAAGGAGAAGGCGAAGGTTTTGCTGATTGAGGAGAAGCTGGGGCTTTGCTAGGGTGTTGCTTCGCATTTTTTGGCATTGCACCAAGTCGATAATCATCTTTAATTTGCGGGATCATTCCTATACCGGTTCTAGATAATCTCACTGTATTTGTAGCTTCTCCAGAATCTGCTTCTAAACCTTTAATTGCTCCTGTAGAAGTATCTTCTAACTGTTTTTCTCTTAATTCCGGAATTTCAAACATTGAACCGCATTCAGCGCATTCAGCTGTTTGACCGCAAAAACTCACAGGAACACCAAATATGGCATTACAACCAGGGCATGCTACATCAATTTCTTCAGGCATATGTCATATCTCCAAATTTATAAAATAAAAATTTGCTGACATTTCATCTTTTTTTACCGGTTATTACTAAAGGATTCCGGTACTCAGATGGAATAATCAAAACAACGATTTTTAATATAACCACACATTTATATTTGTCCAGTAAAAAAAATAAAAATAATGGATAATTTGAATAATGATGATTGAATTTAAAATATTAAGATTTATAATTTTCAGAGAGAACTTTTGTAAACAATCATTACTTATGCTTAATTAAAGATGAAAAATTGAGATATTGGAGTCCTGACATTGATTAATAATATATTTACAATTATTTTAATTTCCTTTATAATAGGGTGTTTGGCTCTTTTTTCCAGGAAACCAGCTGATTTGATGGAGTTATTTAGACCGCATGAAATGAATGATGTCAAAATAAAAAAATTACCGCCAATCAGATATTATCAGAAAATACAATTACCTCAAGTTTTAAAGTTTAGGCGTAATAAAAAAAATATTTTTATTGATGTGCGTGAAAGCCGGAGATTTAAATATGGTAGGATTCCTGGAGCTGTGAATTTGCCTTTGAATGAAATTGAAAATTTATCTTCAGTTGTCATTGAAAAATTAAAGAAATCTCCAAATGTTATTTTATATTGTTTTGGAGAGTCTTGTGATTTGGCAGAATCTGCGGCGGTAATTTTGTATAGAAAAGGAGTAAGGAATTTGAATGTATATTTTGCCGGATGGAGCGAGTGGAAAAGCTGTGCTTTACCAGTTGAGGGGAACGGGAAATGAAATTCAGATCAATTGACTATAGAAAATATTTAGAAAAATTAGTTTTTCTTATTCTTGGGGTATTTTTTATATATGCAGGTTTACGGGATACTGTATATCTTCAGGATTTAGCAGTGGCATTTAGTTGTATTCATATTTTTCCAAAATTTTTGCTTTTGATTTTTTTCCCGGGCTTGAAGCTCTGTTTGGGCGGAATTTTTCTCTTTTACCCTAAATTTTTAAAATCGGCTGGCATGACTGCTTTTTTCTTCATTCTTTCATTGTTAACCTTTTTTATTTATAAAGCTTTAACTATAGAAATTTGCGGAGTATGCGGAGAATTAAAAAAACATATTATTCTTTTTAATGCCTGGAAACCAGTTGTTCTCTACTCAATTATATTTATTTTTAATTTCATGGGGTTTTTCTTATTAACAGACGATAATAATTCTGATTAAGAGAGACTGTTTGTAAAGTTTTTTACAGACTGCACTTTTAGATTAAAAATTTATTTTACAGAAAAATTTTCCTAGAGGGTGTTTGTTTCTTTTGATTTTTTCTACTGCATGGCTTTTTTTTCTTGACTTGTTGTGTTAAAAAGTTTATAATTTAATAAACTGAGTTTAAAACTGAATAAATAAGTCAGAGTTATTGAGGAAAAGGAGGGGTGCCTTGAAAATCAATTTTGCAAGTAATTTAAATTACAAGAAATTTACTCTTTTGGAATTGTTGGTTACGATTACAATCATTGGCATTCTTGCTGCATTACTTTTTCCTGTTTTAAGTGCTGCAAGACAGAATGCCTGCAAATGTTCATGTTTAAATAACCTTAAGCAGATTATGCTTTCTGTAACTATGTATACTGATGAAAATGAAGGATGGTTTATGCCGGCGGATTTAAACGATATTGGAGAATACCGCAGTTGGATTAATTACCTTTATGACGCCAACAAGGAAAAAGATTTATTTGTATGTCCATCTCTTTCTAAAAGTGAGTGTTTTGAACCTTTTGGGGGCTCTGCTGTAGTTAGTATAAAATTTGGTTCATATTGTATGAATACCATTGGTTTTAATGAGTGGGATGGTGCTGCTGGTTTTAAATGGAATCCTGCGACATCTTGCGGTTGGGGTGAAAATTCTACGCATCCAGTAAAGCAGTCAAGGGTAAAGCATTATTCAGAGAAAATATATATAATGGATTTTACAAAATGCACTTCTGAACATACTGCTGCTCAGTGGGGTAGTGATGCAAGGAGTTTAAGATCATACAAAGAGAGTGATCATGGTGAGGCGGGATTTGGTGTTGATAAGAGGGATGTAGGGTTTAATCATAAAAATTGTTTTAATGCAGTTATGGGTGATGGACATGTTGAATCGTTCAAAGAAACAAAGTTACTGAATTGGGTTGTTATAGAGGGAAATTGAAAAAAGATTAAAAATTACGGCTCATTCCGCATCTTGTCATAAATTCTTGAATCCATGGGTCCGGGTTATTTTTTAGTTCCTCAGGTGTGCCAACTGCAGATATTCCTTTTTTTGATTTATCAAGCATAATCATTCTATCTGAAATTGAGAATATACTGTCCAATTCGTGAGTTACTATTACCATTGTTGTATTGAGGTCATCGCGTATATTAAGGATTAAGCTGTCAAGTTGTGCTCCTGATACAGGATCAAGTCCGGCAGATGGTTCATCGAAAAATAAAATTTTAGGATTAAGAGCAAGAGCTCGTGCTAGGCCAGCGCGTTTTTTCATGCCGCCACTGAGGGCAGCGGGTAGAAAGTCTCCATAGCCAGACAATCCGACTAGGCTTAATTTATCTTCTACCACAGTATCAATAAGTTCTTTTGGCAGGGTTGTATATTCTTCTAATGGCAGGGCAATGTTTTCTTTTACAGTAAGGGAGCCGAACAATGCTCCAGATTGGTACAGGACTCCAAAAGACTTCATTAATTTGCGTTTTTCTGGGGGGGATGCAGAGACGATACTTTGACCATTTAGAATGATATCTCCTGACCATGGAGAAAGTAGTCCTATAAGATGCATCAGCAAAGTTGTTTTTCCGCAACCTGACCCGCCAAGAATGGTGATAATTTCATTATCAAAGACATCAAAAGTAACATTTTCCAGTATCAATGTATCATCATATCCTGTTGATAGATTTTTAACCTCAATAATTTTCTGTTTATTAAGCATAGATAATTTCTCTTTAAAACTGATTAAAAAAGTAAGTTAAGAAAGCGTCAGCAATTACTATGGTAAATATACTGACTACAACGGCTGTAGTAGTGGAACGACCAACACCCTGGGCGTCATTTTGTGATTCAAACCCGCATATACAACCTGTGATGGTAATTATAATAGCGAATACCAGGCTTTTTGTCATGCTTTCGCTGATATGATGCAGTTGAATTACTTTTACAGTTCTGTTAAAATATGCAACAATTGGGATTTCAAGTTTGAAATAACCTACAACCATACCGCCCATTGTTCCTATCAAGTCCCCGAAAAGAGTAAGTATAGGTATAACAATTATCATTGCTATAAACTTTGGGACAAACAAAAATCGTGCCGGCACAAATCCGAATGTTGTCATAGCATTTATTTCGTCTCCGACTTTCATTGTTCCTATTTCTGCCGCAAATGCCGAACCAGCTCTGCCGGTTGAAATCATAGCGACCATGAGAGGTCCAAGTTCTTTAATAACTGAAAGACCTACGGCATCAGCTAAAAAGATATCAGTTCCAACCTTTGATAATTGAACAGCCCCTTGAAATGCTAAAATCAGTCCCATTAAAAAGCAGATCATACTAACAATAGGTAAAGCATCAGCTCCGCATAGATCCATGTAATAAAAAGTTTCTCTCCATCTGATTTTGCGAGGATTAATAATTGCATCAATCAGTGCTGCTGTAAATTCTCCAATGTATCCGACAGTTGATATAACTTTTTTGCCTATATCTATACTGAAATCTGCAATTTGAACGATATGTTCGACAACAAATTTCCCACTTCTTTTTGCTGTTGGAGTTTTTCCTTTAAAGCTTGAATGTCTTATAATCACTTTATTCATATCTTCGGAAAGTCCAAGCATATAAAAATGTTTTGATAGTTTCATGCATAGTGATTTGACTGCAGAAAAGAGACTCAAGGCAAGCGGGTCAGCTGATTTAAGCAGTCTAACATCGAGAATATATTCGTCTACTCCATTTCCGTTGTCGAGAATATCTGATTTTATCAACTTGAATGTATCGGTAGCAAGTTCACAAGTCAGATGTTCAAAGTTTAGAACATACGAAATTGTATTATTATCATATTTTTCTTTTTTTATAGCGTCCATTTTAATCCATTCATTTTATCAAATGAAAAATAATATACTAAATAATTTATAAAACAACAGTGGCGGGTATAAGCCGGATTCTGTAACTTCGGTAGGACCGAAGTGACGACCATCTATCTAAGCAGCCAGAACCCGGGATTCCAACGCTGCGGGCAGCAGCTTATCCCCTATTTGGCCTTGCTTCAGGAGGGGTTTACCCTGCCCCTTCAATTACTTTCCGGGCGGTGGGCTCTTACTCCACCATTTCACCCTTACCAAATGCAGATGCAAAAGGCGGTATATTTTCTGCGGCACTTTCCTTCCTGCGGCATATAGTCCGCAGTATCCCGTAAAAACGGGACTCCCTGCCCTGTGAAGTCCGGACTTTCCTCTTAAGCAGATATAAAAACCTGCAAAAGCGGCCGTCTCCGCCACTGTTACTTCAACATTAACTCATATTTAAGTGAATTTCCACACATTGTTGAGTAATAAAAGAGTTTTTTTTAAAAAAAGATGTTGTAATAAAGAGTAGTGTTGGTAATATATCTGCATATTATAGAAAAATTTAATATGGGAGATTCGATATATGGACTATGGCGCAATGCTTGATGCGAATAGGCAATATCTGTATGCTGATGCTGAGGATGTTGAGAAGTTTATGGAATTAAAATACGGTGTTTTTATTCACTGGAATCCATCCTGTTTGAAAGAAGCGGAAATTAGTTGGAGTCGTTTTGGCCCCCGTGGTACAGAGGACAAAGCAGTGGGAGGAATTCCTCTTGAAGAGTATGATAATCTTTATAAAGAATTTAATCCTGTAAATTTTAATGCCGATGAGTGGATGAAGATGATCAAAGAGTCAGGTGCTAAATATATGATATTTACAACCAAGCATCATGATGGTTTTTGTATGTTTGATGCTCCGAACACAGAGTATAAGATTACAAATACGCCTTTTGGCAGAGATATTTGTGCGGAGATTGCTGACGCATGCCATAAATATGGAATAAAACTTTTTTGGTATTTTTCAAAACCAGATTGGAAACACCCGGATTATCTGACAGAAAATCAGGATAATTGCTGTGATTATATTCACGAGCATCTTCGGTTTCTTTTGACAAATTACGGGAAAGTAGATGGTTTATGGTTTGATTGTCTTGGTACTACCTGGAAAGATTGGCGAACTCCTGAAATGGTAAAAATGATTCGTGAATTACAGCCGAATATACTTATAAACCAGCGTTGGGGATGGGATATGCCTGTTGAGTTTCAAGGTGATTATGATTTGGCTGAGCAGGAACTTGGTGAATTTAATATTGATAGAGCTTGGGAGAGTAGTATTACAATGGCACACGGCTGGTCGTGGAGTGGAGAAACTCCATTAAAACCAGTGTCAGTTTGTCTTCATGTATTGTTAAGAAGTATTGGAGCTGGTGGTAATTTTGCATTAAATACAGGGCCACGCCCTGATGGTAGAATTAATCCTCCGGAAAGAGAACAATATTTACAAATAGGAAAATGGCTTAAGAAGAATGGCGCGGCTGTATATTCGACAAAAGCGGGTCCTTATAAACCTGGTTCATGGGGTGTTGCTGTTAACAAAAAAAATAAAATTTATCTTCATGTTCTTACGAAATTTACAGATGAATTATCTCCATATATAGAACTTCCGGCACTACCCTATGGTATTTCTTCCTGCACCGATTTTGATGGGGAAAACCTTACTTTTTCTATGGATGAAAAAGTTCTAAAAATAGAAATAAATAATATTGATGATATAGACACTGTCGTTATTATTAATTTAAAAGAAAATTTACCTGAGAAGTATGAAATAATTGATACAGAATCATTTTATGATCGTTTTTTACCGGACAAAGCTTCAGCATCATCAGCAAAGGATGCTGAACATTCAGCTGAAGCTTTTATGCAGTCAGGAAATGCCGAGTTTCAGGCTGGGATTCATCATAAAAAGCATTGGGCTCCTGAGTTTAACGATAAAAATGCAAATTTGACAATAGAATTTGATAAAGAAATAGAATTTGACACAGTTGAACTTGCAGAAAATATATGGAGTATTTGCATTAAAGATTTTGATTTAAAATACAGAAACAGTGATGGTCAGTGGAACACATTTTATAACGGTTCTTTCATCGGTTTGGATTTTTCATTAAAAACTAATCCTATAAAAACAGATGCTGTTATGCTGTGTGTGAATGAATTAGTTTCAAATTCACAAACAGGTATTACTGCATTCAATATAAAGAAACAGAAGATTTAAAGTAATTGTATACAGGAAAAAGACTGCTTTAGAAGAGTTTTTCGTGGAGGTTACTATATGAATGATTTGTTTTTTATAAAAAGAATATGTGGCTAAAATTTAAATATTCCCTGAATTTATATAATTGCATTCAGGGAAGTAGGATGTTTGATTATTACTGATAAAGGAATCAGAATTCAATATTTTAAAAAGTTCTACACAAAAACTTTTTATTTAATTTCCAAAATGAAAATACTGGTTCTGGTTGATTTTGATTTTTTCATTTAAGTCAATATTTTCCCCAATGATTAAACATTCATCCTTTTTAAGTTCAGCTGAAATTCTTATAAGTTGATCATTTAGTTTTTCTGTTTTTACTGTTGAATTATTTGAGGTTTTTAATTTCAGATTTTTGTTAAGATATTCTGGTATTATGACAGATACTTCTGCAGAGTCTCTGCCGCACTTTAAATTTACTGATGAAATTTCATGATTTTTCAACACGCCACTAATAAGGTGACCGCCCAGAACTGGAAGGTCTGAAAACGAGAGCTCTGCCCACGATGATGGAACTCCAAGAAATACCCGTGCCTCATTATTTTTGATTGAGTGCATAAGCATGTCAATTGTGGCGGAAGCAGAGTGAAGTGGTGCTTCAATACAAGGACCGGATTCAAGGTAAAATGTGTTGGCTGTAGATTTTTTGTGTATATATTGTTTAATATAACTTAGCGCTTTTTCAGGTTTGTTTAATCGTGAATACATCGATGACGCTGCAGTGTAAGTATATCCGCTTGCGTTTCCAAAAATACGAGGACAAGTCAACCAGCGTTCGAGTGATTTATCAGCTAAATTATAGCCTTCCTGTGTATCGTAGTTGAGGCTTGCGGTCGGGTAAAATGCGGCGAGATGAGAAAAGTGCCTGTGTCTGATATTCATTGGTACACCAGCAGCAACCATATATCCGTATTTATCAATCTGAAGATTCACAAGATGTTTTTTTACTTCAGAATACTTTTTTATTGAATCTGTATCGTTTAATTCTTCTGCAATTTTCAGTACGGATTCAAGAGCCCATTGCATATAGGCAATATTGTAGTTTGTATCCGGGAAATCCTTTTTCCCGTTTTCCAGTTTATATTCAGGTGAAATATCAGGCGGGAAATGCAATATTTCGTTTTTGTCTTTTTCTAAATTATGAATAATGAAATTAATTCCTTTTTTCAGAATAGTATAATATTGTTTTTTCCTTCTTTTATCATCAGGGTTAAATTTCAGAAAACGCTCATAAGTAAAGAGCATCCATAGAAAATTACCGTATTCACCCCAGAAATTTGTTCCATTAGCAGGCGACCAGCCGCGTCCTACAGCTGCACTGTCATTTCTATATTTTTCAGGCACTGCATCAATGAAATGCTGAATTTTTTCATCCATAGATTTAAAAAGTGAATTAGCTACTTTGAATTTGCCTGTCTGGTAAGCTATCGGATAAGTTAACTGGACATTAAGATTACACCATATTCTAGGCCAGGGCGTTGATCTGAACCAAGGTCCCATTAGGTCGATTGGATATTCATTTTCAGATGCAGCAGCTCGTAATTTATAAAGTTGAATCCAGAAATTTGCTTCAATTTCCTTATTAGGAATTGAAATAAAAGCACCTTTAAAATACTCTGCCCATACTTTTTTGTGTGCTGTAATGATTTGATTTTCATCAATTTTTAAATAATCAGTAAATTCAGCAACTGTTTTTTTTTCTAAATCTGGAGAGATTTTATTATCATATATGCTTATAGACCATATTAAATCTTTTTTATTCGGTGCGATATTTTTTTCCTGCCACATAAGAATGTATCCGCCAGTTTTCTGAAATGGCACATTTCTGACTGTAATGTTATCAACTTTTGTGATTGTCTCTTTTGGAAGTTCTTTAACAATTGGAAGAGAATCTATTATTTTTAAAATTTCAGGATTTGTAAGGTCATTCACAATATGGTGATTTTGAGGCTTTAACTTTTTAACGATCTGTTTTCTTAACGGATTCGGGTCAATTGGGGGGAGAGGTATATGTTTAAATGATACTGATTCTCCGTCTGTTGTAATAGTTGAAATTCTGACAGCATCATAATTCATATCGGAGTAGCAGATTATTTTAACTGTTCCAATATCAGTTTTTATTTCTAATATAACTTCAGAAGAAAAAAGTTTTTGAGTCATTTTAAAAGATTCTGGCTTCCCCTTAAAATTAAGTACAAATTTTCCAGATGGAATACGGCTTCTGTGGTCGTAAAGCCTGCTGTCTCCAATGTCAAACCTTAGCCCGCCAGAATAATCTTTCCACACCATAAAACCTAAGCGCCCATTTCCGTTGAATGCTCCTTTTTCCCAGGCTTCAGGCATTGAATGCCATTTCAGGTTAAAATTATCTATATATTGTTCCATTGATTTATTTCCTTTATCTGTTATAGCGTTATTTGATATACATGCTGAAGATGACAAAATAAACATTATTATTAACGCTGTTTGTGGTTTTAATATTTTTTTTAATAAGGTTAAGAGTACAAACATTATATTCTCACTGTGATTATTGAGTCTTTTTCTAATTCTAGTGATATTGATTTTTTCTTTGATTTATCTTTTGCTTTCAGATCATATTCCCCTTTAAATGCTCTTATTTTTACTATCCCATTTTTATCTGTTTTTACATTAAGATTGGTTGTCCAGAGTTTTTTTGTCAAATATAGCCAAATTTTCCCGCGTAAATTCGGCGTGTAATCAGGATTTATAAGTCCACGGTTGAATTTTCCATTTTCTAAGTTGAGTATAGTCCATGCATATATTCCGTTTACTAAAGGATGACTGAAGTAGAGAGTCATAACTCTTTCTGTCATTAAAGCTTTATCATATTCAGTTTCGATAGTTTTTTTCATTTCCATTTCTGTTGCTGCTATAGGAAGATTGAATTCATTAAACGCATTCAATCGTGCAATTATTGTTTCTGGTGGAAGTAATTTTGCAAAACGGGACTGAAAGCCAAGACCTGAAATTGGAGCTTTTGCTTTGAGTAATGCCTGGAGATTATCGTAATAGCATTTAAGTTTATCAGTGAACGCTGAATCAGGTTTTGCCGGGTCTGAAATTACCCTATTTTCATTCAGATAAAGGGTTATATTTTTATTTTTTACATTTTCAGCAGCGCATTTGAACCATTCTGCTTCAGTTTCAATTTTATTCCCAACTATATCCTGAATAAGGTGATTGCCCCTTGGTTCATTAATTACATCCCATTCGTCCACATCCCAGCGTGATGCTCCGTTACGAATCATCTGTATCGTTTCAGAAGAAATTATTTTTTTCAGACTATCCGAGGGGGAATTGTTATAATTTGTTGTTAATTCAGCAAGTTCTTGCGGTAGATGACTACCTTTTTCATCACCTGGCCATACCAGACAGTGTCCCCGTACAAAAATTTTATTTTTTCTAAACCATTTTATTATATTTTCAGCTTTATATTTTTTAAAATACTTTCCTAATTTATATTTTAATGCATTATTGAATCCTGAAGCATTGAATCCCATATTCAGAAAAAGTTTTTTATATGCTTCATTTTTAAATTCAGGAGCACTTATAATACCTCCAAATCTGAAATGGTGTTTTTTGAATTTTAAAGTTATGTCTGCATTTGTAACAGGTTTACCTGTTTCTTTGTCTACAACTTTTATTGTTAAATCAGCTTTTCTGAATTTATTGATTCTTTGGTTTGCTTCCAATCTCCATTTTTCAATAGAGTGAGATGCAGTTATGGTTATCTTTTCAATGCCTTTAGTATCATCTCCTGAAAATAAGTAATCATCCGATTCAGCTGTAACTTTTGAGGCGTAAGTGTAAATCATACATATTAAAAGTAAAGCAGTTAGCGCATTTGATGGCTTTGGAAAATTGTTTGCTATAAATGGTCTTTGTTGCAATTTTACTACAGAATTTGTTAATAAATTCATAATTAATATCCTTAATTTTTTCTGTTTAGTGTGGGGTGTATTTAACTAATCTTTGGTTATTTCCCATGCCTTATGGTGAACAATCAAACCTTCTTTCTGCCATTTCAATTCAAACGCTGTTTTGATTTCGCATACATCTTCAATTAATTTACTATCATGAGGTTTGAAAAGCTTAGAATTTTTTATATTTTCGCATGTCTGCTGTAAGTACGCTGTATTATCTGTTGAAAAATGAAAAACACCTCCAGGTTTGAGTATACGGTATATTGATGCCATAAATTGAGAAGATAGCACCCTATGTCCTTTATGTTTTGTTTTAGGCCATGGGTCAGGACATAAAATATGAAGCCTGTTTACTGAATTGTCTTTTAACATATAACCGAGCAAGGCTGTCGCTTCAGTTCTGAAAATTCTGAAATTTTGTAATTCTCGCCGTCCTGCTTTTTTCGCTACTTTTCTTAACCTGCCGAGCATAATGTCTGCAGCTATAATGTATGATGATGGATATAACTCTGATAATTCCAGAGAAAATTTACCGTTCCCACACCCTAAATCAAGTTCAGTTGTTACATTCGATGGTATTTCAATCTTTTCATACTTATCTGTTAGCATTTCTATAGGATACTGCATCTATTAGTTCTCCGATCATTTTCTATTAATAACTCACTTATTCTATAATTATTTTTGCTTATTTCAAAAAAAGTACCAAAAAAGATAAGAAAAAAGTTAAAAAACTCATTAAAAAGGCTTTTATAGCTTGATTTTTTTTTCTTCCTAAGGTATAATGTAGGTGTAAAAAGGTGAAGATAGGGGAATTTTGGTGAAAAAAGTAGCGAATAGTAATGAAAAAGGGAGGCGCGTAAGATGATCACATATATGGGTGAATACGCGCATTCTCTAGATAGTCAGCGCCGGGTTGCGATACCGACAAGCTGGCGTAAAAAGGGAGAAGATAATATTTTTTATCTTCTTCCCGGGCGCAATGGTGCATTGCAGTTGATTCCGGAAGAATCATTTAAGGAACTTTTGGAAAAAGCTCGGCGTGTGTCATTTGCTGATCCGTCTGCATCTCTTGCTTTAGCACGCTTAGGAGCCATGGCGCAGGAGTGCAAGTGTGACCGACAGGGAAGAATAGCAATCCCACAGCGTTTAATTGATTATGCCGGTTTAAAAGACGACAGTGTTGTAATGGTAGGGGCTTTAACCGCCGTCCAGGTGTGGGCACCTGAAAAATGGGATCAATATCGTGCCGCTGATGAAAGTGTACTTGATGAAATACAGAAAATTACAGAGCGTTCTGATTCGCTCATGGATGTTTTGAAAGATAAATTATAATTTATTGAAATTATTGAGAATTGTTGTATACAAAAAATTGAGTGAAATGCCTGAAAAAGAAAATATTAAAAAAGATTTGCATCTGCCAGTTATGGCGGATGAAGTTGTTGAATATCTCGCTCCTGCATCAAATGGCAGGATAGCAGATTGTACCATTGGATATGGTGGTCATTCAAGTTTGATTCTTAATAAATATTCTGAAGTGGAAGTTATTGGTCTTGATAGAGATACAGATGCGGTAGAGTATGCAGAAAAGCGCTTGGAGTTTGCGGGTGAAAGAGTAAGGATTTTTCATAGCGAATTCAGCTCACTTAAGGAATGTGTGGAAAAAGCAGGCTGGAGTGGAGTTGATGGTGTTTTGATGGATTTAGGAGTTTCTTCACCTCAGATTGATAATGGAGAGCGTGGTTTTTCATTTAAATATGACGGACCGCTTGATATGCGTATGAACAAGCAGAGTCCTATGACCGCAGCGCGAGTTCTGAATAGATTCCGTCAGGAGGATTTGGCGGATATTTTTTATAAATACGGAGAGATTCGTGAAAGCAGGCGTTTGGCGCGGGCGATTGTAGAGCGAAGAAAAGAACGACCATGGAAGAATACCGGAGAATTTGCTGAATTATGCGGAAAAGTTATTCGCTCTGGACGGAAAAAAAGTATACCGCCTGCAACATTATGTTTTCAGGCGTTGAGAATTTATGTAAACAGAGAATTAGAAGAGTTAGAGAATACCTTGAATGTTGCTCTTGAGTTGTTGAATAAAGGCGGGCGTATAGCTGTTATTTCATTTCACTCATTAGAAGATAGAATAGTGAAACATTTTTATAGGGAGGCGGCAAAGGAATGTATTTGTCCGCCTGGATTACCTCAATGTGTATGTAGTCATAAAAAAAGTTTAAAAATAATAACTCGTAAGCCTGTAACAGCAGGAAAAGATGAGGTACGCAGAAATCCGCGTGCTGCATGTGCGAAATTAAGAATAGCTGAAAAATTATAAAAAAAATAAATATATCAAAGGAGGCAGATTATGAATATTAGAGTGATTGATGAAAAGGAAAGGAATTTAATCCGGAAATCATCGCGTCAGCAGATTCGGAGGCCTAGGCGTGGAGGAGGCAACTATCTTATTGCTTCTTTGGTGCTTATTGCAATTCTTATAGTGTTTACAGGAGCTTCTTTGCAGGTATCGTTCAGTAATGAAATTGAAAAATTAAACCGTACATCTTCTGTTTTAAAAAATAAATTGCATGATATGGGTAGAGAGTTGGATAGTGTCAGGGTTGAGGAACAGAAATTTACAGGTAAATATATTTTATCAAAGGTTAAAACATTAAAATTAAAATTGACTTTTCCAAAACCCGGTCAAGTAAGAAAACTCTATGTTGACAGAGCTGTTGTCAAGAAAAAATCTGAATTTGATGGAGATTTTATTCTATCTTTGAATTAATATGTTACAGGATAGTTATAAAATAAGAATTAAAGTTCTTGTACTTTTTTTCATTCTGTTTTTTATTGGTATTGGTGTCAGATTTTACTTTGTACAGATTAAACGCCATGGTGAACTGTATGATAAAGCGAGAGCTGTATATACAAAAACTCAAAATGAAAATGGGCGACGCGGTGAAATTTATGATGTAAACGGCTCGCTGTTAGCTGGTAATGTGCCTTGCTTTGAAATAACAGCGGATCCCACTATTGTCGGCAATAATAAAAAGTGTGAAATTGCGGCTAGGATTTTTCACGAAGTTTTACATGTTCCGAGTGGCAGGATTTTTCAAAAACTTGCAATAAAAGAAAAAAATGGGCGAAAGGTTAGGTATACCCTTCTTTTAAAAGAAGTTGAATTATCAAAAAGTATTGAATTGAGAAAACACCTTAAAGAAGCTCATTGTCGTGGTATATTTTTTAAAGAAAAAACCAAAAGATATTACCCAAAAGGAGCAATGCTTGCACAAACCATAGGCTTTATTAATATTGATAGAGATAAAGTCATTCCTGTTTCCGGAATTGAAAGAGCAACAAATATTGATGTTATGCCGGAAAAAGGTAAAATTAAGAGCGAAAGAGACCGCCTTGGTCGTACCTTGTCTTACGGGTTCGTTGAGATTGATGAAAGTAGAAACGGAAATAATGTTTATTTGACAATTGATGAGCAGATTCAAATTTTTGTTGAGCATGAATTAGATAAACTTTGTGCTAAATTCAAACCTCGTGCCGCTTATGCTATTATGGTTAATCCATGGAACGGTAATATTATGGCAATGGCACAAAGACCAACATTTAATCCTAACGACAGAAGTACTATGCATGCTAATGCCTGGCGTAATAGAATGATTACTGATGTATTTGAACCTGGTTCAACAATGAAGCCGGTAGTTATTGGAAGTGCTCTTGATTATGGAATCGTTACTCCGCACATGAAGTTCAACTGTGAGAAAGGATATTGGGGAAAAATGAAACTTCGTGATGCTCATAGAATGGGGATGGCTTCAGTTACACATATTCTGGCTGAATCAAGTAATATTGGAACTGCCAAAATAGCTATCAAAATGGGAAAGAAACTTTTATATAAAACTTTTGTACGATTTGGATTCAGTCAAAAAAGTGGTATTCCTTTGAAAAATGAAGCAACAGGAATTTTGAGGAAACCGAATAAGTGGGACTATCTTTCAATTTCTAGATTTCCTATAGGGCAGGGGATTGCAGTATCTCCTCTTCAGTTAGTTAGGGCATATTGTGCTCTTGCATCGGGGAAACTTGTTTCATTACGAATAATCGATAGAATAATGAATTCTAATACCGGAGAAATCGAATCTCTGTCATATAATCCTGCCCCTCCGGTTTTTCGTCATGAAAATGCTCAGTATCAACTTATTCAGATGATGAAACTTGTTACTATGGAAGGTGGTACAGCTAAACAGGCAGCTATTCCTGGATATGAAGTTGCAGGAAAAACTGGTACTTCTCAGAAATGGATTTCTACAGATAAAAAAAGAGGTATAAAAGGACATTATTCAGAAAAGAAATTTTTTGCTACATTTGTGGGATTTGTTCCTGCTGATCATCCGGCATTTGTTCTTGCTGTTATTACAGATGAACCTAAAGGAAGTCATTACGGTGGAGTTGTCTCAGCCCCTACCTTTAGAGAAATTGCAAGAAAAACTCTTGCTTATTTAAATATTGCCCCTAAAAATCCAGAACAGGCAGAAATCCCTTCTTTAGATGATTTTTAGTTTTGGTATATATTGAATGAATTGTTAATTTTAATATTTATTAATCTGGAAAATTTTTGGATCTAGTTTTTTTTATTTCACTGCGTTTATGTTTGTTTTCCAGCCTTCTGCGTTTTGCTGCGAGAGTAGGTTTTGTTTTTAACCTTTTTTTCTTTTTTGCAAATGCTTTGTTCAGTAGGTTTCTTAACCTTCGAAATGCCTCTGTTTTATTCTTCTCCTGAGTCCTGAATGAGTGTGATTTGATGTTGATTAAACCATTTTCAGTAATATGTGAGTCATTGAAGTTTCTTATTTTAATTTTTGCATACTCAGGAATGGATACCTCGTTTATATCAATTCTGAGGTGTACTCCAGTTGAAACTTTATTTACATTTTGCCCACCTGGGCCAGGGGAACGAATAAATTTAATGTTCGCCTGATTCAGCAATTCTGTAATTATTCTATTTAGATTCATAAAAAATATGGGAATATATGAAGTTTTTCATATATTCCCTTAAAGTATAAAAATAACCGATTTAACCTTTCACTATTTCAAGTGTCTGCTGGGCTATCATTAATTCTTCATTTGTTGGCATTACTATTGCTTTCCATGAACTTGATTCTGTTGAAATTACAGATTGTTTTCCGAAGCATGCTTTATTTTCTTCTTCATTAAGATACATGCCAAGCCCGGAAAGACCCTGGACAACAAGTTTCCTGACCGGAATACTGTACTCTCCAATTCCTCCAGTGAATATGAATGCATCTGCCCCTTCTAATAACGCGTAATATGCTCCAGTATATTTTATGATTCTTCTAACAAACAGCTGCAAAGCCATTGTTGCTCTTTCATTACCTTCAGCTGACGCATTTATTATATCGCGCATATCACTGCTTACACCACTAATTCCAATAAGCCCGCTTTGCTTGTTCAATATTTTGTCAATTTCTTCAGGCGTATTTCCAAGTTCAATTAGTTTGAAAATAATTGCAGGGTCAATATCGCCGCATCTTGTTCCCATAACCAGGCCTTCAAGAGGGGTCATTCCCATTGATGTATCAATAACTTTGCCATTTTTGATTGCTGCAATACTGCAGCCGTTTCCTACATGACATGTAATTAGTTTTAGTTTATCAACACTTGTTTTGAGCATTTTTGCAGTAGCATTGGCTACAAAACTATGTGAAGTACCGTGAAAACCGTAGCGTCTTACACTATGTTCTTTATATAATTCATAAGGAACCGCATATAGATAAGCTTCCGGCTCCATTGTCTGGTGAAAGGCTGTATCAAAAACTGCAACATTCGGAGCTTTATGGAACATTTCCTGACAAGCCTTGATTCCCATAAAATTAGGTGGATTGTGCAAAGGTGCTAATGAAAAACACTCTTCAATGATTTTTTCAATCTCTTCAGTAACTAATGCTGGTTTTGTTACTTTTTCTCCACCATGAACTACTCTGTGTCCAATTGCTTCAACTTCATCAAGAGATTTTATTACCCCAATTTCCGGATCAGTTAATTTTGATGCTATAATTCTGAAGGCATCTTTATAATCTTTAAAATCCTGAATTTCTTCAAGTTCTTTACCATCGAATCTTTTATAAATTAAGTTAGGACTGTCAGAGCCTATTCTTTCAATTTGACCTTTGACTATTATATCTTCATTTTTCATACTGAACAGTTGAAACTTTACTGAAGAACTGCCCGCATTAATGACAAGAATTTTCATAGAAAAACTTACTCCTGTAACTTTAGAGTTATAATTTAATAATACTTAATAATTTGATTTGTTCTCTTTATGAGAGAGAATTACAAAAAAGATGCCGCTTTAATCTATAATAATTTTACTTTTTTTCAAGCTTGAAGTTATAAAAATATAAATTAAAAATTTGTTTTAAACTGTTTCATTGTTTTTATTTTTTAATTATTAACTTATGTTCAAAAAAATAGTTAAATTGACTTGTAAATTAAGCAGATTGTATATATTAGAATTGTAATATGCATAAAAATTTATAAGTCGTAAAAGTTAAAAGAATGTTAATAATTTACGGGAGGCAAAAGAGATGAAAGTAGTAATTATTGGTGGAGTTGCAGCAGGGCCTAAAATTGCATCAAAAATAATGAGAAATAATCCTGAGTCTGAAGTTACAGTGATAGAAAAAGGTGAATTTCTTTCGTATGCAGGTTGTGGTTTACCGTATTATATTTCGGGCGAAATAGAGAATCAGGCTGAATTGATGGCTACACCTGTCGGGACTATAAGAGATACAGCATTTTTTCAAAAGGTAAAAAATGTTAATGTTTTGAACCATACAGAGGCTGTTTCAGTTGACAGAGATAAGAAGAGTGTTAAAATCAGAAAAGAGGATGGTTCTTTTGAAGATATAGATTATGACAAGTTGGTTCTTGCCACCGGAGCAGTTCCTAGCCGTCCGCCAATTCCTGGTATTGATATGAAAAATATCTTTACATTGCACGGTGTTGAAGATGCTGAAGGTATAAAGTCAATGTTAGGCGATAGAAAAGCACTTGATTGTGTTATCGTCGGTGGTGGTTTAATAGGAGTTGAAGTTGCGGAAGCCTTAACTGAATGCGGATGCCGTGTTACTATGGTGGAAATGCAGAATCATATATTAGGCATGCTGGATCCTGAAATGGCTGCTATTGTTGAAAAATATCTTGAATCAAAAGGTGTTCAGGTGTTGACATCAACTACTGTCAAAGAATTTAACGGTGATGGTGTAGTTCAAAATGTTATTACTGATAAAAAAACTTTAAATGCAGATTTAGTAGTTCTGGCAATCGGAGTCAGACCTAATGTGAAACTTGCTGTAGATGCCGGGCTGAAAATAGGAGAAACAGGTGCAATAAAAGTTGATTCTAAAATGTGTACTTCCGATCCTGATATTTACGCTTCCGGTGATTGTTGTGAATCTGTTAATGTCATTACCGGAAAGCCTTGTTTTGTTCCTCTTGGTTCAACTGCAAATAAACAGGGTAGGGTTGCAGCTAATAACATTTGCGGAATTGATGATTCTTTTCCGGGAGTTGCCGGCTCTAGCGTATGTAAAATTTTTGATTTTTCAGTAGCACGCAGCGGTTTGGGTGAAAAATCTGCTTTAAATGACGGGTTTGAACCGGTATGCTGTTATGCTCCAGCTCCTGATAAAGCACATTTTATAAAAAGTGCGCGTCCTTTATTTCTGAAATTGATAGCTGATAAAAAGAGCCGTAAAATTTTGGGCGCTCAGGCTGTCGGTTTAGGTGTTGCTGACAAGAGAATGGATGTTGTTGCGACTGCTTTGAGTGCAGGTTTAACTGTTGATCAGCTTGCAAATCTTGATTTGTGCTATGCACCTCCTTTTTCTCCAGCAGTTGACAATATTTTGACTGCAGCTAACATTCTGAGAAATAAGTTGGATGGAAGAATGGTCGGTATTACAGCAGATGAAGTGAAAGCTCAAATTGATAATAATCAGAAGATGCTTCTTCTTGATGTCAGAAGCCCCGGAGAACTTGAACAGCTGCCGACTATTCCTGGAGCATTGAATATTCCTTTAGGAAAACTGCGAAATGAGCTTGATAAGCTTGGAGATGATCAGGGTATTGAAATTATTGCATTCTGCAAAATTTCTCTAAGAGGGTACGAAGCATCAATTATTTTGAAGAATGCCGGTTTTAATAATGTAAAAGTTATGGAAGGCGGAATGCTGATGTGGCCGTATAAGAAATAATATTTATCGAGAGATAAAAATAATAACAAGGCACCTGATTATGGTGCCTTTTTTTATTATATGTTGTCTTATATATTCAAATTTTTTCTAAAAATAAAAAATACCGCACCGGCAATACATAGTGCTGCCCATAAATAATCTAATGATATTTTTTCTTTCATGTAAAAGATTGAAAACGGAACAAAAATGCTTAGGGTAATTACTTCCTGTAAAATTTTAAGTTGACCTAGAGTTAATGCCTGACTGCCTATGCGGTTTGCTGGTACTTGAAACATGTATTCAAAAAATGCGATACACCAGCTTAAAAAGGCGGCCAAATACCAGGGTTTTGATGAAAGATTCCGCAGATGCGCGTACCATGCAAATGTCATGAATACATTACTGCAGCATAAAAGCACTATGGTATATACTATTCTGTTCATTAATTAACCTTAAAAAACTCACTAGAAAATAAAAACGGGATCAGGAGTTTTATTATAAGCAGATTTTTTACTTTGTCGTATCTCTTATATTATCTATTTTTCCTGCTCTCTAATATATACTCTCACACTTTTTCTTTTCAACTTTTTTGTCTTTGTTTTGGACAAAATTTTCCTGCTCGGTTTCAGAAAAAAACCGACTGAAAAAATTTTTTCAGTCGGTTTTTGTATAATGTTTGAAATTTTAAAATTAATGTTGTGTTGCCGGTAGCATAGTTATTGCATTTATACCTAAAACTCCCTCTGTCACTGTTGCTCTTATTTCTATTGATTTTAGTACTTTATCAGGATTGCTTTTTACTTTTAAAATATGAGCCTGGCATTGTGAATATCCCGGAGTACAAGGTGTCCATTCCTTACCCCATTCAAGTTCTCCAAATTCTATTGAAGTACCTTCCTGGCTGAATGCCTGAAAATAACAGTCCAGATTATATGGCGGTATTAAAGATGTTACCTCCTGAGTTTTATCTTCATATTTAAGTATTATTTCGCCGTTTGGAATATAGTTTTTTATTGGACTTACATGATTCTGCATCATGAACCATACTGCTTCAGTTCTCTTTTGAACACTGAATTCAATTCCTGCCGGGAATGGATATGGTTTGCCCCATGAAGAAAGTGCTAGAAGATTATTACATTTACCTTGAACTGATTCATTGCGCCCCTTCAGGAGGAAAGAGAGTCCGTTCTCGAGCTTTATCACTTCATCGCCTTCTGTTATATGAGCTGGTACTGTATGCCACCAGTCTTTGATTGTCGTTTCCTGTGAAAAATCAGTGATGAATTTGGTATTGTGGGTTAGCTCGGATAGGGTTGTATTATAGTATTCAGACAAGTCAATATTTTCCAATACTTCAACCTCTTTACTACTGAGCTGATCCATGTAATCTTTTCTGTTAAGATCAGCTATTACAGCACTGCTTTTCTGACTTTTACAGGTTTCAATCGATTTTTCAGGAAAATCTAATTCAATCACTGTATGTGTTTCTGAAGCTGTTGTAACTGCTTCTGCCCCGTAGTATGGTGTGATTACTTTGATCATTGGTTCCCTGGTTGTTATATCAAGTACCATTTTTCCGTTTTTCTTACTAAACTTATATGAAATAATCGGTGTTGTTATTTCTGCTTCTGTCCAGTCTGAAGGAAATGCAGGAGCAATATGTATTTTCCCGTTATGTATTTCAGGAGTTATTCCAAACAATCCTCTGACTGTCATATGTGAATGTGGATCAACAGCATCTACATCTTCAATATCTCCGCCTGCAGAGCCGGTATTGGATATTCCAAATCCGAGTGCAGGTGAGTATCTTCTGAAACCGGATCTGACAACCGTTTCCATATAAGGTTTCCATAAATCAGTATCTCCGCATTTCATCCCCGCCATTGTTGCAAGAAGCGAATCTCCAACCGGTACCCAATGCATACTCCATCTTAACGGCCACCAGTCACAGTTCAGCAGTAACCTTACTCCTTTATCTCCATCAAAACCGTAATGAGATTCAAGGTAACGCATTGCGCGCCTTCCTTGATCAGGAGGCAGCATTCCTGTTATAATTCCAAGGTATTCTTCCCAAATCTGAGGATGAGTTCTACGGATTTCATCGTTACCTATTGAACCCAAAATTCCCAGCTCATCATCCCATAATTCATCCATAGCAGCTTTTTTAATTTTTTCACTTTCAGCCAGATATTTTGAAGCAATCTCGTCATCATTTAATGCTTCTGCCATTTTTGATGCTCTATAATACATTGCCCACGCAGTGGTTGTAGGCGCTGCTGCTTTAGGACCTTTCCCGTTTGAGTCACAGTTCCAGTATTCATATTCTGACTTAAATAACCCATCATTATTAGGATCATTATTTTTCTGTTCAAAATCAACAGCTTTCTGAACTAACTTCCACATATCTTTAAGAAAATCAAGATCTCCGCTCCATGCGTATACCCACCAGATCTGTTCCACCCAGTAAGGTGTGTTGTCTTCCGCTTTGTAAGATGCAAGTGATGGAGAAATCCAGGGAATATATCCGTCTTCACGCTGAACAGATGCAAGAAAACGAAGATGTTTTTTTACTGTTTCTATATCTCCTGCCCATAATTTTCCGTACCACCCTACTGAAATATGTGAGTACATTATCCACATATCCGCACTCAATACAAGACCGGGACCCATTCTGTGATAATCACTTACTGCACGCTGAAAATTAACCGCAGCATTCAAATAGGGATCCGGAGTTTTTATCTGAAATTCATTTAGCCTTTCTGTCCAGTAATCTACTGATGCTTTTAATGCAGATTCAGGAGCTTTTTTCAGTTTACTGAAATTTCCTTCCGGATTAAGTGCTCTTCCTATATAACAGTCAAACCAATCTTCCTGAAGTTCTTTTAATGCACTCTGCCACTCTTTTGTATTGTCTGTATTAATACGCGCCTGCATTGACTCCGCTATTTCTTTATCATACTTGTCAACTCCCCAAGTCGAGTATATTGTAATTTCATTTTCGTCGCCGGATGTCGTAAATACTGCTTTTTGCCCAAAGTCAGACTTTTCCGATGTAATAGAACAATCTTTATCCGTACCCAGAAAAATCCGGCATTCCGGAAGATTTTTCTCTGTTAATTCAATATAATTTTCGTGAATGGAAACTTCATTACTGTTCTCTTCATCATGTCTCCAGAAGAGATCTCCAAATTCAAATGAAAATTTTATTTTTTTATCCGATTTCAGTGATACAATATATCCATGAAAATCCAATGCAGGAGCTATTAAAAGCTCAACTTCCCACTCTTTATTGCCTGATGTAAGATTATATTTACTGTAACCGGGCATAAAAACGGCTTTTATATCCTGTAGTTCATGAAGATATTCTTTGTTACCCTTGCTGTCTATTGCAGCAATTCGTAATATCCCCAAACAAGGCTCTCCAGTTGCCAGTTCCGCTTTATCTCGGGGAAAGATCGGAAAACATCTGTCAGGCGTTGTGCCGTCATATACTCCTGAGCCTGTCGTGGTAACAGCCTTGAAGATTGGTTTGTCTCCCATAAGAAGTTTGTTCCTTCCATGAACAATCGCACGGTTGAACTCATTTCTGACCTCTGTATCTGTTAATTCAAAACCTCCGGACTCTACTGGTCTGTAACGCTCTCCGCACTCTGTTTCTGCCTGAAATGCTGATTTCCCATAAATTATGCTTTTGTCACATTCAGGCAAAAGCGACGGTTTAAGCGGTGCTTGCGTGAATGCAGCTTTTAATGTTGTTGTATTCTCCAGAGAATCTTGTTTTTGAAGATTATCTACTTCCGATAAAATTACCTTATTAAAACTCATGTTTTCTCCTGTTTTTTTCTAAATCTTTTCCGCATTATATAAGTCTTGTTTGGTATTTCAATACCATTTAATTTTTTTTGCATAATATTACCAAAAAAAATTGATATTACCAAAAAAAATACAGATTAATAGAATAAAATTGCAATTTTAAAATTATCATATTTATTATTTATTGTTTTTAGATAATTTAAGCAGTTAAGAAATGAGTAAAAATCAAGATTTAAAGTATATAGATGGAAAGTAGAGGGATCAAAAAATCGGGAAATATATTTTTTAAGTCGGGTTGATAAGAGAACAAATATTGTTATATTAAGTGGCAGATAAAATTTTTAAACATAAAAACATAGGAGAAAGAGATGTCAGTCATTGAAAAATTTATCCAGACAGCCCAGGGGCTTGATAAAAAAATTGTTTTACCGGAGGGACAGGACCCGAGAGTTGTTACTGCCGCCAATAAGATTGTTGAAGAAAACATTGCAGAAGTTGTAGTTTTAGGAAGTGATGACGAGATTTCTAAAGCTTGTAAAACTGCAGGAATTACTGAGCGCAAATTTCAAACTGTTGATTATTTGAATTCGGAAAAAATGACATCATATTGTGAAGAATTCTGTGAGATCAGAAAAAAGAAAAATATGACAATGGATAAAGCTCTTGAATATATGAAGAGCCGTATTTTTTATGGTGCAATGATGATCAAACTTGGTGATGCTGACGGTCTTGTTGCAGGAAGTATTGCATCAACAGCTGAAATGCTTCGTGCTTCATTTATGGTAATAGGTACAGCTGACGGAATTAAAACAGGAAGCAGTTGTTTTGTAATGGATTTAAATACTCCGGCTCCTTCCGGTGATTCTACACTTATTTATGCTGATTGCGGAGTTAATATTAATCCTGATCCTCAGCAGCTTTCAGATATTGCTATTGCCGCGGCAGCATCTTGTAAAGCATTATTGGGAACTCAGCCCAGAATTGCATTTTTATCTTGTTCGACAAAAGGAAGTGCAAATGACCCTATTATTGACAAGATGATTGAAGCTTGCAAAATCACTAAACAAAGAGTTGAAGAAAGCGGTCTTGATGTGATAGTTGATGGTGAACTGCAGGCGGATGCCGCGATTGTACCTGGAGTTGCAGCAAAAAAATGTTCAGATAGTCCGATAGAAGGTAAAGCTAATGTTTTAATATTTCCAGACTTGAATTCAGGAAATATCTGTTATAAACTGACTGAGCGTCTTGCTGGAGCAAAAGCTTACGGTCCGATTCTTCAGGGATTGAAAAAACCACTTAATGATCTTTCACGAGGCTGCAGCGCTGATGATATAGTGGGAGTTGCTGCCATTACTGCTTGTCAGGCTGCTTCGTGCTGAAGTATGTGAATTAAATTTATATTGAACACTGATTGATTTTTCTTTCAGTGTTCTTTTTTTACCTTTGGAAAGCATTGTGTTTACCTCGGATAAGTTTGAAGAATTATATTCTAAGTATAATAAACGAAAGTATGTTTCTCCGGACCCTCTTCAGTTTCTATATGATTATGATGATTTGGAATGCCGTACAATAGTAGCTTTAATAGCATCTGGTTTAGCTTACGGCAGAGTAAAACAGATATTAAAGAGCACTTCCGTTATTCTGAAGGAACTTCAGCCGGATCCTGCCACATTTCTTTTAAATAGTAATTTAGAAGAGTTGAATGTAATATTTGAGGACTTTAAACATCGTTTTACAAATGGTTCTGAAATGGCGTTATTTCTTTTTTCAATAAAGGAAGTAATTAAGCAATATGGCTCGTTAAAAGCAGCTTTTTTTGCAGGATATTCTAAATCAGACGAAGATATATTACCGGCATTGAAAAAATTTGCTGAAAAAATAACTGTTTTGTTTCCGGAAGGAAAATCTTACCTGTTTCCCAATCCTGCAAATGGAAGTGCATCAAAAAGACCTATTCTTTTTCTTCGTTGGATGATTCGCAGTGATGAGGTAGATCCTGGAGGCTGGAATGAAATTCCGTCTTCAAAACTGATTATACCACTTGATACGCATATGTATCAGTTTGCTGTCAAATCCGGTTTTACAAAAAGAAAAAGTGCAGACATTAAAACTGCAGTTGAGATAACTGAATGTTTTAAAAAAATTAATCCGGATGATCCCGTAAAATATGATTTTGCATTAACTCGCTTTGGAATTCGTGACGATTTGAGCCCCAGTGAAATATAATTTGCCCTGAAAAATATCCGAATATCCGGGGGACCAGAATTGGGGACAGGTTGATTATTCACTCCCCGCTGATTTATCTTAAGATATTTGAAGTTTTCAATTTCAGTATTAATTTAAAACAATAACAAAAAAATCAAACACAAAGGTAACTAAATGGTATGGTGGGAATTACAGGTAAAAAGTTATAATCAACCTGTCTCCAAACAACCCCAAACACCCAAACAATTTTATACCTATTCACTGCAAGGTTTAATGGAAGAGATTAATTCTGGAAATATAACCCATACATATGGAGAAAAGAAGGTGCAAAAAGCAGATATTATACAAATTAAAGTAATCAATTGTAAAGGAAAAAGTATGATGAAAGGCAGATTTATAATATTGATTACAACACTCTTATTTTGTATGATAATTTATGGTTGCAAAACTAAAGAAAATATGAATTCAGTAAAAATATATTATAGAAATCAATCTAAGTCTGAATATGATAAAATAATATCGAACTTTAAAATCCCTATATCTAAAATTGAATTTAAACTTAGGGAATTAAGACAAAAAGGAATTATAAGACAAAGAGGAATTATAAAGTTTAATGGAATTTTAATTGGGGATTATTATTTTTTAAAAGAAAAAACCAAAATACCTCCTAAATTTCAAGGTTTTTTGGTTAATGGTATAACAGGCGAAGCTTATTATATTAATGCGTCCAAAATTATTTTGAAACCAAATTCAAGTATAGATATTAATGAAATAATCAATGGGAATAGCACATTCATACAAAGAATAGGAACTGAATGAACAAAGAATATCCGAATATTCGGGGGTGGGTTGATTATAAATCACTGACAATTGTCGATTTTTCTGAAAACTGACATAAATTCAATATTACCTTTAGGTCCAGTTATTGGAGATTTTATTACTTCTATTAAGTT
>Ga0256913_10000022_pt1 | contig 63061 bp, 74 predicted proteins | sample Axial_MatmetaG_FD_185970 | JGI IMG/M metagenome (GOLD analysis project Ga0256913, IMG submission 185970) | Deep-sea worm associated microbial mat communities from Axial Seamount, Juan de Fuca Ridge, Pacific Ocean - Axial_Mat | ecosystem: Environmental > Aquatic > Marine > Oceanic > Microbial... | reverse complement strand
CGACTATCAAAGATGTTTTCAGTGTTTAAGATTTGAATAAGGCCCATTAGTTCAACGGTAAGAACGCTAGGTTGTCAACCTAGTAACAGGAGTTCAATTCTCCTATGGGCCGCCATTACTAAGGAGTTTAGCATGAAAAAGAAATCATATGCTATTGCTAAACGATATAGGTGTAAAACTAGAAAATTTGCAAAATGGACTAAGTGGAATAAGCGGCGTTACCATAAAAAAGCTCGTAAATATGGGCCAGATTGGTATAAAACTACAAGTGCCTGGGAAATTATTTAAGGGGAGTTCGGTTAACTGGGAAACCAATAGCTTTGCACGCTATGACTACGGGTTCGATTCCCGTACTCTCCACCAAATCATTATGGGGCGGTAGTTTAATGGTAAAATAAGGGTCTCCAAAACCTTTGTTCTCTGTTCGATTCGGAGTCGCCCTGCCAAAATAAAAAAGGATAAGATTATGGCTATTGTACTGTTATTTGCTATTCTTAATGCTATAGTTAGTTGTACAATGTTTATGAATAATTTTATGTTTTTATCAGGCTTAAATGCTGGTGTAAGTCTTATATTATTTGCATCTGTTTTTGCAGAACTTTTAAGATAAGGAGGGTTGGACAGTGGGGAAAGTCAGTCGGTCTTGAAAACCGTCTACTCTGTAAAAGGAGTTAAGAGTTCGAATCTCTTACCCTCCTCCACATTATGCCCCTATAGCTCAGTTGAATAGAGCAATGGTCTTCTAAACCATAGGTCGCAGGTTTGAGTCCTGCTGGGGGTACCAAAAACTACGGTTCCTTAGCTCAGGAGGTAGAGCGAGAGACTGAAAATCTCTGCGTCGGTAGTTCAACTCTACCAGGAACCACCAAATACAATATATGGGGCTGTGAATGGTTTCGACTGCTATTAAAGCCGATGCGCATTTAGTAGGACGTGGGTTCGATTCCCACCAGCTCCACCAAATTTACTAGGAGATAACTAAATGCCTGAAGAACCTGCCATTTATGTCTCTTCCTGCGCCTTAGAGAAACAAGAAGGTGGAGACCATTATAAATCTTTCAAAATCCAACCAGTAGAATTTTGCCAAGTTAATAAGTTGCCATTCTGTGAGTCAAATGTAATTAAATATGTTGTGCGCCATAGAGACAAAAATGGGATAGAAGATTTGAAAAAAGCTATCCATTATATTGAACTTATTATGGAGCTAGAGTATAAAAAATAACTAAGAAAAGGAGAAGAAAATGAGCTTTACCGACAAATTTGAAAAGCTAGAAAAGAACAGTGATGTAGTAAAGGCTATCAACAAGCAACTAATGAAACGTAATCTTGTACCTAAAAAAGATTGGTGGAAAGAGTTTATGATTAATGAAATGTATAGCTGTCCTGATAATGATTTTAGAGTATATTACTGCACTCTTTTCCATGTTCCTACTAAATCTCTGGTTACAACTTCAGCATTTTGTCATGATATTGATGAATTTGACCTTACTATTGGTGGAAAGATTTGTTATAACAGAATGGCTGACTCAGTTGATTTCCAAAAGTTAGCTGTAGGTAAATCAGTGGGAGCAACTTTTATTTATACAACACCTAGTACCTCCATTACAACTAATAAACTTATGGAGACTTACCGCACATTTCTCAATAATGCTATAAATTAATTTCCTAGAACCTGGAGTCTGCAAAGGCTCCAGGTTTTCTTGTTTCTAATACAACTCACAACTGAAATTCTCCCGCTCGCTCTCGCACAGTCCAGAACGATAAGAATCCGTGGCGATAACTAATAAAATTCATACGAGAGAAGTGAGGCGCGTACGGTAGCATCTGGGTGAGCAAGTGAGTCTTATTTTAGCGAATTTCGGGCTCGTAACTGACTTCTAAATTTTTGACACTAACTTAAGGGAATAAAGTATGCCGTTGATAGAATTTTTATGTAAGTATAATGAAGATACAGTATGCACAACCCCTCTTCAATGTTGGGAGTGCGATATAGGTAAGTATTATGAAATTTCAAAAGAGACCACCACAGATAGTCCCGATACCCTGCAAGATGAACAAAATGATACAATGCAAGAAGATGGCGTGTGAATATTGTTCTATGTTCTGGTACTTATTTAATCATCGTCTAAAATCTTTCTTCAAACCTCCACAAGTCTAACTACTTGATGTTAGAATTTAGAACTTGACAGCGAACCCAAAATGTGCTATAATGGGTGTACAACTTAGAAAATGGAGGAAGATGTGTGATTGAGCTAAGTATCTTACATTATATACTAAAGAACCAAGATTACATGGTCTTGCTTTCTATAGACGAGGCCAAATTATTAGATTCCAAAATTAAGTCATATTTTATAAAGCTGAAAGAGTACAGAGAAAAATATGACGACCTACCTACATTACAGGATTTCTCAGCTCTTGTCAATAATAAGAACCTTTTCACTGATGTTACTGAGATATCCAAATCATTATTACCTTTTTATTTAGACCAGATTGAAGAAAGACACAATAAGTATGTCTTTTTTGATAAGTTATATTCTATTATTAACAATGAAATCGAATTTGAGGAAACTATCTCTCAGGTTCAAGATTTACTCCTAGATACACAGAAAGATAGTGGAAAAGTAGAAGAAATTGATTGTTCTCAAATGCCAGAACAAGAGGATTATATTACTCGTGTTCCTCTTGGTATTGGAAAATTTGATGAGATTAATGGTGGGTTAGCTGCTTCTGAATTGGCCCTAATTGGTGGACATAGAGGAAGTGGTAAGTCAATCCTTGCTCTACATACTGCATTGTCTCGTTATAAACTTAAAAAGACTGTTGGATTTATTAGTATTGAAATGAGGGCTTCCGAAGTGAGGTTCAGATTAGATGCTATGGTTACAGGATTGCCAGCTAAAGATTTACAATTTAATAGGCTGGACAATGAGCAACTACGAGTATACTTCACTAAAAAAGCCAATTTCTTTTGTATACCTACTCCTGAGTTCATTGAGATGCTGAAAGAACCAGTTGTAGACAAATCTAAATTAACCCTGGCGTATAACTCACTACCAAGAAAAGAGCATAAATTCTTCTTGTATGATATGCCACTATGTAATTTAAGTGATATTAACTACATTGCGGCTAAATTAAAACAGCTTCACTCACTTAATTACTTGGTTGTGGATTACTTGAATATCATTAAGATGCCTGGGGTAACTGACTCTATTGATTGGAAGGTACAGATTAATAGAGCAGAAGGGTTAAAAACAATAGCCCGCGCAAATGATGTAGGAATTTTATCTCCTATACAGATTGATGAAGAAGGTAAAGTTAAGTTTGCTAAGGCGATTGAAGACCCTGTTGATTTGTCTCTATTATTCCAAAAATCAAAAGGCGGGAATAATGATACATTAAATTTATATACTTCTAAAATCCGTAATGGGACAGATTGTAAATTTAGTCTTCTATTTAACAAGACGAATTTACGTATATCTGCATTGAGGGATAACGATGAGTGAAATCTATGACATCTTAAGTAATCATAATTGTAAGCCTCAATATAAAGGAGAATGGGTATTTATTAGTTGTCCTTTCCATAATGAGGATAAGCCATCACTAGGAATTAAACAAGATTTCTTTAAGTGTTTTGGTTGTGGAAAAGCAGGGCCATTAAGTTATTTGCTAGAAGAGCTTGGAATTATTGAACGTCCTGAAATTGATGTAGTCGCGACTATTAAGGACAATCTTCTCAACTCTATTGTTTCAAATCTTAGTTCGTTAAATGGTATTCCTCAAGACGCTGAACCATTTAATTTAGAGTTTAGGGGTATCACGAAAGAAACATTTAATTTCTTTAAGGTTTTCACATCAAAGTTTTTTCCTGACGAGATTGTATTTCCTATTTATGATACTAATGATTTGAAAGGTTTAGTAAGAAAGCCACTAAATGGGAAGTATAAGATAAACTTTTATGGTAAATATACTCCATACAACTTTTATAATTGTTTTGCTAATAATTTGATTGTGGTTGAGGGAGTGTTTGATGCTTTATCTGTTTGGCAAGCTGGATATGAGAATGTTTGTGCAATTCTCGGAACAGGTAATGTATTTGCTTTCTCCAAGTTCCTCCGTAGAATGAAAGCAAAAAATGTTAATATCTTATTTGATGGGGATATTGCAGGAAACTCAGCAGCTAAAAAGTTAAATAATATCTACCCAAATTCTACGATTATTGAAATGCCAGATGATACTGACCCTAATAATCTTAGCAATTTGAAAGAATTTTTGAAGAGGAATATTGAACGATGATTTATTGCTTATCATACCCCGAAGAGTTTACTGAGGATTTTATTAAAGAACAAGATTTAGATGCAGAATTTCTTTATCTTGTTCCTAACCCTGTAAAGAAAATTTATGTTAAAGATGTTACATTTGATTATGACATCTTTGATGAAGTAAAAGAAATTATTGTTGTTGGAGCTGAGCCATTAAAGAAACTATTTAGTCAGACTGGTATTACTAAACTGTCTGGGCATTGGGAAGAATTTAAGGATAAAAAAGGTAAAAGAACTATTAATGTTGGGTGTTTAATTGACCCAAAAATCACTCTAATGTATCCTCAAGAGTCAGCAAAACTTAGCCAGCATTTGAATAAGTTGCTGTTTGGGAATAATGAGGAAAGTCTTAAAGAATTTCATTATCCAGAGCATGCTTTTATCCCATTAAAAGATATTTATAATTATCTGAAAGGATTTAATGAGCTGGTAATTGATATTGAGACTTCTTCTCTTAATCCTTATCGTGGAGAAATTCTTGGTATTGTTATCTCTCCTAATGGTATTGAGTCTTACTACTATGATTGGGAAACTCTGGATAAAGAACTCCTAACCAAGCTTCTAAAGAATAAAGAGATTATTGGTCATAATATTAAGTTTGATTGGAAATATCTTATCCAGAAAGGGATTGACTTACATGATACTAAAATCCATGATACAATGGTTTTGGCTCAACTGTCTGGTAAAGAAAAAGAGTTAGGACTTAAACCTCTTTCCCTTAAATACACAAATCTTGGGTTCTATGATAAAGACCTCCAAGATGAGAAGAAGAAAATTTGTCGTATTAGAAAGATTAAAGTAGGACAGTTTGATTATAGTATGTTTCCAGCAGAGATTTTAGGGAAATATGCTTGCTATGATGGAGTTGCTACATACCAGCTTTGGGAAAAATGGAAAGAGCTTACTGAAAATCCTGTATATCCTAAGATTATGGACGCTATCAAAGAATTAGGCTATATGGAATTGAACGGCGCACCTATTGATGAAGAGCGTCTTGATGCAACTATGATTCCTCTACAGAAAAAGATTAAGGAATTGTATGGAAAGCTAATGCATGAAGTACGAAAGGTGCGTGGTGAAGATGCTGAAATTAACTTCAATAGTCCAAAGCAATTAGCTCATTTGTTTTTTGAAGAGATGGGTTTAACAAGTATCAAACAAACAGATACTGGAAATCCTAGTACTGATAAAGAGGTTCTAAATGAGTTAGCTAATCAAGGAATTATTATTGCTAAGTTACTTTTAGAATATAGAACTCTTAACAAATTCGTCAATACTTATCTTACAAACATTAAAGAAAATATTGATGAAGATGGTAGAGTTCGTACCAGTTTTAATATTACTGGAACAACTTCTGGACGGTTAAGTTCTGGTAAAGATGCTAATGCAGGAGACTTCGCTACAGGTAAAACACTTAACTTCCAAAATATTCCTTCAACTGATAAGACTGTTAAGAAGTTGTTTGTTCCTGATAAGAAAGATTATGTAGTTTTGAACATGGACTTAAAGAACGCAGAACTTTGGTTAGTTGGAGTTCTTGCAAATGAGCCGAATATCCTAAACGCTTTTGCTAATGGCGAAGATATTCATAGCTCTGCGGCTGTTAAAATGTTTAATCTTACTTGTACTCCTAATGATGTTAAAAAGAAGTTTCCTGACCTTCGACAAAAAGCAAAAACTATTAACTTTGCTATTCTTTATCTTGCTGGGCCTGGAAGAATTGCTCAAGAGTTACAGATTGATTATGGAGAAGCAAAAAACTTAATTAAAACTTGGTATCAAGCATTTCCTAAAGTTGCTGAATGGATTAGAAAAAATAAAATGAAGATTGAACAAACAGGGGAAGCTACTACTTATTTTGGTAGATATAGATATGACCCTGATGTTTTCTCTATGAACTCTGCGGCTGCTGCTCATCACGTAAAATCTCTCGTAAATATGCTAATCCAATCCGTTGCTTCTGATATTAACTTGTTTGGATATAGCTCTGGGATTAAAGAAGTTAGAGAGTTTGATTTACGTTTCGAGCCCTTCGCACTGGTTCATGACTCGATTGTTGGAATTTGTCATAAAGATGATGTAAGTTTAGTAGTCAGTATTTTGAAACGCCATATCCAAAACGTACTTCCATGCTGGGTTCCTATTGGTGTGGACGTAGAAATGGGGCCTAGTTGGGGAGAAGTAAAATGATAAGAAATTTTATGTCAGTGAAAGATTTACAATTCCCACTAGCTGTATTAGATAAACCAAAAAGAATTAAGGAAACACCTACTACATTAACTTTAGGAAGTGTTGATTTATTAAAGCAACAAGGATTATATGATACCTTTAATATTGCGATTAAAAATCTTCCTTATTCTTATAGTGTTATCTATACACCTAGTGGGTTATTTGATGGAAAAGAGAAATATAAAGAAAGAATATTTTTAACTGATGCTTTGAATGTGGTTATCCCAATCAGTAAAGTAAAAGTCAAACACTTTACAACCAAATTAAAGTTTTATTCACAAAAAATGGGAGTTATACAAGTTCCTGAAACGTATGATATTCCTTACTTAATACCAGTCAGTAAAGAAAAAACTGCTACATATGCTATAATCGCAGAAGTCGATGGCCTTTTCTTTCATACTGATTGGACAACGGACTCAGAGTATAAAAATGAATTCTATATTTAGTACTGGAGCATACTTAAAAACTAAAGAATATGTAAAAAACTATACTAAAAAAGTTGATAACAAGCTTTACTCTGCTGTTGGAGTCAGAGCAGATTATATTTGTTATCCATATGATTTAGTTTGGAAGTATGGAGAAACGTTTGATAGGGTTCCTACTCTTAAATACATTGAAGATGAATTATACAACTCAATTAAGTTAAGAGATTATCAACAAGAAGTTATTGATAAGATACTTCCAGAACCTAGAGGAATTTTAATCTCTCCTCCTGGAACTGGTAAAACTGTAATGATGTTGTATTTGATTGCTCAGTTAAATCTTAAAACTTTGATTTTAGTTAACTCAGTATTTCTTCTTAATCAATGGCGAGAAGAATGTGAAAAACTTCTTGGGTATATTCCTGGAAAGATTGGTGAGGGAGAGTTCACAATTAATGATATAACAGTAGCAACTTTCCAATCCTTACGTAAAGAAGAAAGATTGAAGCAGGTTTGGAATAAGTTCTCTCTTGTTATTGTTGATGAATGTCATAGAGTTCCTGCCAATACTTTTAGGCTTGTGTTGAATAATATTGAAGCTTACTGGAAACTAGGAGTAACTGGAACATACAAAAGAAAAGATAGATTGGAATTTCTTGCTGATTGGATGCTTAGTGATAAAAAAGTTATAAATGAATATGATGACACTATGCTTCCTCAAGTTGTGATTGTTAAAACTGGAATTGCTCTACCAGAAAGTGATGGGTATGTTGAATGTTTGAATAATATTGAAGATAATGAAAAATTACTCAATACCATCAAAGAAAAAGTAGAGAAAGGGAAAGATAGACATCAGTTAATTTTATCTTTTAGGTTAGAGACGGTAGATAAATTAGCTGAAATGTTCCCTGATGCTTTAGTAATTACAGGTAGTTCATCAGCAGAGGAACGAGATAACTTAAATGAAAAAATTAAAGAACACAAACTTATAATCTCTACTACATTACAAGAAGGAGTTAACATTCCAAATTTAGATACACTACATTTAATTCACCCTAATAATAATCTACCAATGTTAGAGCAAAGGATTAAGAGAATTAATAGACCTGTTGATGGTAAGAAAACTCCTTTAGTTTTTGATTATTGGTATAAGCAAGGACGTTGTAAAGGGTTTAATGTTCATAATCAGCAAATGATTAGATTAGCATTTTATAATAAGAAAGGCTATAAAGTATATGTTGTATAATCTTGAAAATAGCTTGCCCTTAAATTATAACTTACAAGAAATACAAAAAATAAGTAACAATGCTAGTGATGTTGTAATGTTGTCATATCTTCATTTTGAATTTGGAGAAGCTATTATGACAATGCGACAATTCATTAGAGAGTTCTGTCTTACTGACTATCCTACATTAGATTGGGATTATTACTCATACAAAGAATATAAATCACATAAAAGATATTCAGTGTTTAATGTAACCCCAAATATAAAGTTAAATAACATAGATATTATAAAGGAGGATATTTATGAAGAAGATAGAGTAAGATATTTAGAGTTAGTTTCGATGGTAGCTCCTTATAGTTTTGAAAAGTTTATACCAATCGAAAAAGTAGGAAGAGTGCCTAATGACTTGGTTATTAGGAAATTAGTAAAACATGTAACTGGAGGAATTATTCTTCCAAAAGAGAGGTGTTAATATGAAGTTTGGTGAAGGTAAAAAACTAAAGAATGGCGACTTTGGCCCTAATACTCAAGACCTGGAAATCAATCTGTCTAAGCTGCAAGAAGGTGAAAGTATTAAAATTAGACTTGTTGGTGAAGTTCTTCCTAATTATAGATACTGGGTTACTACTCGTGATGGTAAAAAGAAACCTAAACTTACTCCGTTCTTTAATAGAGAAACCGAGTCTATTAGTAGTGAAGACCCATTGCTTGGAAATGCTCAGAAGGAGTTTTTCTACGTATGTAATTGCTTAGTGCGTGGTAATGGCTCTCCTGAAATGAAAATCCTTATCCTAAAAAGCACTGTCTATCAGTATCTTTACAGTCTTGCTCTTGATGATGAATATGGAGACCCTGCTGACCCTGTAACTGGTTATGATATTGTAATCACCAAAGAGCGTACTGGCCCTAAGCCTATGAATGTGAAGTATAATTGTAGACCTGGGCGTGGTAGTACTCCTCTTACACCGGAGGAACAAGCTCTTGAACTGTATAATCTGGAAGAGCTTTACAATCCTGGAACTAAGAGTGATTACGTAGCATGGGTTAAAGAGAACACTGCCTACCTTGATACTGAAATGCTTAATGAGGCGTACGGCCAACCTGATGCTAATGTTAAGCCTGAAAGCGATATCCCCTTTTAACCTGATTCAGTAGGAAATTAATCCAAACCGAGGAGCGGGCGAGGGAGCGTGGAGTACAGAATGATAAGAATTGCTGACGAATACTTAGCAATTCCATCTGCGCTCCCTCCGCCCAATATCTCGGTATGGGGTCAGTAGTGGGATAGGTAATTTTGTGAAACTAACTTAGGGGAAGGAGACAAGTATGAATGAGTAATTATAAAGCAATTCATACTGGAGACTGGCACATTAAGATTCCAGAGACAAACGAAAAATGGTATATAGAAAGATTATTAAAGTTTTTCCAGTACATTTTAGAAGAAGACCCTAGCGAACTATTAATTACTGGAGATATATTTGATAAGGTTCCCACAGCATTAGAGATAGGTTTGTTTATTGCGTTTATCCAAGATGTTAAGTGCCCTATTTTTATTGTTGCAGGAAACCATGATAGAACAAAACACAAATCACAAAGAGCCGATTATTTAGGAAACATATTACATTTCTGGGACTTTCCAAACATTACTTGGACTACTACTGATGTGTTAGAAACTACAAATTATGTATTAGTTCCAAATTATTATATACGACAAAAGAAGGAAATTCCAGTAGTAAAAGATAAGGTATTGTTAAGTCATATTCGACATAAGATAAAGTATAGTAAAGCGGAATATGACTTGGAGAAACTAGATGGGTATAGATTAGTTTTACTATCTGATATCCATACTACTGTTAAATATACAGACAAAATTTATTATAGTTCTTCACCTTATAGAACTTTTAAGCAAACAATACGGGATATAAACGATGTTAGTAGCGATATTTTTGGTTATAATCGTGTATTTGATAATCGTATTGAACATCGGAGTCTTCACTTACCTAATCACTATTATCTCAAACTTCAAGAAAAAATAGGAGAAATTGAGTTACCTGATTTATTTGATATAGAGTATGAAATTTCTTATGATGAAATAGGTGAGTATGAGGGGGAAAATGTTGTAATTCAGAGAGATAACATTGACATTCCAGTTCATAACGATATATATGAAGTTCTTAGTGAGATTTTAGTTAAGGACTACAAAATATCAAATCCGAAAAATTACATAGAACTCCTACTTAAAATTATGGGAGAAAATGAATGAAGATAAAACGTCTTAAAGCTAAAAATGTATATAGTTTCGAGTCGCTAGATATTGAGTTTACCAATTCCGTTGTCCAAATTACTGGAAAAAATTTGGACGAAAAGCGTACAGAAGATAGTATTAATGGGATTGGTAAAACTAATATCTACAATCTTATTATTCAAGCCTTATATAGTAGAGACGTTCTTAAGACTAAAAAAGGTTATCTTAAGAATATGTTCACTAAAGGAGATTTTAAGATTGAACTTTGGGTTGATGATTATGTACTAACTTATACAAAGAGCGAATGTACTTTATCTGAAAATGGCAATGTTATTTTGAATGGTAGAAAAGTAATAACTGATTTCTTTGAAAACTTGATACCATTTGAATTGATGTTGCCATTAACTTATATATCTAGTTCGATTTACTTTCCATTTTTTGATGCAACTCCAAAACAGCAAAAAGAATTAATAACTTTGATTTTTAATGATTTGCTGAAAGTTAAAAATGCTGTTCCCCATTTAAGAGAGAGTATACAAGAAGTTAAAAATACTCTTAGAACTATAGATGGAAAGCGAGAAGTATTTGAGGAGATAATTGAAAAGGAATTAGACTCTCAATATTTATCAGTTCCAGAGTTGCCAAAGTTAGAAGGACTTAGTAATAAAATATATGAACTAGAGAGTAAAATTAGGGAAGCAAAAAAGTTAGAAGAAGAAAAGAAACAGTTAGAGCAAGTAGAAAAACCAGAAGAAGTTGAAAATAAAGAAGAAGAGTACAATGAGGTAATTCGTAGGGTTCAAAAAGCAGATGGGATTATTGAGTTAGAAATCGAAAAGCTCAAGAAAATGCTTAGAATAAAGGATTACAGTGTTTGCCCTACTTGTGGAGCTAAGATAGAGTACGATGAAAAGTTAGAAGAAGAACAAAGACAATATATTAAAAAGTTACAAAAAGCGAGAGAAGAATTACAGGAAAAACAACGAGAGTTAAAGTTACATCAAGACAAATATAAAAAATACTTGAACGCTTCTACTCTCTATACCGAATCGCAAAAAAAGCTGGCGTATATCTCGATTGCCGATGTTACAGAAATAGAGAATGAAATTACCCGACTGCGCGAACTCGACAAAAAGCAAAATGAAGAATACGAAAAAGTAAAACAAGAAAGAGAAAAAGCAATAAGTCACAATGCTTACTTAGATGCCGAGAAGAAAAATAAAGAAAATGCAAAGGTCGAACTCGCGCAATTAGAGGAAAAGGAAAAAGAATCAAGAACATTATTACAAGACTTAGAGCTACTTTTAGAAATTTGTGATAAGGTAATAATTGAAAAGCAAATTCCTAAGCGTCTAGAACTCTTAGAAAAACTTATTAATATTGAGCTATCCAACTTTACTTCGCAATATAAAATAAAATTGGATATGAATGAAAAAATCAAGCCTAAGATAGTAAAAAATGGCAAAGAATACCCTTATGAAAACTGTAGTCAAGGAGAACGTGGAAGAATTAATTTAGCTTTACTTTTTGCTATTAGGTGCATATTTGAAAAGATTGAGAAACCAGTTCCTAATTTTCTTTTTATTGATGAGTTGCTAAATATTATTGATACTGGTGGTAAAGAATTAATTGTAACAACTCTTCAAACATTAGATATAACAAGTATGATTGTTTGCCATGATTACGAGTTTGATATCCCACAACTTGTATTAATTAAAAAGGAGAACAAAACTAATGTACAAAAGTAAGGGGGACTACAGTAGTAAGGAGCTATATTGGTTGACTAAGATTATGGAGGAAGGTATGGATATTGCTGACCTTCTTTCTATAATCCTAGAATATGAAGATAAAATCAAAGAATTGGAAGCTAGATTAGAGCAACCAACTATTGAACATTTTTCAGCAGAGTTCTTAGCCAAATGAATAGATTTAGAACATTATTTAATCAGCTTTTCAAGCAGCATTTGGATAAGTATAAGAAATGGAAAGATTACGATGTTTACCACGCATATATAATGAAACTTACAAAAGAACAATTAAAGAAGGAGAAAGCAAATGGATGATGTAACCCTTAGAGAAGTTAATGAAATCCTACGTGAATATGGGAGTAATTGTTATGATTTAGCTGCAGTAATTGTAGTTCTAGCTCACCGTATTGAAGAGTTAGAACATCAATTAGATTTATGTGATACAGATGGTGAATAGTAGACAAAAAGGAAAGCAGTTCGAATATAAGATATGTAAGAAACTTGAAGAAGTAACTAATAGAAAATGGACTACTTCGCCACAATCTGGAGGGGTAGCAACACGAACTGGTAATTTAGCCTTAGCTGGAGATATACTTCCTAAAAACTTCAAATGTGATTATGTTTTTGAGTGTAAGAAATATAAGGAAATAAGATTGGAAGAGCTACTTAAAGGTACTGGTAATCTCCCTAAATGGGTTAAACAATTAGAGAGAGAAAAAGGTAAACGTCCTGGAATCTTAATATGGAGTGAAAATTATGGAAAAATCTATTGTATGGCAGAGTATAAAGAATACATTGAAGGAACGTTTCGTTACGGGAAATATCTTATTGGATTGTTTGATGATATTATGCCTAAAGTACTTTCTAAATATGTAAAGGAGAAATAAATGGACGTAAAGATTGAATTGGTTATTGATGATGTTACAATTAAGCTAACTGCTGAAAAAGCTAAAGAATTACAAAATTTGCTTAATAATATTCTAGGCCGTGATACTCATATTCCGTGGTTCCCAGAAGTTAGTCCAGTAAAACCGTACTGGGAATTTTATACAACTTGTGATGGAACTTCAGTAATAAAGGAAAAATAATGGAAATTGTATTCACTAATAATAAGTTTTACATTGTACCGGAAACCTCTTATGAACGGTTTATGTTGCAGGATTATTTTATTCCTGATGCTAGGTTTAATATCGCTGCATATATAGATGAGGATACTAATGAATTTTCTCATATTACAATCGAGACAAAAGAAATAGAAAATAAAGAACCCATTGCAGAAAATATTAATATAACTACTAGCCCTATTAGTGAAGAAGAAATTGAGCAACTATATAAGAAATCCTTAGATGAAATGGAGATTGATTGTGAAGTCGATTTATAAATTACAAGAAGAATTTGATGCTTTTGATGATATAAAATGGACATTGTATAAAAAAACATGGTATGGGGGTTGGAAAAAAATAAAAACTTTCTATCGAAAAGAAGCACTACTCAATGGATTACGAAGTTTAATAACTGCTCCTATCTATACTGGAACACTCCAACAGTTATATATGATTTGTAGGGAAAGGTATAACCATGAAGATAAAGATTGAAGTAACAGACTCAAATATTGTTAAGTTAATTTTTGGAGATATAACTATTAACCTAACCTTAGAAGAGTATAAGGAATTTTGTGAGTTACAGAAAATGTTAAAGGAGTTCCAATGGATGTCTTAGAAGTAAAAAATGAACGAGATAAATTAGAGAGGTCAATTCTTCAACAACTGCAAGAATTTGAAAGACGCACTGGTTGTAAAATTTGTGATTTATATTTTACTAGAGCAGAGTCAGTTGGAGTTAGGCCATATATGCAAAACCTAACAATTAAATGTGCTATAGGAGATTAATTAATGAGTGATAGATATTTACTAGTAGATTTGAGTAACTTTATTTTTAGGTTCGCAAAGAAAAAAGGTAGTGCAGATAAAATAGCTGAAGAAGTTTTGAACAATATTTCATCATTTAGGGATAGTTTAGCTTGTAATAAAGTAATTATATTTCTTGATTATAAGGGTTCAAAATATAGAAAAGAATTATATCCAGAGTATAAAGGAAATAGAAAAAAAGAAGGCAAGTTTTATGAAGATTTGAAAGAATTTTTTAAGAAGCTTCCTACTATTACTAAAATCCTTAATCTCTATTTTCCTGTTATTAGTTATGAAGGAATTGAAGCTGATGATTTAATTTATTTTGTAGCTAATTATTTGAAAGGTAAATGTGTAATTCTTAGTACTGATGCTGACTTACTTCAAATTGACGTTCCTCAGTTTAGTTACACAAAGAAAAAATTTATTACTTTAGAGGAACAAGGTGCTGCTAATAAAGACCAATTTATTACAGCAAAAGCATTAGCAGGAGATACATCAGATAATATTAAAGGGTTAGAGCGAGTTGGGTTAAAAACTGCTCTGAAATACTTAACAAAATATGATGCTGATTATTTCGAAGAGCTACAAGAGCGTATCCCTAAAAACACTAAAAGTAAAATTGAACAACGTATTCTAAATGGTAGGGATATATATGAAAGGAATATCAAGCTAGTAGATTTAGAATTAGTAAATGATGATATTCTTTCCGATGATATTAAAAAAGAAGTCGTAGAGATTATAAAGGAGTTTGATGATGTTTAAAATAACTTTAATGTATGCAACGTTTTTAGGATTGCATTTTCTTAGTTTCATTCATCCTACTATAGCGATTACGTTTTTTGTGCTATTATTGCTTTTAGAGTTTATTGCGGATTACCTTGATAAGAAAAAAGCTGAAGAACTTAAAAAAATGGATGACTTGATAAAACGTATTGAAATCTTAGCACAAATTATTAATATTGAAGAGGTAGAGGATAAGAATGATAACTAATACCCAAAGATTGTTATATAATATTGGTTATGTCCCTGCCTATGCAAAAAATACAAAGCATAGGGTAGAGTTTAATGGCTTTTATTATGACCCAAAATTTGAAGAGGTCGAGACTGATAGGGTATGGAAAGTTGAGTTAGATAATTGTTGTGTAAGCTATTTTTCCCAATGTAATATTAAAACAAGTGTATTTGGCTTTACTCCTATTGAGAAATTAAAGATTGGAGATATAGTTTACACATATTTAGCTGGCAATCAATTTTTTCCATACAAAGACCAAGAACTTGTAAAGCTAGTTGTACGCGCTTGTTTAGGTGAAGCCAAAGCCGCAAAACAAGTAACTAAAATGTATAAAATAAAAAGCTTAAAGGATTTCAAACTACTAAAGAATAATTTAAGTTTCATCGGAGATTTTATTTGTGAGTTAACTAAAAATCTTCGACAACCTGAAACTGATAGTATTCGATTTTATCATGCTTACGAATTTTTACAAGAGTTACATTTGGCATTAACATTATTTGGTATTCCTTCTATGTTGCGAAAAGAAGGTAATTTTTGGTTTATTGAGTATAGTTATGAAGTTCTTGAAAATATAATTACTTCAGAATATACTGCATACGTTACCAAACCAATTAAAATTCTAAGCATAAAAGAGATAAAACAGAAAACTCAATCATTCAAAGTAACAAATAAAATAAAGAAATTGGTTGTAAATTCTGTAGTTATTGAAGGAGATTAAATGGACGGGATAATTAAAGACGAATTACGTAATAAGGTATGGGTGGAGAAATATAAAACTCCAGAAGAAAGTAGCCCTGAAGAAACTTTCAAACGGGTAGCCCAAGCAATAATGGGAATGGATTATATTGATACATACGAAGCAATCAAAGAATTAAAGTTTCTTCCAGGTGGTCGGATTTTAGCTGGGGCTGGAGTTGATGGGAATGTTACTCTAGCTAATTGTTATGTTATTCCATTAAAAGATGATAGTATTGAAGCTATTTTCGAGTGTGCTAAAGAGTGTGCTCAAACATATAAAACAGGTGGTGGAGTAGGAATTGATATTAGTCCTTTACGCCCTATTAATGCTCCTGTTAATAATGCCGCAAAAGTAAGCTCTGGGTCAATTAGTTTTATGGAAATCTATGATAAGGTTACAAATATTATAGGTGGAAAGAATAGACGTGGAGCTTTAATTATTACTGAACATATTTCCCACCCTGATATTGAGCAGTTTATTCGCATTAAAGATGATAATAATAAAACTGCTATCTCCAACGCTAACATAAGTGTAAAGGTAACTGATTCATTTATGATGGCTGTTGAAGAAGAGAAAGATTGGGAACTGTGGTATCCTGAACTCATTGATTACACTGTAGAGGATTATAAAGAAGTTTCTAATATCCAATTTTGTTATGATTATCCAGAATATAATTACTTCAAAATTGGTGATACATATAGAAAAAAGAAAGTTTATAAGGTTATTAATGCTGCTGAACTATGGGGAGAAATAATTAAACGGGCTTGGAATAGTGCAGAACCAGGCATCATCTACTGGGATACTATGTGTGAAGACAATAGTACTGAAGATGACAACAAACTCCTTACAACTAATCCTTGCGGAGAGCTACCTTTACCTGCTTATGGAGCTTGTTGTTTGTCTAGTATTAATGTAGCTAGGTTTGTTCATAATAAGTTCACTAACCCTGTTTTTGATTTTGAGGATTTTGCTAGAGTTATTAAGATTGGAGTTAATTTTCTAGATAATACACTAGACAGAACCAAGCACGCCCTCCATGAACAAAATAAACAAATGCAAGATTATAGGCGAATTGGATTAGGTCTTACAGGAATTGGGCATTGTCTAGCTTATATGAAAATTAAGTATGACAGCCAAGAAGCTATTGATTTTGTGGATAAACTTGGCGCTGTACTAGAAGCCGAAAGTTATAAATCGTCTTTTGAGCTGGCGAAGACTAAGGGCGCCTATCCGAAATTTGTACCAGAACACATTAAAGGACATCTAGCTACAGTAATTAATAGAGGCATTTTAGATTACGATGATGTGTTAGAGTACGGTATTCGGAATTGCGCCCTAAATACAATGGCTCCTAGTGGTTCAATTAGTCTTATAGCAGATTGTAGTAGCGGAATTGAACCTATCTTCCAATTAGAATATGAAAGACGCTCTGATAGTTTAAGTCAAAGTGTTTTCAAGGTATATGATAGAGCTTGGAAAGAGTATCAAGAAATTACCGGCTCAATCAAGAAACCAGAATACATGGTAACAGCACATGAAATTGATCCTGTAAAAAAGATCAAACTCCAAGCTACTTTGCAGAAATATATTGATAGTAGTATTTCTGTAACCACTAACCTACCAAAAGATGTAAGTATTGAAGAAGTAGACCAGATTTATAGACTTGCTTGGGAATTAGAATGTAAAGGTTGTACTATTTATCGAGAAGGGAGTAGAGCTGGTATTTTAGGTGTATCATCAACTTCTTTAGTACGAGAAAGCCATGAAATTTTAGATGGTAGAACTATAATGATACCGTTGAAAGATAAAATATATATTACAGTAAATTACCATCCAATTACAGAAAAACCAATGGAAGTATTTATCAGCTCTGCAAAAAGTGGCTCTGATAAAAAAGCTATTAATGAAGGATATGGTAGATTAATAAGTCTTTTTCTACAACAAGGTGGTAATATAGAGGATGTTATTACTACTTTGCTGGATATAAAAGGGGAAAGTATAGAGTTTGCTAATGGTTGGACAGTACAGAGTTTACCAGATGCCATAGCAAAAGGATTACTTAAATGTACAGAAGGATTGGAGGTGAAAGTAAAATGTCCTGAATGTGGTGGAAGCGTTGTAATGAGTAGTGGTTGTTTTGAATGTAAAAATTGTGGCTATAGTCGGTGTGGATAATGAGTAAAATAAAAGAGAAATTGGAAAAGGTACCTGCTATAAAACGAGATGTATATCCTAATCAAGAATATTTAACAGAATTCTCTAGTATCTTTGAGAATGTAACAACAAGAAATAAATATGATTATGAATATGATGTCGTTCTAAGGTTAGGGTCAAGCGTAATTTGTGGAGAAGATGAAATTGAAGCAATGAGAGAATATGTAATAAGAGGATTGCTTCATGAGTTGTATGGGGAAATTTACCAAAAGCTTATCAAACTAAGAATTAACCTAGTTCATGGTAATAGTGATGAAAATCGGGAACTACTAAACGAATTAATAAATGACACAAGGAGTTAATAATGGCGTACGAAGGTATTGAAAAGCTGGCAAAAAAGTCTACTGAAGTTAAAGAACTAGTAACAGAGCTAAAACAAACGTATAATAGAGTTGACATTAAGTACGTAGGTGATTATGAGCCGCAATACGCGCACTCAGGAGATAGTGGATTTGATTTCATTTGCCTAGAGAAAACTAGAGTATATCCTGGACAAACAGTACTAATTAAGACTGGGCTATACTTTGAAATTCCAGAAGGTTTTGAAGTCCAAGTGCGCCCAAGAAGCGGCCTATCACTTAGAACAAAACTTCGTGTAGCTAATTCTCCTGGTACTATTGATTCAGGGTATAGAAATGAAGTTGGAGTTATTATCACAAACCACGGAAAAGAAAAGGTAATACTCCAAAAAGGTGAAAAATTTGCTCAAGGTGTTGTCTGTCCCGTATTTAGAGCGAATTTTATTAAGGTAGATAAACTTGATGATAGTGAACGTGGACTTGGAGGATTTGGGTCTACGGATAAGGAGGTGAAGTAAATGAATCAGTTAACTATGGAAGATGTGGAACGTATGCTAGGTAGATTGGTTATGGGTCAATATCAACAAGAACAACAGATGGCAGCTTATATCCAACAGCTTGAAGAAGAACTTGCTCAATATAGAGAATCATCTGACACCGTGAAACCGACAGATGAGGCCCGAGTAGGTTAGATGTTTCTGCGGGGCTAATATCAGAAAGTTAACTCCACTTAACTCAACCCCAATACCGTAGGGTGGGCGAGAGTTCAGTAGTTAAAAAGATCGAAGATACAAACAAAAAATCCCCTATCTCAAGTAAAAACCGAGATAGGGGATTTTTTTATTTTATACGCCTAAGTAAATCACAGCCTTCAATAGCTACATCACCTGGATCCATAAGCCTACCAAAAGTCCATCCAGTACTATTCCACATTTCTTGCACAAAAGTAGAACATACATTTAAGTGGTGAGGCATTTTGTGTTTAGTGAATATCTGATTAAACCAAACTAAAGGAAGTGTTAAATAACCATACTTCTTTTCTGTAACTGGTTTCTTTAAATATTCATAAATCTTATCTTGTATTTTACGTCTATATTGCCTAATCTCTGGTATTGGACGACCTACATAAACGATCTCATAATTTTCTAACCATGTATCTAACAATATTTTTCGTGTGTTATCTATGGATTCGTGAGTTTCAACAACATAGACTTTATCATTCTCAACTAATATAATTCCTACGTGAGAAAAAGATTCTGCTGTTAAAATACGAACCCATAGACTAGACACAGTTATTATTGCATCACCAGTTCTATACTTCATTAAGGATTAGCTTGTTCAAATTGCACTGAATATGAGATAAGTTGAGTTGGATTACCTAGTAAAACTAAGCAATAACATTTTTCATTATCAACATTTACTTTAACATATCCATTAAAAGGTAGAACAAAGATTTCTTGACCATGAGGATCAACTACATACTCTTTGATAAGTAAATCCCCAGCACGAGTATAAATAAGAAGCTTATATGTTGCTTCTTCAGTACTATCATTTGTTAGCACTACTCCAGTCCACCAATTTCCATCTGTCACTACATAAGGAATAACCCCTAGATAAGGACATTCTCCGCCGATACATTGAGGAGGGTTATGTCCACAAGAACCTGGAGTGCAAGCAAAACTAATACTTGAAAAACTTAAAAATAACGCTACCATTAAAAACATAAAAAACTTTCTCATCTTAAATCTCCTTATTTTATAGGTTTTAGTGTGAATTCGTGTTGAGTGTGTAAATCAGAAATTTCTAATTGATTACTATTATATGTTCCCCTTATTACTAGATACCTTTGACTCTCCCCATTTTCAGGTAATACTAAATCTTGACCAGATAGTTTAATCACTACTTTTTCAGCTGGTGTTAATGGGATATTTTCTAAGTTATTTATTACTTCACCATCTCTGTTAACTAAAGAATAAGATAAAGAAATAGGAGTAACTGGAGTAATTTCATCAGTATCAAAAAAAGAGAATTCTATTCCACATGAGCTTTCTTCTTCCACATATTTAACGTGGGCAGGTGTTTTATTCATCTTCTATACTAAATATTGTTTCAATTGCTTTAATTTCATATTGGCCATCCCCAATATAGGTTTCTTCTGCAACACTATCATAAGCTAAAAATGTTCCTCCAGTAGCATCCGTCCAATATCCAACATACGCTACAGTTGAACCTCCAGGAATAGTCATTATTACATCAGTTTCTAATATTCGTTTTCCAGAAGATGCTTGTGATAATGAAGCTTGAACTCTATTATAATTAGTTCCACTTAATTCATTATCCCCATTTTCTCCAGGATTTGCACTATGGATTGATACATAAAATGTCGTTAATGAATCAAGCATAGTATTTTTAGCATTATCAGTCCATTTCCCCATATTTTTCTCCTAAACTAATTTACTTTCAATTTTAGGTACTATTAAATCTGATTCAACCTTATAAGTAAACAATCTGGATTTAATAGTTATTATTACATTATCTGGAATAAGTCTTTTTCCTTCTACTTTAACTGTCCCTATTCCATTTATTTCAGTATTTCCTGTCATTATTTTTTGTGTTGAATTTGATATTACTTTTCCAATACCTACAACACTTGTACTACTACTTTTTAATAAATTAACAGCAAATACTTCAGAATTATAAACTAAAGGAATAGACTTTTCAAATTCTGGAAAAACTTCAGAATTATAAATAAAAGGCCCACTCATAATTAAGCTCCACTACCTGGGTCAAATAAAATATAGGCCCCAGATTCATAAATACATGAACAACACATAACTTCAGCTAATTGAGTCTCTTCTACTGGATCAATCGTAAGTGAAATTGTATTCCATTGATTATTTGTAAAAGTTATTGAGTCATCTTTACTTGATACTACTTTACTAATAAATTCAGTTGGTTTATCAATATACCTTACTTCTAACCAAAACTTATCACCAGTAATTGGAGTTGACCAGTTTTTAGGATAAATTTGTAATGAAATAGTTTTTGAAGTATTAGCTTGTAGTAATGTTGGATGCTTAAAAACTTTTATAATTGACTCATTATAACTTAAATTAGATGGAATAAACTTTAAAATAAAATCTGCATTACTTAAAGGATTTTGCCAATCTGAATTTGTTGAGTCAATACTATATAATGAGTAAAATAAATTAGATGCATAATACTTATAAGGAACTCCATTAATAAGTGAATTTTCTAAAACACTTACATTATATACTCCATATTGTGCAGTAGGCCCATATGTAATTTTTCCATACAACTCAAGATTTTGATTATGTCCTGAAGCTGGGCCTCCTGATGTTAAAAATGACCCTGCAGGATCTCCAACAACTTTAAAGAATGAACAATTTATCAAGTTAGGATTAACAGAGTAAGTACCAATAGCATAATTTCTATTCGGGTAATCTTTATTTACATGAAAATTTTCTATATTAAACCTAATTTGATTATTAGTAGCTAAACATGCATGACTAGATGTTAAATTAGCTGAAACAAATATATCTTTTATATGGTCTCTTGTATTTGAATAGTTATTATTAAAATCAAAGTAGCCTAAGTGATCTCCATAAATTACAATATTAGTTATTGAACATCCATTAGAGATAGCTAATGAATCAGCTGTATAAGTAATATGAATAGCCATATTTATAATTTCACAATATGCTTTTCCTACTCCAAATACATAAGAAATATTTGCATCTATAACTGGGCGAGAATTTGTATCATTATCCCAATCAGGAACAGAATATTCTCCATAAGCTTCTGTAGTTAAAGTAATATCAAAAGTTGCACTTGTAGATAGAGCTTCTGGTAAATTTGGAAAAAGCCCAATAACCATTCTGTCAGTATCATATTGAGAATAAATACAAGTTCTAACTAATCCATCATTCAAACTTCCTGGTTGATGAATTGTTATCTTTGCTCCATCCCAATAATGATCATAATCAGATGAATCTCCTAAGTCAGTAGAAGTTGAAGTAAATTGAAATTTTTCTCCATCTAGCCTACTCAAACTGTTAACTTCAGTAATTGGAATATTCTGTTTACTAATACTAAAAGGATATCCAATTAATTTTATAGGAGTAGTTATGCTACCATTAAATCTAAAATATAAAGCAGCAGTTACTGGTATTTCTTCTCCAATATTTAATCTTCTTAATAATCCAATATCATAAATGTCTGATTTATCGAAATAACTTTGAATATTATTAAAAGCTCCTACTCCACCATCACTTGTGGCCCCTACAGGTGAACTTCCATCTCCATTAAAAGTTTGACTGGTATCAATATAACCAATACTCATTATTTAATCTCCTGTAATAATTCAATAGGAGTATTTTTAATAAATACAATTAAGTCTTCTAATGTTTGGTTTTCAATTAAATTTCTATTGAATGCTTCTTCAACATATAATTCTACAAAGCTATTAGTAAGACTTCCAGCTAATTCTCCTAATGAATCTGTAATATAATTTACCATACCTTCTTGGGTTATAGTTTCTGTAGATTTAATATAAGCAATCAATTTTTCTTTTATTACTGTTTTAAGTTGTATAAGTTTTAAATCTAAATCACTACCATCAAAAGAAATATTTTGCGTAGATAAAGTTGGTGAAATAAAATTATTTAAAATACTTTGCTCAAAATCAGCATCAGAAAGATATGGATTTCTAGTAATATGAGTTTGATTACCTAAAATTATGGAATCATCATCATTATAAACAGAATAAAGATATTCATAACCATCTTTATTCATTGTGATATTATGAATTACAACATACATTAATCAAATTCCTTTATTAATTGTTCTAAATGTTTAAATGAATGAATAGTCCTATAAACGTGGTCTTTAGGTTCCCACCATACTACTCTAGGATCATGTCTAATATCTAAATGCATTCCAAACTTTAGTGAGTTAAATCGCCAATGTGGATATAAACCAATTCCATTAATTTCTGGAACTGAGGTAGCTGCAATAAAAGCTTCCCATGGGTCACAAGTAGGAAATACATCTATTGCCCAAGATTGCTTATTGCGCCCTGGTATACAGGAATGATATGAATGAGATCCTTTATGTCTTGGTCTCCAGGTAGCCCCTTCTGCAGGACTTACATAAACTGGAGCATTACATCTTTCTCTAAACATATCTAGCGCCGTCAGCAATTTCGGGCTCATGCGTTCATAATATTTTATTTCACTAGGGGTAAAATAAATCATAATATATTACCTTTTGTGAGTATACTCCGCAATGTCATTAGTATTTTTAGTTATTTCATGGCTCATATACTCACTTCTCTGAATTTGTTTTTCGATTTGTACATTTAACCGTTGCATTTCTTTTGTTACTTTCATAGTCTGGTCAATATTATAACCAACCACAGACACAGTAATAAGAAGAAAAAGAGATAAAATCCACCTAAACAAAGTTTGGCCGCTAGCAACTGCATATATTTTGTCCTCTATTTCTTGTTCTATAGTCTCTTGAAATTTATCTCGTTCTTTTTTACACTCTTCTTTTGATCGTTGTAAATCCTCATCTAAAACAACAAATCTATTTTCAATTCTTTCCTTATGTAATGGACACTCAGAAAATTTAGCTTCGTAGGTTCTAGCTTTTGAGAATAATGCATCTATTTCACTTCTACGATCATTAAGAGAATCTAGTACTCTATCTATTTTGAAATTCTGTTCTTGTATTGCTAAGGTTAATTTCTGCAATTCTTTTACATTATCTCGTAAAGCTTCTATCTCTTTATCATGGTAATTTTGAGTAGAAGTGAGTTTATTTAATTGAGTTGTAAAATCTGTCCATACTTCTTGATGCATAGCGCAGTTACTAGCCTTAGCTTCTTCAATTTGTTTTTGTACTTCTTTATCATCCATTACATATACATAGCTACACAATCTGCTGAAACTGTAAGAGTAGATGCGTCTCTAGGAATTCCAAGTGGTGTATGAGCAGGATAACCAGAATAAATTAATGATTCTCCTTCTGAGTCAAAAGATAAATCAACATCTGCGTCAAACATAATTACATTAATATTTTCTACATTTATTTCCTCTCCTGAAGAAACACTTAAAAACTCTTTTACTGGAGCCATTACCTGTAGAGGATTATTATTATAGTCTTCAGGTAAATGTGCTTTACTTTCTTGTGTTACTGAGGGTACGTCACCAAATCCCATTGTTTACTTCTCCTTTATCCAAAATAGTTATACTGTCCATAAACACCTACCCAACGAGTATCTCCTCCTTGAACAGTGTTAAGAACCGAAGTGTTATTTACTGTATATGCTGCCCCATTTTCAACAAAGGCATAACCAGTCATAGTCTCTAAACAAAAACATACTTCATTTCTTCTACCAGTTTGAGATAACCAATATTTATAAGGTAGAATAAGATCTTTAATATGAATTTGTGAATATAGAGGTTTAATAGTATAATCTTGAGCTACTGTTACAAAATAATTAGTTAGATTATAGTTAGTAGCCTTAATCCAAGCATCAGATCTTGCAATTTTAGAAATTCTTACTTCATAATATAAAGATTTAGTATAAGTATCTCCATATCGTGCAATACGTAAAGTACTAGCGTCAATACTACCTGCTACAGAGTCACTTCGTACTTTTACTCCATCCCAAAGATAATCAATTAAATTTCCATCTGTTCGTCCAACATAAATATGATTATCCATATTAATTGGGTCAACTGTCACATCTCTACTCGTTACCCAAGAATAATTAGTTAAAAAACGAAGAGTATTATTATTCATCATATTTATTGCAATTTTAGCATCTTCTCCAGATAATAATCCTCTTTCAGAAGCGATTTGTTCTGTTAATTTAAAAGAAATAAGTCCAGTAAATTGATTAAATGAGGGTAATGTTCCTTCAATATAATCATCAACCCCATCAAACTCAATAGCTTTACCTAGAATTCCATCAATTAACTCTTCATTTGTCATACTACCATAGACTGTACCATTCAAAGCATTACTAGTAGAATCTAATATAGTACCAGAACTAGGATCTTGGGCCATATGATATACTGCTACATAATTATTATCCCATACATTCTTAGCAGCATCAGAACCTGTTTCTCCTACAAAAGTAGTATTATCATCCCAAGTAGCATCCCATTCAACTGTTAAATAAGTATCATTATCTTTTTCAATTCTTGGGACTTTTGTATGTATTACTTTATTTGTAGGTTCCCAGCACTCAATTTCATTATAACATTCACTAATATTGGGATAAGGTTGAGTTGGTGGTGTAAAATTCTCAGTCCATCTTGCCGTACCTATTGATACTCGAAACTCATCTATATAAGCTGATAAAAAATAATCTGTATTATGTCCTCCGAGTCCAACACCATTACATTGGTATATAGGAAGAGAACTCGTAAAAGTACTTACTAAAGATCCATCATAAAAAATATAAAAAGTATCTCCTTGTCTTACAAAAGCTTTATGATGCCAAGTATTAGGATCTAATGGCGCAATCTCTACTCCATTTGCAATATCCCAGGCATTTGGATCAGAGCATGCATAAATAGTAGATTTTCCCCCAAAATTATATCCTAACATTAACCCACAACGAGTAGAGGTTGTACTATTTTTGTCTGTTTGAAAAACTGGAGCATATTCATCCGCAGTTGTTAATAAATATTCCCACCATTCGATCGTAAAATCTTCTGTACCAAAATTAGGAAAATAATCGATTGATAAAAAATTATTACTTCCATCAAAATACATTGAAGAAGCCCCAATTTTACTTTGCACAGTACTATGAATAATATCCCCATAAGGTGTGATAGTAAAATTGTTTTTTGAACTATCCACAAAATTTGTATCCCCATTAAAAGTATCAGAGTGAATTAATAATTCTGTAAAAGTATCAGGAGTATCAACTTTAATTGTAAACTTATACTTATTTTCTCCTAAGTCATTACATAATTCTGGAACTTTATCTAATAAGTCAATAGCTACTGGAAAATCTAATAAATCTTCATCTATTAAATTATGATCTATTAATAAAGTTTTTGTTCCCATTATTGTATCACCACAAATTGATCACCAGGCTCTAATGGGATCCAAAATTTAACTGTAGTACTTGAAACCCATTCTACTGTTTGACCTTTAAGTAATAAAGTTCCATTTACAAAAAACTGAATTCTATTAGCAGCAAATTCGTATTCATTAGAGCCAATATATGTAATAGTATCACCCCATAAAGAAGAAGCTCCACCATTAGCCCCATTTCCATTTGTCAAGTCTATTACTTCTTCCGTTTCATATGCACTTATTACAGTAAATAAAGTAGTAGGAGCTTGGGAAATAGTTTCTAATGCTTTTTGAACATCAGTATCAGTTGGGTTAAGTCTATTACCAAAATTAGTAGGGTCAGTAGGAATATTAGAAGCAGAAACTACAGTAGGCCCACTTGTTGTTGCTCTGTATCCTCTTAAATCATAGTAAAGAGTTCCATCATCTTGAGTAACTAGATTTCCATTCTTTTTATAAATTACTGCATATAAAAAAACAACCTCTAATGAAGGCAGCCCATAAGTTTCTAATTTTTCAATCTCAGTCTTAATTGCATTTCTAGCGGCACCTTTATTTGGGTAAGCTGATTGGCCAATGATTTTATAATAACTCTCTCCATAAGTACTTGGAATAGCTACAAAAAATGTAAGTTGAACATCAGTATCAGCATCCGCTTCGGCCAATGACCACTCTCCAGATTCAGGGTCTAATTTATTCCATTTACAAGAACTTCCACCATCTGTAAACCCATATTTAGTGTCGGGGTCAGTTACAGTCCATTCAAGTGGCCCTCCGGATTTATAAAGAAAAGGAATAGTTGTCATTTCATTAAAAGTATGTAAAATATCCTCATCATACCCTTTACCTTCACTAATTGAGGTATAATTTGTAGTTCCAGCAGTAAATCCTACAGGTTCGGTTCCTTCTGCGTATACTGCTCCTCTTGTTTGATGAAGATATTTATGTGTGACTCCATCCATAGTAATCCCATGTCTTTCATCACCTGCAATATACGACTGATTTTCACTATTCCAATATACAAATCCAACTAATGCATATTCTGTAAAAATCTCATCAGGAATATTATCCGCACTAGTATATTGTAAAACTCCATCATTATCAAAGTAACAATAATATAAACCTGTAATCTCTGGAATAGTTACCTCATAATAGGCAGAATCTAAACTAAACTTTTTTCCTTTACACCAAAAAGTTAAAGGGAAAAACCCATCTTCTTCATCATAAGGTTCAATAGAAAATGTTCTATTAGTCTCATCAAAATCTATAAAGCCCATACTATGTTCATCTTGTCTGTCAAAACCATTAAGATTTACTATAGGAACCTCACCAGATTGAATAAATTCGTTAAATGCTCTATTAGCCATTATTTACTCCTGTTCGTAATAATTGTATTTTCCGGCAATTCCTACCCAACGAGTATCGCCACCTTGTCCTGTTTGTAGTACCTTTAATCCATCTATTTCATAACTATTTCCAAATTCAGTAAACATATATAAAGTTTGTAATTCTAAACAAAAACATACTTCATTTCTTCTACCTATATGAGTAAGTTGATATTTAGTTGGGGAAATAAAGTCTTTAATATGAATTTGTGAGTATAGAGGTTTAATATTATGATTTTGAGCTATAGCTATCAACGCAGTAGTTAAGTTATAATAAGTAGCCTTAATCCATGCCCCTGACCTAGCAATATTAGAAATTCTTACTTCACTATAAGTTCCGTAATCTTTATTTCCATTAGCATCATTAGCAATTCTAGTGTATTGATATCCACTATAATTGGCTGTAGCATCTGAAATACTAGATTGATCTAAATCTGTAAAAAATGTGCCAATTTGGGTGGATCTTGTTAATGCTAATATATGGTGTCCTAAATCTTTATTAATAATTTCAGATGATTTTATATTTCCAGAATTATCTCTAAAATGCGCCCAAGAATTAAACCCAGATGAAGCATTATAAGTTAAAATACCTGCACCAATGTCCCCATTAGAAGAGGGAGTATCCCAATTTGACCTAATAAGAGCATGGTCATCACCTGGAACTGATAAAATTGTATAACTTACTAAATATGTTATATCCCCAGTTCCTATATTCATTAAATCTGTTTGAGGCGTTTGAATATAATCATCAACCCCATCAAAGTCAATAGCTTTTCCTAGAATTCCATCAATTAAGTCTTCACTTGTCATACTACCATAGACTGTACCATTCAAAGCATTACTAGTAGAATCTAATATAGTACCAGAACTAGGATCTTGCGCCATATGGTATACTGCTACATAGTTACTATCCCATACATTCTTAGCAACATCAGAACCTGTTTCACCAATATATGTAGTATTATCGTCCCAAGCAGCATCCCATTCCAAGTTAATTTTAGTATCAGTTGTAGAAGAAACTAAAGGAATTTTAGTATGGATTACTTTATTTGTGGTTTCCCAACATTCTATTTCAGTATAACATTCAGTTCCATCTTCTAGTGTTACTTTAAACTTATATTTATTTTCTCCTAAGTCATTACATAACTCTGGAACTTTGTCCGTTAAATCAATAGCTACTGGAAAATCTGTTAAGTCTTCATCTATTAAATTATGATCTATGTATAAAGTTTTTGTACCCATTATTCATCACTCCAAGTTAATGGATTTCCAGAGTCGTCAGTTAGGACATTCCCAGCATCATCAGTTAAATAAAATGTTTCTCCAATTTCTCCTCCACCAGTCCCATATCCTTTTTGTAATTTAAGTCCAAAGCCCCAGAATCCTAATCCTAAAACTATCCATAACTTATTAAAATTTTTCATTTACGTATACTCCCTTTTGCTATATAACCAATCATACCAGAAATAATGCTAGTAACAATTTGGTTATCAGCAGTTCTTGTCCACATAGCAATTCCTCCCAGAACGCCAATAATAAGTAATGCTAATAAGTTATCCCATTCCAAATTCTTCATCATCAAATACCGTTCTATGTTTTACAAGTTTTTTGATTATATCCTTCACATCAACTTTTCCTTTATCATCCATATTTTCTACAAGCAAATTAATAAACTCTAATTTTGTTTTATCAGCTGTAGAACTCTTTTCCACCATTTGATTTAAGAGCTTTGTAACTTCAGAACTTGATAGCAATTTTAATAACGACCCAAAATCCATTCTCGGTTCTCCTCAGTTCATAGCAAATTAGTCTTTTTTATCGCGAGGTACCTAAGAAATTTTGTCTCTTAGGTACCTCACTATCTCTCAGTTACGGTATTCGATTCTGTGGCTAATTTTTGAGTTAATTATCACTTCTTTACCATAACTTTTATAGTATCATTCTCAAATACAGTAACAAATTCTTCTTTCGCCTTTGGAACTTGATGCCATAGTTTACCCATAGGTGTAGAAAAAATCTTCCATTCATACCCATCTTTTAAGGGAATGTCAGGCTCTTTTGATAGGTCTTTTATTTGTCTTGCTCTTTCGGCATTTAGTTCCCTTTGGCGTTCTTGTTCTAATTCTTCTAGTACATCAGCAGCAGTAGCCGAAGGAGATGTATCAATTCTTAATGCTACATGATTATATGACCAGTTCTCTTTCACATCAGTCCATTCAACATAATCATCCTTCTTTCTTAAAGCACCAATCATTACATTATATTCTGTGTGTACTTTGTAATAATGATACTCTACGATGTTAGGCTCTTTTAATGGAAAATGAATTTGGAACATCTGTCTAATTTTCTTGTCATAGTCCTTAACATTAAAATCAATAACAATTCTCTCATTTCTTTCAAATATTTTTACACTATTTCCACAAGCAAATAGGGAAATAGGCTGGCCAAGAGCTAGAAGTATATTCTCACCCTTAAAATCTTCCCAGTGTGTAGGAATAGTATGAAGTTCTCTATGCCATCCACCTACTAAAACTTGTCCATACTGGCCAATACTAATATATTCTACATCTTTATCAAATAACTTAATAACTCTAGGCAATTTACGAGGGCCAGAAAAACCTATTGTAGTTAAAGTTGTTAGAATATCTTTGTCATCTTTTGTAGGAACAATCCCAGCGTAAGAAATTGGTTTTATATTCATTAATCATCTCCTAGTAAATTTAATAATTTTATTTCCTCATCTGTAAAGAATTTATCGTATATTCTAAAATTTGAAATATATCCCCCAGCTGCATACAGACTATTGTCATAACTTCCAAAATACATATTTCCGTATCCATCAAAATAATCATGGTTGTGCTGTTGAGTTAGAACTAATTCTCCATTTACAAATACGTAAAATTTTTCCTCATCAGTTCGAATTACATAGCTATTAAGACTAGGTAAATCTATATCATATGTATCTTCCTCATATCCAAAAATCCTAAACTTAATTTTATTTTTCTGTTTGGATATAAAGAAAAGGGAATAATCATAGTCAATAAGCGAAAGATCATACCCAATAGATGGCATAAATTTATAATCAAAGCACATAGTCATTATTTTATAGGGAAAGTTATTCATAGCAGGTAGAGAACAAGCGTCTACTTGTCTTGTAGCCTGCCCAGTAGTTGTTGGTATATAACTAGAACAATATGGAGAATTTTCTAATTGCGCCCCCCAAGCATACGTAGTTATAGTAGATCCATCCCCTGTAAATTGGTAACTTGTTAAACTATCAGCGCTACATGGATAATACACTATCGTATCTACACTAGAAGAACCTGTGTATTTTATAATTTCTTCCACTCTTACCCATCCGTTACTAAGGAATCTTATTGAAGGTGAAATCTCACAGTCTGTTTGTGTATGAATATTATACTCACCAGTAATAAGGTTAAATATAACGAAGCCTCGACCTATTATATTTGATGAAGCATCTTTAAAGTCAATCCAAATTCCAGCAAAATCTTCACTTCCAGGTTTAAAAAAACATGAAGCAGCAATCATACCATCCGAAGATGAGGCATTTTGGAGTAAACAATGTGATCCATCATTAGAATCTGCTATTATTCCATCAGCAGTCGTTGTTTTATCAGGAGCTTTAGTAGCGTTTGCTGAAATAGTAACACGTGTCTTTCCCCAAGCACTATTATTTAGTTCCTCTGAAGACTTTAATAAATTAGTGAGCCCAAATTCTACAAGAAGCCCATCTTCTTCGAATCTAGGAACATCTGATGAAACTTTCTTTAATACACCATATCGATCTATATAAGTTGCATTACTAGAGCGGGCAAAAGTTATTGGCCCATTTCCACAAACTACATCCAATGAGTTCTTAAATGGAATATGAACTAATGGTCTATTAATTTTATTTAGACTTTGTTGCAAATCTATCTTCTTAGTATATTCCTCTTCTAAATTACTAGCTGTTTTACTTAATTGATTTAACGAACTATATTTCATTATGCAATCCTCATTTCTTCAGTAGTAAGTGCTCTATCATAAATTCGTAAATTAGAAATACACCCATAATAACTATTAGTCTCCCATGATCCACATCCAATATAAATATTACCTGAAGGGTCCATTGTAGAAGACCCAAGTACATCAGTAACTTTTAATACACCATTTATAAATAATTTTGATTGTGTTTTTGATTCGTCTTTTTGTAGTCCTATTCTATGAACGTTATGGGTATCCAACCCATTAACTGCAAGGAGACGACTTGTAATATTTCCAGTAATTGTATCATTATCTAAATATACACGTAAATAAGTGTCATTATGTTCGAATGCAAAACCAAAACTTCCAATTAATCTTGTTAATTTATAATCAAATAAAACAGTAACTGGCTCCTTAGTACCAGGTAAATTATCCTTAGCTGGAATAAAACACCGTTCCATAGCTCTAGTAACTGCACCACTAGTAGTTGGAATATAACTTGTAGGACGGTTAGATTGCTCTAACTGTGTCCCCCAAATATAAATATTAATTGTAGATCCATCCCCAGTTACCGCAGAGTTCCCATCAGCATGTGCAGGAAATAATACATAATCCATACTAGCAATAGTAGAAGAGCCTGTGTATTCTAGAGAACCATTACACCAAAACCACCCATCTTCTAGTTGAGTAATATCTATACTAGTCCCTTCAGAAGGCAGTGATCCTACTAGTCCATCCGCTAAATTAAAATAAAAAGCACTAGAAAATATGTCATCATCCTCAGAGTCATACGCATATAACTCTATTCCGACCCAATCTTTATCTCCTTTTTTAACAAAGAAGGAAAAAGAGAAAATATTTCCAGTAATAGACAGATAATCCTTCTCTACTGAGTGCCAATAACCATTTGAATCTGCAATTAATCCATCAGCAGTAGTTGTCCCATCTGGGGCAGTGGTAGCATTTGCTGAAATTGTTAAATTATACTTAGACCAACCTGCATGATCAAGTTCTTCTGAATACGGTAGTGAATTAGTTGATTCCCCTTCCATAAGCAAACCATCTTTACAAAATCTTGGCTCATCATTTCCTACTTTTTGTACAATACCTTGCAAATCTATATAAGTTGCACTAGATGCGCGAGTAAAAGTAACATCCCCAACTCCAAAAGGTATGTTAAATCCATTCTTTAAAGGTAAATGAAGCAAAGGATTCATTATATTACCAATACTAGTATTTATATTATTAATAAAAGTAGTATTAGCTGATACATCAGTGTTATTACTTACTTCAGTATCAAAATCAGAAATAGTACTAGCTGTTTGAGTACCAGTATGATTAGTTCTATCTAATAAAGTACTATCTGGGCTATTATGAGTAGCATCAGAAGGAGCATGAAGACTATTTCTATGTGTTGTATTAGCTGATACATCAGTGTTATTACTTACTTCAGTATCAAAATCAGAAATAGTACTAGCTGTTTGAGTACCAGTATGATTAGCTCTATCTAATAAAGTACTATCTGGACTATTATGAGTAGCATCAGAAGGAGCATGAAGACTATTTCTATGTGTTGTATTAGCTGATACATCTGTATTATTACTTACTTCAGTATCAAAATCAGAAATAGTACTAGCTGTTTGAGTACCAGTATGATTTGATCTATCTAATAAAGTACTATCTGGGCTATTATGAGTAGCGTCAGAAGGAGCATGAGCACTATTTCTATGTGTTGTATTAGCTGATACATCTGTATTATTACTAACCTCTGTATCAAAATCAGAAATAGTACTAGCTGTTTGAGTACCAGTATGATTAGCTCTATCTAATAAAGTACTATCTGGACTATTATGAGTAGCATCAGCTGGAGCATGAGCTGTTTGGGAATGATCATAAGCTATTTTACCTCGATCCCCTCTATAAGCAGTATCAGAAGTTTCCCCTAAAGCTAGAGAAGTACCAATAGTTACATAAACTGAGCCACCCCATCTATAAGTCTTATTATCATCTAATGTTATATAAATCTTTCCAGTTTCTCCAGTAGCTGGAAGACTAGCAAAATCATTATATTCTAAAACATCATCAACAAATGAAGGTAGTTGAGCAGAAGGAACTGTTCCATTTGCGTCTAATTCAGCAACTCCATTCGCAGTTCCTTTAGAATTACGAAAAGTAGTATTAGCAGCTACATCTGTATTATTACTAACCTCTGTATCAAAATCAGAAATAGTACTAGCTGTTTGTGTGCCAGTATGATTAGCTCGATTAAAAACATCTGCTTCAATATTATTAGGGTCATAGGTAGTACTTTGCATATCACCTTGACCAGCACTTTGTTCCGCTTTTTTAGCCCAATGGTATGCTGAATATCCGGTATGGCCTGCACTATCTGTTACTTGAGTATCCTCGGCTTCTTCAGCCCAATCATATGCTTCATCTCTATAAGTAACTGCTGTATCTTTCGCATTTACAGCGGTAGTAGCACTTGTAGCAGCATTTGATTCGCTATTTGATGCATTTGTGGCGCTATTTGCCGCAGCACTTGCAGAATTTGCAGCATTTGACTCACTTGTAGCAGCTTGGTTTTTATAAGTCTCTGCATTTGATTCACTAGTTGCTGCTTGATTTTTATAAGTCTCTGCATTTGATTCACTAGTTGCTGCATTACTAGCACTATTCGATGCATTAGTTTCACTTGTAGAAGCGGCACTAGCACTGTTAGCAGACGCAGTAGCACTATTCGATGCATTAGTTTCACTAGTTGCAGCGGCACTAGCACTATTCGATGCATTAGTTTCACTATTCGCTGCATTAGTTTCACTTGTAGAAGCTGCAGTAGCACTATTAGCAGCATTTGACTCACTAGTTGCTGCATTACTAGCACTTGTAGCAGCAGCACTAGCACTATTAGCAGCATTAGTCTCACTAGTTGCAGCAGCACTAGCACTATTAGATGCATTAGTTTCACTGGTAGACGCTGCACTAGCACTATTAGCAGCATTTGACTCACTTGTAGCAGCAGCACTAGCCGAATTTGATGCGTTAGTTTCACTAGTTGCTGCGTTAGATTCACTTGTTGCAGCCGCACTAGCACTATTAGCGGCATTAGTTTCACTAGTTGCTGCATTACTAGCACTTGTAGCAGCTTGATCTTTATAAGTTTCTGCCTCATTTGCCGCATCTACAGCAGCCTCAACATTAACATCTCCGACTAAAACTCTCTTATCAGTAATAGTACATTGAGTAATATCTGTAGCAGTACTTGGAACAAAAATCTCACAAAGTGCGAAGCACCCAGAAGGGAGAGTTACATCCCCCTCCTGAATACTTGGTAATAAAGTATAATCAGTTGACGCGTTATTCTGATCTAAGTAAACTAAGTCTGTTCTATCACTACCACTAGGAGGAGTAATTTGAAAAATATCAGTAATACCAGTATTATTATATTGCTGACCACCAATCCAAACATACCCCTGAGATAAATTAACTCCCCATCCAGTATTTTTAGTAATTTCATAACCATAACTTACTGCATCTGGAAACCAATCTTTAATAGGTACAACAAGACTAGTTGAAGTAATTCCATATAAATTAATCCTACCTTCCGGCACGTTGTCTGTGTTAACTATCCCAATTTGAGAACTAGTTGTAATATGGGGATTATTAGTACTAGAAAGATGTGCTAATAATTGTTGTTCTTGTTCTGGTGTTAAAGCCATTAGTCTTTCTCCTTAACAATATCTACCCATTCTGGTTTTAGTTTTATTTGTAAGTCTGGGTTAACATAATAACCGTCAACTAAAACAACTCTAACTTTATCTACATTGTTAATTAATTTTTGGATATGAATATCAGAAAATTGTTGCTTTTCTATTGGATTTAATAAAGGTACCCTTTTCTTTATTTTAACCCAAATAGGGGTACCTAAATCCTCTATAGTCACTTCTAAATGTAGTAAATGAGATAATTCTAATAAATCTTGTTTTTTATTTATTTGGTTAATTTTATCTAATAGTCTAGTTTTAAGCATATTAACTCCATTGTGGGTTATTGGATGCTAATCCAAATTTATATAATAATTGCGTTATTGTATTTAATTGAGACGCTATATTCGAGATATCCGCCTCTAATTGGTCTGTTGTTGGAGTGCTTGAGTCAGACCAAGGATAAGAGTATAAATTACCTCCACCTCCAAGAGATTGCTTATCGACAGGAGTTACCCCTAGAAATCCTACTCCCACAGAATTAAAATGAAATAATTCTTTACCTTGACCTTGTGTATTTACAAAAACACAGGTTCCTCCATAATGGTCTAAATGAAGTTGTCCCCCTGCATTATATGTATAAGACGGAGCTATATGTACTGACTCCCCTATTACCCATAAAGGAGAATCAACAAAATTTCCATTAGAATCTAAATATTTCCCTACAATTCGTCTAGTATAAATATCACCATTTGCATTTAACTGCCATCCTTTATAACTTGAGTCTGATCCAGAAGAAGAATCAAAAGTAGTAGATCTCATATAAGGAGCATTAATTGCATTTAATAATATACCATTAGAAGAAGTTCCTACATAAAAAGTATTTAAAAATTGCCCAGAAGTAGCTAAAATTTCCCCCTTCACTGTTAAAGAAGATCCATCCCAATATAAATAACGCGTTCCACCAGTACTTCCTAAGGCAAAATTACCTGACGAGTCTAAATGAACAGTTTTAGTACCACTTTTAAATCCTACAATTTCAGTAGCTTTTACACTAATACCTGTAGAATGAGCCATACCACTTATAGAAGGAGTAAGAATACTAGGCAATCCTGAAATCCCATCAGAAGTAAGTGCCCAATCTGCTCCTTGAGTCGCATTATCCTCAGGTTTATTAGCTCCATCGACTTTATCCCAGTTTGCGGTATTTCCTACAGTATCCGCATTACTTATTGGGAATTCTGTAGCTGTATATCCTGAAGGTATAGACCCTGCGGTAAAATTGCGTAATGTCCACCCATCTGTTTGGATATTATCTTTCATGTAAATATGATAACCATCAGTACTACCGGCTGGGTTATCAATATAAACTTCAACATACTGGGCATCATAAGTATCAGCTGTTAATACTCGAACCTTAGTTATAACATTAGCACCATAAGTAGTATTTGCAAGTAATGAAAAACCAATTTGGGTAACTCTATTATAGGCTACACCAACTAAGAATTCTGTGGTTTGATGCCTACCATTTTCTGTGTTTTTAATTAAGAATTTGGCGTGCGCTCTATTACCTGGGTTTGATGCAATTCTATACCAACCTGTGGCAGAAATAGTTTTAACATATTCATTAGTTACTACAGGAGCCGGAACGCCATTTAACTTATCCCAATCTAGATCACTACCTGCATGAAGAATAGTTTCCCCACTAATTGTAATATCTAGAGTACTCCCATTAAAATAAATATGGTTGCTTCCTAAATTAGATCCATTAACATAACCATTACCAACATAGAATACAGCATTTGTACTATCTGCAAATGGATGTTGAGAACCTAATAGAAAGGCTTGCCATGTATTATTTGCCCTAATAGCTATTCCATCAGAGCTTATATATGTCGCACTATTTGTTCCAACTACTCCAATATATGAAGAAGGAACCCCACTTGTATTTGATGATCCAGTTAATGTTAATTTTCCTGTTAATTCTAAATTAGTTAACTTAACATCATTTCCATTACCTGTACCAATAGTAGTTGTAGTTGGAGCAACATCAATACCATGTCCGTTAATATAAAGATTTGAGCCATTCCAGTATAATAACTAGTTCCTAAAGTTGGATTAGTTCCATCTGTATATCCAGATCCTACATAGAAAACTGGATTATTATTCTTAGCAAATGGATGACTAGAATTAAGTAAAAAACCTTTCCAAGATGAAGCTAAATGATCTCTTAATGCTATACCTTGCCCATTAATATAAGTATCGCCACTAGAGCTTTCAATCCCAATATAAGAAGACGGACTAGCAGTAGTACTATTAGATAAAGTTAATGCCCCACTTAAATGTAAATTAGTTAACTCAACATCATCTCCAGCATTTGTGCCAATAGTAGTACTATCATCCTTAACTTCTATTCCATGACCATTAATATATAAGTTTAGCCCATCCCAATATAGATAACTAGTTCCTAAATTTGGGCTAATTCCCTCTGTATACCCAGATCCTACATAGAAAATCGCATTATTATTCTTAGCAAAATCATGAGTAGAATTTAGAAGGAAAGCTCGCCATGATGATGATAAATGATCTCTTAAAGCTATACCTTGACCACTAATATAAGTATCCCCATTGGTATCCTCAATTCCAATATATACCGAAGTTCCTGAAGTATCATTAGGAGATAATTTTAGGGGTGCTTCTAAATGTAACCCGTCAGTAGGAGTAAACCATAGACTAGAAGTAGCTCTTGAGGCAACGTCTCCACCTAAACGAAGTTCTCCTGGGTCAGTATTTAAAGAACCTCCATGATTACTAACAAAAAAAGTATAAGTCGAAGTTGCTCCATCAGTATAACCTGAGGCAAATCCAGTATCATTAAACGCTGACCAATAGTAAATATTATTAATCTCAGTAGTAGCGATAAAAGCACTAGCAGATACATCAGCACCTTTTATTTTAAGATTCCCTGTTGAAGGCTCAAACCAAATATAAGAATTACCTGCTAAAGAATATGTACTTACCTTTCTACAGTCATCCCCAACTCTAAATTCCCCACTTTCAGCACCCATTCCCCAGTATGTTCCATTAGGGTCACCGTCACCAAATTCTTTAGCAGCTAGTAGAAATTTAGAAGTTGAAGAAACGTGATTTCCATTTTGGTCAACCTCCGCTTTAATACCATAAATACCATATTCATTAACCCCACAACCATTCCAGTAAACAACTTCATATGGATCTATTGTTTCAGTATTATCAGCTTTATAAATATGACCTGAATGAACATATCCATTAACTAATAAACTTCCTCTTGTAAATACATTTCCTGAAGCTGCGTCTACTTTAAAGGTTAGGTTACTATTAGAAAATGCCCTAAATCCTGTAGCATCAACAACCGTTCCATTAGGTATATCTGGTAAAGTCTCTGATAAATCTAAATTTGAAAAAGCGGAAGTAAAAACTTTATAAGCATTCCAATTATCGAAAATTACTGAACCGGATTGGTAATTAGTAATTTGTAATTCAATAGTAAAATGATCGGGGAATAAATCTGTATATGAGTCTATACGTAATGCATAATAAGACTTTCTCCACTGACTTCCTAATACAGTAATTGCAGTGGAAGATTGTCCTAAATATTCATCATCTTTATTATAGACTTTCGCAACTATAGAGATATCCCCAATAAAATCAGGAGAAATAAATGAAAAAATAGACCCTCTAATATGAGTGGAACCATCAGTAGTCTTATTTCCTTTTACTCGTAAGTACCCATCAGCATTTGCAACAAAACAAGCACTATCAGAAAAACCACCTGAAGTTTGATGGGTAAAAGTAGTCTCAAATTCAGTAGAAGAGTCAAAATTAGGAGACGTAATTAAGTTAGTATCTGACGAAGTGGTACGAAGAAGTGGGCCTGAAATATTCAAGCCCACTCCTGGCTTATACCAAAGCCAATCCGTACCAACTAAAGTTCCATTATCTTCTTTAACATTATCACCAATTCTAAATTCACCAGCAATAACATTTCCCCAATCTGAATCTTTCCATCCACGAACTGATACTAAATAATTTGGAAGATTTCCTAATGGATCATAACTAATACCATAAAATCCGTAAGAATTTAGACCTACTCCAACATACGCATCAATAGTAGATTGCCAGCGAGAAAAATCAATAGCACCAGCATGGAAACCAGATCCCACAAGATAGGGTTTATCAGAATCAATCCCTTTTTGAGAAAATGGAATATTTATTCTATTAGAGTGTGTGTATGAAGTAGTAGGTGTAGTATTTAAAGCCATTATAAAACCTCAACTAGTGGAATATAAGATGTATATCCAATATTTTCATCATGATCTTCTCTAGCATGTTGTATTCCCACCCAAGTATACGTTCCGGATTCTTGAGTTGGAACATCCGCTAAAGTTATATATTGCTCACTATCTCCGAAATCTTTAATATAAGCAAGTTTTTTATAATTTTCCATTCTATTTAAGCCGGCGACAAAAATATCATGTGTCCAACCATTATTAACCATCCAAGCCCAGTTTATTTCAAATTCATTAGTATCTTTAGATTTTTTACCAACTTCCATAAAAAATTTATTCTCTTCCGTAACTCCTAAAGTAGAAGGATAACTAATAACATTTTCTTTTCCTGAAGTTATTGTGTAATATTTACTAATACTTGCACTAGTTTGTTGTAACTTCCAAACTTCCTCATCTTGAGTTGGATCAGCTAAAATAATTTGATTTGTTTCAGGGTCAAATCTATAAATAGTATTAAATACTAAATGAGACTCTGCTGGGCTTACATCTAATCCATTATGTTCATGAGTAGCAAAATACCTAACTGGCCAAAATCCGTAATGAGCACTTACAACTTGGGTCGTAGCTGGATAAGAATCAAATAATGCATATCTTCTACTTAATGCAAGATCATCATGATATACTAAATCTAAACGGTATTCAGAAGAAGAAATCCATTGAGAGTTAGTAACCATTATGATGTCATTATTATCAACTACTAATAGCCCAAAAACTTTCCCGTTTCGAGTAGGTAATCCATCAATCGTGTTAACATAAAGTTCTTTTGCATGTTTATGAACATTTCTAGTTAATTGAATGTTTCGTGGGCCTAACCAATTTTCTGAGTTTGTTTCACTAAATAATGTCCAAAGCCCAATCCAATTGTCTTGCTCTTTATAAATAACTGGAATTCGTTCAAAATAAATATTAATATCTACAACATCCTCAATTCCAGATCTTGGCTCAGAAACTTCAATTCGAGTAACTTTTGGGCCTTTTAAATAATCATGAATTGTACTATCACAAACGAGTTCCACAGAATCACACCATGAAGTTGGAATGTACATAACATTTCCATTAATTTTAACAACAGGAACAATTTTATATAACTTTGTATAATGTTCTGGTGGATTTTCTGCTATAAAATTAGTATTAGTAGTTTCTCCTATTAACGACCATTTAGATTCATAAGAACTTCCCCAAATATCTCCAAAAGATTTGTAATAAATAAGATATTTTACTAGAGAAACTTGGTATTCATTATCTTTCTTAGACGCTAAAAACTTAGGAGGAGACCAAGAAACAATAAAATGATCTAAATCACATGATGCTTCTAAATTTCTTGGTTTACAATCATCTGCATTAAAATACCCTGCAAAAATATCTGTAATTAACATATTTGGTGAGAATAAATCTGGATTAAACTCTACAGCTTTAACTTTTACTGTATCAACATTCATAGTTAAATCAGTAACAATCCAATCTTTATATAACTCATCAACTCTTCCTAAGATATAAATACTCTCTATAGGAAACTCAAAAGGTAATGGTTGTTCTAAAGTTAATATTGTAAAATCTTGGGTATCAACAGAACTTTTAATTTTTGCTTGAACTCGGGCTGAATCATCATTAACTGCCTGCATTAATATAAAGTACCCAGCTAAATTAACAGTAGATTGCTCTTGTTTAATAACTTTGTCTAAATAAACTTTATCACCTTCTGTTTTTAATACACGCCCAGAAGTTTTTAAATCAAAAATGTCTGAAGCACCCCATTCAATATACTCATGAGTTACCCCAATTAAATCACCAATTTGTAAAGATAACCCTTGAGTTGCTGTGTCAAACTCAACAACTTGTGTCATAAAATTAGTTATACGTAAAATCTTATGTAATTGATGGATAACACGATGTTTATTAGTATACCCAAATAAATCTACTGTAGTTTTTTGATTTACTTTTACTTGACTCATGTCATATGGCATATAAATAACTGGAGTCTTTTCATAAAAGTTATTTTCATCTAAATAACTTGTTTCAAGAATGTGCGCTTTTAATGTTGGGTTTAGAAAACTTTGGATAAAAGACCCCTCTTTAATAGTAGAGGAAGTGAATAACTGTACAGGGACTAAATTATCATCTAAGTACCTTTCATCATTATAATATAATGAAAATGCATCACCTGAAAAGAAAACTTGAGCATCGTATCCTTGTAATATACGGTTAATAACATCTAAAACAGATTTTTCAGTATCAATTAACCCATTAAATACATGGCGCTTTGGATACCACATAGTAATTTCACCTTCATTAACCCCCACCCATTCATCAGGATCATCTAACCCACTAGGCTCACTTGTTTTTGGCTCTAACCCAGCAATAGTTGAAACAGGATCATCACAGTATAAAGCAAATTTACAGAATTTTTTAACATCTACCGCTTTACAAAATTCAGCAACTTTTTCATTAAATTCTGGAGAGCCTTGAGGGGAGCTAGAACCATACCCTCCAATACACGCACCATAATATGAGTTAAATAAAAGATCTAAGCAAATATATGCAGGATTACGAGAATGTTTATATGTCCAGTGATTTGAAAAATCTTCAACTGTTGACCAATCAATTTCCCCATCAACTACTGGAGCATCCCAAACTAAAATCTTATTTCTCGCTAATACACTAATTTGAGGCATTTGATCTTTTTGAGACTCACTAGCTTTAAAAGCCATTCCTAAACATGTCTTATTAGGATAAGTTATGTTATTTGTATACTTAATTTCTTTTGTTCTGTATAAAGTAATATCATAATGTATTTTTTCTGAATCAGGTTTATCTGCTGGAGAAAAATTATGATTAAATTTAGAATCATTAACTTGACCATATGAACGACAAGTTGGTAGTAACTCTCCATTAATCCCTAATGGTTTCCATAGAATTGGTGAATCTTTTTCCCCCCAATATCCGTGATCAACAATTCTAACAGTAACAAGGTATCTTCTCCCTGTTAATTTACCATTTTCTAACTGAGGCCTTCCATAAGTAGGTGCTCCATAATCTGGATGATCAGTAACTAAAGGATGTGTAATAATATCAGTCAATTTTACAGTATAAATTGTTGCGAATTTAGTAAAATCTTTAATTCCTAATAGCCCTGGTTTGTATCCTGGGTATAAATTATCCCATGGATTACACCAATAATTCGGTCTACCTTTAGAAGATAGCATACAAGCTCTAATTGTCCCATCATCTCTATATTCAATTACTTTCCATTCTAGAGTTATCCATGCAAAATCTTCACGCCAATGTTGTTTACTAGCTTTATACATAAAACTAGTCCACATTCCTGATTTTGCATATAATTGATAAATAATCTCATCTGGATAAATTGATTCAGTCTCTAATGGAGGTGATACATTAGATTCATCCTCATAATCAACATACCAAGGATGTTTATAACCTTTATTATAATTTTTACTATAATTCAAATGAACTGTTTTAGAGAAAAATCCAGGATTATCAGGAACGATTGTTCCTCGTCTTGCATCAAAGGTTAATACTTTTAATAAGAATTTTGGTTTATCAGTTCCTGCATCTATTGTACTAATATATTGAATTTTCATTACTTGTTGAGGAGACCCAAAATATCTTGTATAATCTGGTTGTGTAGGGTCATTTTCACTCATATAATCTAAAGGATTGTATCCTGGGTCTAGAACTAAATAAGTATGTTTATAAACTTCCTCTAATTCCTCTATATATGAACCAGAAGGATATACCCATTCTTCATGGCTTGTATAAGGACTCATACCTGTATTATCTGGATCATCCTCTATAACTATTTTTTCTTTCTTTCTTTGAGCGATTAAAATATATAATGTACCTGCATCAGCTTCATCTTTATCGTCTTGGTCTAAATTTGGCTCTGGAAGTAGATTTCCATTTTCATCACATTTACCAAGAAATTCAATGAATGTTGGGGTCCCAATTTGCACGGCTATATTACTAACAGGGCTAACAAAATCATCATAGGGTAGATGAGTTGGTTGAATTAAATCATGACTCCAAACCTTCTCTGTTATATTTCCAGGAACAATAGCTTCACCTAAAGATAATGGATCATTATCTAAGTCATTAAATCTATAAACACCATTTTCTTCTTGGCTTCCCTCAGTAATTCCACATAAATAGCCTTGATCCTCACTTCCTGCTAAATAAAACATTGATAGATCTTCATCATCCATCGTATTAGCTTTTAATTTATTTAGGTAAATTTCGTCAATTCTAGTAATAGGATTTGCACACAAAACAAACTCAAAATACCCGATGTCAATCATAGGATGGGTATAATCTTTAACATTTATTGTCTCAGACCTTGCTGCGACTAAGTTACCGTAAAGAGGGAATTTTCCACAAAGAATAGGAATAGGCGCCATAACTTTAGATTGGGTTTTATTTTGTCCCCATAAATATACACTTCTTTCTTTCTCTGTAGGAGCATCACTTGGTAACCCACTTTTTTGAGATAATAAACTAAAGGCCATCATTGCTGCCATTAACCCTATCTGTGCCCAAGTTCCAACAGTCATTCCCGCCACTACTGTTGAGGCAATTCCTTCCATTGTTATTAATGCTCCTGCTGCTCCAATACTCCCCATCGCTGTTCCAGATGCAGCTACCGCACCAGCAATCGCAAGTCCTGCTCCCCAAGTAGCAATAGCTAATGCAATAACAGCTACCGCTAAAGCAATATACCCACCAACTTTTCCCCCAACATAGGGAGTAAAAACAATCATATCATCTTCTTGAATAATATAATCTGAAGGGACTTCCTCATCATTGACAAGCATTGTAAATTCTTCTAATTCAGGAAAAAAATCTGATAATGTACAATTAGGTCTAAATTCAAATTCATGAGATTTAAACTCAAAAGAATCCGCAAAAGGATCAATTAATTCAGCGATAACCATCTATATACTCTCTTTAGTTGAATTGAGCTAATATTAAATTGTATTGGCTCAATTCGTACTGTTATATTTTTGTCTATATGAATAAAATGTTCTCTATCTAACAAAACTGCTAAGTGTGCGTCAATTACTTCTGAACTTTTAAATAATAAAATATCAAAAGGTTGACGTTCAGAAAAAGGAATTGGTTTAAATTGTAAACTATTATCTTTAATTAATTTTGCATTTTGACGTAAACTATACACTGCAATATTAACTTTCGGAAGGGTAATTCCAATAAGTTTGTAAATATAATAAGTTAAAGTATAACAATCAAAACCAGTCCCATCAAAACAATTAAACTTATATGGTTTTCCAATAATTTTTTTAAGTTCCTGTTTAAACCATGATGGAAGACTTCTATAATCAATAATAGACAAAAGATCCTTTATTAAGATTTGGGAATCCTTGGAATCTAAGTCCTCTTGTTGGGTATTCTGGATCATCTGGTTGGTCTGCATGTTGTTCTTCCCAATGTTTTTGACAGTCTTTCCATGATTTACTACAATGTTCATGGCCAGGTTTAGGTGTAAAATTTTTCATCCAACAATGTTCCCCTTGAAAAGGAATAGGACAAAAATCGCGATAAAAACGTTGATTAGGAATTTTGTAAGCTAGAAAATTTGGAGCCCCTAAAGTAAATGTGATGTAATCTTTAATTTTACAGTCAACAATTACAAACGAAAATTTTAGCGGATACTCTGCCATTGTTACTTGATTCTCATCATTGTCTTTTAAAGTATTTGCATTAATAATAAAAATAGTTACTCTAGTTCCAATAAACCCATTATTATCTTCTATCAAATTTACTAAAACTGGTGAATTAAATGTTAATAGTGATACACTCGGTAAAGAAGAATCAGAAGACATTCCAATTCCTCCTAATGATAAAGGGTATGACAAAAATTTAATAGGTTGTCCTAATTCATCAACCCAATCTAACGGTTGAGTATCGGCAATAACATACCGATACTCATAATATTCTGAATTAGGATCGTCTAATGCCTCTAAGTAAGCTGCTATCAACCAAGGATATACAGAACTTAGAGAGTTCTTTTCAATATTAAATGCCCAATTTTTACGATAATCCATAAATAGAATCCAATGCGGTTTGTAGTTTCATATCAAAATCATAAAGTTGAAATGCAATTAATTTATAATGAATTGGTTCAACTAACCTAACAGTTCTTTCTTTAATATCCAACACAGGTTCTGCATTTGGATCATTTGGATCAGTCCAATAATCTTTTAAATCAATTGCAATATTCGGCATCCACTTAAATTGCTCTGTGGTACCAACAATCTCTTCCAATTTTTGTATATCAAGTTTGTCTTTTAAAGGAATTGCTCTAAAAGCTAACTCATATGTAGTTAAATGGGGTGTAATACGTGGTCGTGTAGTTACAACCCCATCCGAAAACTTAGAATTAATACTATTCTTTTCGTGATAATGGTTAAAGGGGTAATCATAACATACCCCCTCACCATATTTATTTCCTTGTTTATCTTCAAAATAAGGAACTGCCATTATACTGCTCCTGCTCCTTTACTAACTAAAGCCCGTAAAGGCCCGTTACTATTAATATTTTTGATTATTGTATTAACAACAAATTCTTCACCATTCCATTGACTTCCAGTTGTCTCAAAACTAGCTTTATCTGCTGCCTTATTTTCAACATTTACAATAACTTTAGGTGCGGTATTTTGAATCTTAGCACCTTTCGGAATTACTGACTCACCTTTTTGTAGAATAGCTGGAAATTCATCACTTAAAAGTCCGGTATGTAATCGTGGAGCATTAAAGAAGATTGTAGGATCAACTCGTGTAAGTTTTGGAGTAGTACTAGTAATTGTGCCTCCAGAGTGTGCCTTACCTACTAATGCAGAGACTAAACCCATTAAACCAGTAGCAAATCCAGTTTTATTATTTCCTGAGCCGAAAATCATGCTCATCATTTTTTCGGCCATAAGTTTAGCTATTAATTTCTTGAAAATATCTAAAATACTCTTACCTAAATCTTTAAATGAGTCTACTAATGATTTATTCCCATCCATTACGTCGGTAAAGAAATCTTCAAAACCTGATCTAGTATCATCTAAAATCATGTTATAAAGTTCTCTAGCTTTTGCAGATTCAGTAGTTAATCCAGCTATCATCTTTTTCCAATCTTGCTGAATTTTCTCTGTTCTAACATGAAATTGTTCTTCATTAATAAGACCATTTGTAAGATCTAACTTAGCAGCCTGTAGTTGAAGATCACGTAACTGTGTGTATAAACCCATTAAAGCAATATTTAATTGCTCAACTTTATCAGAATCTCCAATCTTTTCAGCAAAATCTCGTTCACCAACAGCAAGACCAATTTGATCACGAGTATCATTTATATCCTCTTTAACAGAATCTCTACCAGTTTTTTTAATTTTTTTATCAAGTTTATTGATTCTATCTTCTAACTTTTTAAGAAATAACAATACAGGTGATTTTGGATCTTTAATGCCAGCAGCATATTTTTTAACAGAGTCATATAAACTACGTAAGGCTTTTTTCTCTTTCTTTAACTCGATAGCAAGTTTCTTTGGACGCAATCCTGTTACATCAGTAGAAAAAATCTTTCGCATATCATCAGTGTAGCGTTGAACAAGATCCTTCTCCTTCTGTAATTGACTCTTAAACTTAGCTAAAGATTTATCAGCCTTTTCCTCTCTATTTATTAACCCAATGTTTGCGTCTTTAGCTAATCTTGACTGCCTCGCTTTAATACTAATTTTTTTTAATTCAGCATTAGCAATTATTCGTTTTTGTTTCTGAATTTCATTAAAACGGTCTTCGTCATTTAAACCTTTTTGCCGAATCTCAAGAATTTTAGCTTGGGCTTCTTTAATAATAACTTGCTGTTCATAAAGCTGTCTACGTAAGCTATCATTTGTAGTTTTATCATCTTTATGTTTATCAAAATCTTTAGACCATGAGCCAAAGAATTCCTCAGCTAATTTCTTAAGTTTAGCTACTAATTCTGGAGCTTCATCTTCAAAAGGTTTAACAAGGTCATTATAAAACTTTTGTTTATACTTAGCTTTTATTGCAGCACTTAATTTACTTGAAGCTAGACCTGCTTTAATTCCTGCTTCATATTCCCGAATTGCTGCTGAATTAACTTTTCTATAAGCAGCAGCAGCCATTATTTTAAACTTACCAATTTCATCATCAGTAGGAATATAAGCTTGAATGTATAAATCAATAATACTTGCTTCTAACTCAACAGCATTTAAATCTTCTTGAATTGCTGCTTTTACATCTTCTGCTAAATCGCTATTTTCTAATTGCTTTCTTAGCCCCTCAGCTAATTTATTTAACGCAGCTTTATGCTCTTTGAGAGCTTGGGTATCCTCAAGACCATGAGTATACTCAGAAAGCCAATTAGCTTTTTCCCCATGAGTTCTAGCATCAGATAATAATTGAGTATTAGCTGGGTCTTTCACAAAATCATAATACGATTTTGCAGCTAATTTCTGTGCTTTTTTAGTCTGTTTACCTAAGATAACTTGTAAACGATGTAATAATTTTTCACGTCGTTTTAAATCATAATTAATTGCAGCTTTTTGAGATTCAGTTAATTTACCAAGTGTAGCTGTTGGGTCATAGTTTAATAATAAATCCCTAATAGCTTTGCGGTTTTTCTTAATTACTGCCGCTACTTGTGTAGGATCAGTAATATCATTAATTTGTTGAATACCTTGTTTTTGAAGATTTTCTAACTGACGAGCAAGAACTGAATCTTCATTTTTAACCGCTTCAATATACTTATTAGTTCCTTCTGTATATTGCTTAATTAATTTTTGTCTAGCTTCCTCAATAATTGCATCTTTAGCTTTTTGCCCAATATTAGCTTTAGACATTCTGCTCATAGTTATAATTAACTCTTGAGCACTTGAGTTAAGCTTAACCATTGCAGCATTGGCTTCAACAATACTTGTTCTAAATCGTTCAGAATCAACATAAGAATCAGCAAAATAATTAAATGCTTGCCATGCTACTAGAGCTGCACCTAAAGCAATAACAACTGGAACTAATGGTGCTAATGATGCTCCTAATCCTGCAACTGATGAGGAAAATGCAGAAATAACTCCAGTACCTGTCCCTACTGTTCCAATAAATCTAGCAAAAGTAAGAATAATTGCATTAAGAGCCTTTTTATAATCTGTTAAAGACGCTAACCCAAATATTTTAGATGAGAATTTTAACGCAATAATACCGACTAATAAGTTACGTAGTCCGCCAACGTATTTAATTAAATCTCTCATCATAGCTGCAGCGGCACGAATATTTAATGCTAACTCTTTACCAAAGGTTTCCCCTGCAGTAATCCCAATACCTGTTAATGAGTTCTTAAATTCTTTCCATGAGTTAGCTAATGAAAGCATTTGTTCTGCTTCCATTGCCGCAGCAGTTCCTGCAGTATCTACTAATTTTTCAAGTTCTTCAATAGCTTCAACAGTTACGTTCTTAAATGCTAGAACTGCGTTAGCACTACGAGCACCAAAGAAATCGATTATCTGCGTTTTATTTAATTTGTTAATAGCTTTTAAAACTTCATAAATCCCATTTTTAGCAATATCTAAATCTTCCGGAGATAATCCAGCTTCAGCTAGTACTTTTTTACCTTTTCGGGTAGGTGCCGTAATCTTTAATAGAGCCATTCGTAGGCCTGTAGCAGCTGTAGAAGCTTTTAGACCTGAATTAGCAAGAACACCTAATAATGAAATCGTTTGAGTTAAACTTACTCCTGTTTGAGCTGCAGCAGACGCTGCGTATCCAAATGAAGTGGATAAGTCCGTTAATGAAAGTTTTGAGTTAATTACAGCATTAGTTAATTGATCTGAAATTTCTGCAAAATCACTAGCTTGTTTTTTATATGCCCTAATTACGGTAGACATAACGTCTGTACCAGTACTCATATCAGAGCCGGTAGCAGTAGCTAAGTTTTTCGTCGGGTCAATAGCAGCAGTTAATTCTTCTCCTCTAAACCCAGCTTGTGCTAATGTTTTTGTAGCATCAAGCAGTTCTTTACCAGTATATTTAGTATGCAATGACATTTCTAAAATAGTATCAGAAAGATCTTGCATTTGACTAGTAGTTAACTGCCCAATAGATTTTACTTTATATAATCTATCTTCAAAATCACTATACGATTGAATAACATTCTTTGGAATAGCTAAAGTTTGAAGAGTTACTGTTTTTGCTGGGTACCAAGCTAACTGTCTTCTAAAGTCCGCTTTAATACGTCCAGTAAAAGAGTTAATCTCAGTTCTTTGTTTCTTTAATGCACTCTTTGCTTTGTTTAACTTTTTGAGAAGTTCATCTTCTCGTTTTGTTACACCTTTTAGAGAATCAGCAGCTTTTTTATTATTTTTTACAGCCGATGTCCCATACGCATTATTTGCTTTAATTAACTCAGCAATTTGAGAAACTAATAACTTATTCTGCTCAATTAACTTAACATTAGCTGCTTTTAATTCCTTTAATCCTGTACTCTTTTTAGGAAACTTAATTTTAGCAATACTTGCAGCTAAGGTATCAAATCCAGCAGTAAGGTCTTTTAATAACTTTATAGGATCTTTTGCGGCCATTATTTTACTTCCTTATATTGATCTTCAAAATCATTCTCTGCTTTACGAATAACATCTCTATATACAAAATAGATATTAGGTTCCTCAAGTAATTTTGATGGAGGAAGTCCTAATCCCATTTCTGACATCAGAGTAGATTTTATTAAGTTATATGTAAGTGAACATATTTGATTTCGTAATGTTTTAATCGGGCACTCAGAAAATGCCATTGTTGGACTTAAAATAACTGGCTTTTGTCCTTCTTTTGCTTCACAATTTCTAGCAGAATCTAAATGCTTTTCTCTACAATATTCGCAATCCCAGGTTCTTTGTAGTTCAGAATCTAAACTTAAGTACCATTTAGCTAGGAGAGCGAAATTGTAGAGTTCATCTAGTTTTTTTCAGTACCCTCACCTAACTCTTTAATAAAATTATAGAGTTCTGTAAGGATTTCAACATTATTAAATTGTTTAAATGTTTCTTGTGAAAAAGGTACGTCATTTCCCTCTTCATCTTTTACATTTTTCCAATCTACTACACATGCCGATAAGTATAGTTCCATAATTTTAGCTAATGGAAGATCATTAATACTTAAGTCATCTGTAATATCAAGCGATTTAAATAGTTCTTCTTGTAGTGAAAGAACAACTTGTCTAGTAGGGGGAATAACAATAAAAGTAAGGGGATTTTCAGAAGATTTTTCTGATTCAGGAATAAATTCTTTTTGTGTGTTTGTTAAGACGAACATATACTTTCTCCTTGTATTTAGTTCTTAGGTTACAATAAAGGGGAGGGAGACAATCCCCCTCCCCTAGAATATTATAGAAATGCGATAATTAATTCATCATCACCACGTACAGGTTCACAACTAAATGAAGTATCGTATTTGAAAATTCCAGTATCTTCACTTACACTAACTTCAGAGAATTTAAGTTGTGGAATTGCGATAGCCACAATATTACCAGCCTCTGTAGTAAAGAGTTTTTCGCCATTAGTTCCCAGTTCTTTAGCATAATTAAATACTGATCTAAAAGTATATAGGTTACCAGCTCTAAATGCTTCCTGGAACTCTTTACCAGTATAGAAAGTATTCAGACTTCCAGTTACTGCTCTTGATGTTCTAAGTACCTCACCAATTCCTAGAGAAGCAATACACTGCTTCTTAAATACTTCGTTAGTTAAAGTAATTTGAATCTGTGAAATACAATCTTGGAAATACTCATTTACTTTTACTTCATCATCAGTATATTCATCAATTTCTGCCATGTAAATATCAGTTAATTGAACAACTAATGGGTCAGAACTACTTGAGTCATATAATGTGTTAATCGTATAATCAGATGGCGAATAACTATCATCTGAGTACCCTACCTCTGCCCCTTCCCAGTTAAAGGAAGGTAAACAAACTTGACCGGTACTTAAATCAATAGAAAATTCAGTTGCAAGAGCTTTAAACCAACGTTCTTTAACAATATCACCACGGAAATAGTCAAAGTTCATTTCAGTAGTTTGCAGCACTTGAGGATAAGTATCTGAGGATGCATCATATTTTTTGTGTAATAAAAATAAGAATCCACAGTCTACTTTATCTGCACTTGCTCCATCAACTAAAGTAATTGTGTTTGGATCTTTTTCAGTAACAATAGTAATAGTTTTATTAGCTTCATCTATTTTAGTAATAAAGCCAATAATTTTTAATTCTGTATCTGAATAAACTCTTACTGGAAAGTTTAGCTCAAATCCTTCTTCTTTAATTGTTGTAGTTGGGCTAATTGGAAAAGTATACGACCATAATTTCGGACTGTAACTTTGATTAGACCCATCAAGAATCTCATCAATAACTGGAGTAGTCTGTCCTAAATCTCCAACAGTTGAAGCAATAACTCCATCAGCTGGAATCCAAGCGTCTGTAACTCCTGCCGGTGTATACAATGAACCAAGAGCGGATTTATAAAGTAAAGCTGTTTCCGGTGGTGCAGCAACATTACCAGAACCATGTAATTCAACAGTAATAGTTCCAGAAGTTGTTTCTAATCCTCTAAGTGGGGCATAAGTTGAAAATGCCTGTCTAACAACGTTTCGCTCAATAGTTTCAAAACTGTCTGAAAAAGTTGGTGCACCAGATACTTCAATAGAACGAGCTTTTGTTGTATCAGGATTCCCAGTTGATGCATCAGTTGGCATTGCAACTAAAGTAGACGATTTTACTAAAGCTGTTATTTGACCCATAATTAAATCTCCTTAAGAATCGTGGACTATTTGGTTTGTCCGTATAAGTTGTGATAAAGGTATACGTTCAATGAAGTTTTTACATTTTCTACATTTAACGTTACATAACTGTTCTTTATAATTTATTTGAATGACTGCAACGGCCTTAATTACCATTGTGTCACTTATTATATTTCCACATTTTTCGCACTTAATCATATGCTTATCTCATCTGGACTATAAAGGTTAATGCTACAAATGAATAAGGATGATAATAACCTTCATCTGTTATAATATTTGTAGGCGTTAAATTTATTGCTGTTTTATTTAAAGTAAAGTTTGATTTTAATAAAGTAAAAACATTGTCAACTAGCTCATCCATTGTTGTATCATGTAAACTATTATGTTTAGATCCAATAGTTATCTCCAATGTAATTGATCGGATATAATTAGTTTTAGTCATTTCCCCAGAATAAATATTTTCATGACCTAAATTTACCCATGCTACTGGAAAACTTCGCTCCTTTTCAATATTTGTTGGTTCTGGGTATACTTTATAAAATAAATCCGATTCTTCTAAAATTTGAATTACTGCGTTTTTTATTTCTACTCTTGAACTCATACATCATGTCCTTGCCAGAAGAATATAAAAAACTTCTTCTTTAATAAATAATCAAACATAGTTCCATTTCTATCAGGAGATATTTCAGGAAAAGCTTCTCTACCAATATCAGTAATAGTTTTTCCACTATCTGACCATGTATCTTTTCCTAATCCATAAGGAAATAGCTTTTTATCTTGAGGTGCAAATAATCGAGCATACTTAAAAAACGTATGAACATTAGGAGCTTTATACCCTGATTTTTGTATTTTTCCAGCACGTTGCATTACATTCGGAGAGTCAATAACAACATGAGGCCCAATATAAGGCGCATTAGTTGTTCCTTCTTCTCCTATAAGTGGAGCAAATTTAACAGCTTCTTTCGCAATATCAGTTTTTTCTGTCTCTAAATAGTTTTTTAACGTTCCTGTATCTACTCTAGCTGTGTCACTTAGTTTATTAAATAGGTTAAGAACTCTCTTGAAAGTAATTATACCAGTTGCATCATCTAAGTTCTTATTATAATAAACTAACTCAAACTCTGGATTTTCTCTAAGTCCGTCAAAATAATATTGAAGTTGTGTAACACCTAACTGTGATAACTGTGTCCAAACCGGTTCTTGATTTTCTTTATAATCTTTAATAAATTGTAAATACTTAGGAAAATCCTTACTCATTCGTTCTGTGATATTTTTCTTTAACACAGATTTAGCAGGTTCCGGTTTTAACTCCATTCCTTGGAAATATTCATAGACCTTTTCAATAGGAATTTCTTGGTTCCACTTAGCTTCATAAATATCTGAGGGTTCTGGATCTTTTCCATCAACTCCTCTTAATTTTTCAGCCACTTTTCCTTTATCTTTAATAATATAGTCAATGTACAAGTCTCGAATAATATCAACTTTTTTACCATAAATTGATGCGTGCCCTAAGTCTAGAATACCACTTCCACGACACATCGGACAAGCTTCAAAAACTTGCTGACCATTAACATTCAAACTTTTTTGTAATCTTTTAAATCTAGGTCTTAATTTTTCCCATCTATTCCAACTGATAACTTCTGTAATTCCACCATCATCCCAAGCTCTTTTTAAATCTTTAGTATTCTCATCAAGCATATCAATGGCAAACTGAAACTTTCCTTCATAAGTTAAGACAGATTCAATTTCTTTTGCAAATTTTTCTAAAGCTGCTTGGTCTGAACCACCAATATACTTTTCTAAATACTCAGCTAAGGAATATGTAATAGTTTGTTTTTTAACTACTTCACTAACTTGTTGGTCTCCACGTCCTATTAAATCAGCAAGTTGGTCAATAAAGTTCTTAATTGACAATTCATTCCCAAAAAATACAATAGAAGTTCCATGACAAGTAGGGCATAAAAACTTTCTTAAATTTCTTTCAGATTTTAATGCTTTCTGCCAAACTCCTCCAATTAAATATACTAGCCAGTTAATTTTTTCCCAATTACTTGCTAACTTTTTTGAGACTGACATAGCTCCAGCATCTTGAGGTTTTGTTCTATATTTACTTCCAGCTGGTAATAATATATTATTTAATGGAAGAGAAAATCCACTAACAGAAGTAATATATAATGCTTGGGTTTTTTTATTTAAAAAGTTAAAAATAGCTTCTGAGTCTTTTGTTTTCGGCGCTCCAGAACCCCCATTAGAGTACTCATATTTTTCAGTATTACGAATTTCCTTCATATTATAATCCTATTCGATAAATTGCTAAGTTATCTTGAATTAATTTAGGCAATTCAACATCTTTTGGAGCTAATAACATTTCGCCACTTCCAGACATATAAGTCTTAGTAGCATCATAATTAAATAGAAAATCTACAATACTTACTAATACTTGGTCTATCTCAACAGGTATAATATCATATCCAGAAATATAAGTAACATCCAGAAACTTAGCAGTAATCGGAAAATCAAAGTAGATCGCATCATTAAGTACCCTATAAGAATAAGAGGAAGGGGCTTGGTCAATTTCTATAGAAGTGATAGAAACGACAGGAACTGAATACAAATAACAAACATCACTATTAAAATTTACATAAGAATCAGTTTGCTCTGATTGCTCTAACTTAACTCTAGTATTTTGGTAGAAGATTTTTTTAGCTAGTGCATATAGACGTTCTAGAACATCATCATAACTAGTATCATCCTCGTTAATATTTAAAGCTTTTCTTAGTTCTTCTATAGTCATTAAAAACTCCTTTCAAATAAATAATTAATTGATAGGGCCAAACCCTAAAGCTTGGCCCTACGTATTAATTATCCATTAAACAGGATTGACACCAACAGCAACAATACTATTAGTAATTTCGCCAGCAGTTTGTGGGTACAGAGGTCCGAAACCTGCACGCGCACTAGCTACTAGGATTCCAGTTTGAGAAGTAATAGTCTTGTCAAACTCAACCATAAACGATTTCATTTTAACTGCAAAAGCGTTAGTATTAAACATAGTGAAGGCAATGTTAGTATTACCTGCAACGCTAGAACCTGGAGCATTATCATTAACAATAACGCTAATTCCACGAACTCTGCTTAGTTCACCAGTTTTAATAGTAGCGCCAGCACCGAACTTGTCGATAGGAGTAACTAGCTCGTCATCAACTAGTTGTAGGTACTTATCACTGTTTACAACGATGACTAGGTTACGAGGATTCACACCATACTTAGAAAGTTTAGCGCGAACAGCATCAATATCGCCAACAACTAGGTCAGCTTCATCAGCAACTTCAACAGTATATCCAGCTCCCATAGCATAAGAAGCAAGACCACGGAAAGTAGCAGTTGGAGCAGACGCAGCATCTAGAATCTGTGCGTCAATACCACTTGATACAGCTTCCACAATGTTAGTACGAATGAAAGGCAGCCACGCGATGATGCTTTCTTCATCTACCACGTAGTTGTAGTCCAGACGTCCAAAGATTGAGTGGTAATCAATGCTAACTTTCAGTGGTGTGAAAGTTTGGTCAACAGCACTTGATCCCCAAGTAGTTGTTAGCTCTGGGCCAAATGGAATTGTGTCTGTAGTAACGCTGCTTGGAATTTCTCTAAACAGTGGGTAAATAGAGGCTTCGTTTTTGATATCACGAAGAAGATCTCTATGAACACGAGTAGTGAATTGAGAATCAAGCGAAACAGCTTTCATACGTTCATCTAGTGCTTGGAAAGCCTTAGATTCTTCGATTTTGTCTTTCGGGAATAGCATAGTATGGATAAGAACTTCTTTGTAACTATCCATGCATTCATCAATTTCCTTAGCAGACAGCGGAACACTTTCAACCTTCGGAGCACGTTTTTCCATCTCTTCTAGTTTTTCATCATATTCGGCTTTAACAGCTTCGATTTTGCCTTCAATTTCTTTGATCGACTCAGAAATTGAGGTTAGGGAATCAGTAAGAGTTTTGATACCCTCTTTTAGTTCGGCACGCTCGGCTTCTAACTTCGCTTCTTTTTCAGCTTGCTCTTTAAGTTTTTTCTCAGCCTCAAGAGCTTCTTTTTCAGCCTTAATGCGTTCCATTTCTTCTTGAAGTTTTTTTAGTTCATCCATCTCTTTTGTCTCCTTTTTGATAGGTTCTGGATTTTTAGTATCCTTTTTCTTAAGTTCATCTTTAAGTTCATCATTAAAACTCTTTACTTGACTAAATAGTGCTTCCTGATTACAAGGGATAGATACAATAGAAGTTTCAAATAGTTCTACATCCTTATAAACAAAAGCGTCAAGAGCTTCGTTATAATCCCAATCCTTAATTCTAAACCCTACAGAGAAAGCTTTTAAAATTCCTTCCTCAATAAGAGTTTTTACTTTTGTAGCAGCTTTAGAAACGAGAACTTTCATCCATAAACCTTCAGTACGTTTCTCAATTTCTACAGCTTTACCAACCGGCTCGTCTCGATTATGTTGGTATAGAATAATAGGGTTCTTTTGAAAGTTCTTTAGGTCAATAGCATCAACCGGAAGAATTTCATGATCCCTATCAACTGCTGGAGTAGATGCATAACCTTCAATATAAAAATCATCATCTCCTTCAGATTTGTAGCCTTTAAACTCTAGTAATGAGTCCAATCTTAAAATCTTAGTATTACTCACATGTAGCCTCCTTTATTATTCGTCTTCTTCATTAGGTGTTCCAGGTGAAGGTTCAAAATTATTACCAGTTATATTAGCAGGGAATAGTAATTTATCAGCTAGTTCATCATCACTAGAAGGATAATGAAGTTGTGATCTAGCCTCATTTGGAGTTATAATCCCTGTAGTTACTAAAGTCTTGATAGAATTAGTACGTTTCACCATATCATCTTGTAATAAAGGTAGGCATTCAAGATTCGGTCTAAGTCGTAGCTTCTTCGTATTACTGTAAAAGTTATGTAGGTGTTTAGTTAATTCAGAACCAGTATTAAGAAGTAATGGATAACAAGTAGTAAAAACAAACATTTTATAATTCGGAATAATATTAGCATTATTACCAGAATTAAGTAAAATGGCTGGTACTCCTAATCCAGAACAAATACGCTCGGTAAGATCTTTAACCCCTTCATTAAATTGCAGTTCTTTAAGTGAATGTTGTATAGGATCCACAGCAATATTGTTATCTGCTATAAAAGGTTTAGAAGCATTACCTTTCATAATCCCGTACATATTCATAAATTCTTCAGCTATACGTTCCTTCTGCTTCAAAGACAATGGGTTCTCACTTTTTAAAATAATACCAGGAACACCATTATTTTTGAAGTAGTTTTTCTGGAAGTTAAGCATAGAAGCAATTAAATCAAGTTCTTTTTCTATTCGTGTAAGGTACGATTTCCCCATTACACTATCATAATCAGTTAAAAGGCGGATATGACAAAGGCGATTCGGTTCAAGAGGCTTATCACCGTATTTAGGCAAAGGAGAATATTCAACTTCATTTAAGATTTGTATTTCATTCCCAATATTATATAAAAAGGAATTACCAGAAAATAGTAAATCTCTATAAATTGCTCGCCTAAAGTCATATGCGCCAAAGTCAGCTTGCGGGTCATTAAGTAATTTCTCAAACTGTTTATGCTTTGAGGGTATGTCAAATTGCCCAATATCCTCATAAACATTAAATTCTACAGTCGCACAAGTATCAATTATTAAGTCCATACATCTCGCCAGGACCGAAATAGCATCATACGTAGTAGAAAAAATCTCAGAGACTTGTACTTCATTAAACTTAACAATAGTAGTCTCTCTAATAAAATAATCTTTAAGTCTTGAAAATAGGCTCATCCAAATCCTCTATAGGTTCTAAAAATTCAAAATACTCCGGCCAAAAACAGTATGCAGTATAGAGCGCATACCTAGTGGCGTCAATAGTATGGTCAGCTTTTTTAACAATCCGGCCATCTTTATGAGAATACATTGACCATTCCTTAATCAGTATATCATCAACATCTTTCAAAACAAAAATATGATCCCGTAAACGCCTTAGAAAATTAATCCCTTCGTCTACGTCTTTCTTTGCTTTGTGTAGAGGAATGTCAAACTCATACACCATATCTTGAGCAAATTGTCTAGCAGCTGGGTCATAGAAATAATAGTCAGCATCAAGTTCCTGTAATACTTTCCCATGTTCTGAAGTAGATTTTTCAGCTTCATCGACAAAAGTAATAAAAACACCATGCTTACTATTCAATTCAATCTTAACAGTAGCATGATGAGTACCAGGGTCAATACCAACAAGAGTAATATCAGGATCAGGAGACTCGGAAACTACCTCTGGAATAAAATCAAAAATAGCACCTTCAAAAGAAACAAATTCAGCTAAAAACTCTTGCGCCCATAGCTTTTCCATACCTCTTTCTTTGTACAGACGCTCCATATTCTTAATCTCTTCTTTAGAAATATGGTCAACGTCCCAAATAGTATACCTAATCCTATTCCAATCAGCTTCTTTCTCTGCTGACTCCCAAAGGTTATATAAGTGATTCATACCTCTTGGAGTAGAAATAATTAAAACATGGCCTTGAGTAGTAATAGTAGCTGGTAAAACTTCTTGATACAACCATTTCTCATCTTCCATATAATCAGCAAGACCAATCTCATCTCCCGTAAATAAGTTGTAAGCTCTACCTGCTATTGTTTTTCTATTTTTTAGTGTAGTAGCTTTTCCCCTAGATTGCCATTGAAACCTAATATCTTTATCTTTGTTATTAAGTTTAGATGGCTTAATTCCTAACGGGTGCTCAAAAGTGTCAACAATATTAGAAAAAATAATATCTGTATGGTTCATTGTAGGAGCTGTAATACCTTGATAAGTACCTGGCTCTAACAACTTACAAATATTACAAGCTGCGGCAATTTCAGACTTACCACCACGACGAGTAGCAACAACCACCGTAACTCTATTGTCATTAACACTTTTTACTATTTCCTTTTGTTTTGGATTTAAGTAGATGCCCTTTTTCTCTAGTAATTTAACCGGAGAGAGCGTAAAATAACTCATAAAATTTAGGCCTTTAGTTGATTTATAATATTTATGTACTGGTTTTTCGCATTGTCGCCTTGATCTTCGACAACGCCTAAGTTTTCAATGTCTTTATTTTCTTCCCGTAGCAGCTTAAGAATTTCAACAATATCCTTTTTCGACAGTGGCATTTCATTCTCTTCTGCAAACTCAATCTGTTCGTCCACAATGCGTGAAAGAAGATCAATGCGACGTTTGCGACTTGTGTACTTGTAATTCGCTAACTCTGTTTTAATGTATTGGCGAACTTCTTTCCTATTCAAAAAATCAGACACTTCGCTAATAGATAAATTATACTTTGTCGCTAAATTATCCATAGACGCACCTGATAAATAATCGCCCACTAACGGAATTAACTGCACAGGAAGAGCGATAGAATTAGTTTGTGTCTCTGGCAACATTTTAACATCCTTTTTATATGATTTTGATTTGACAAGTTTTCCCCATCTTTCATAGTCTAATTATAACAAATTCACATAGTAGTTGTCAAGAATTAAATATTTTTGGAACTATGTGAACTGAAAAAATCTAACACCGCAAGATTAACCTCTGCTTCGCAAGAGGTTAATCGAACCAGGTAACTTTGAAATTTTCCCCCGATTTCTGATTGTTGTGAAAGATTAACCTCTGCTACGCAAGAGGATGTTCGTAAGGTAACCCGAACCATGTAACTTTGAAATTTTCCCCCGATTTCTGATTGTTGTGAATACATTTATCCCATATACCACTAGTCCAGAGTAGGCCCCCCGTAAGTGGTTGATATTACTAGGCATTTATTTACATTCAATCAGCACATGAATTAAAAACAAAGAGATAGGCCGGGTGTCGCCCTTGTGAAAAATGGTACAAGCTATTTGAATTAGAACAGAGAAAAAAGTCTTTTTAGCGGGATTGTATACATTAGACTGTATACAATATGCAAGGTAGCGCAACTGTATACAATCGACTGTATACAATTCTAATCTATACTAAAAGGGTAGGGATTGTATTGTATACTGTATACAATATGCAAGTCTAAATAGAACTAAACTGGTATAGATTAGCGCGATTGTATACAATCGACAAGGTAGCGATATTGTATACAATCGACAATAGACAGGGTAGCGATATTGTATACAATCGACAATATGCAAAGTAGCGCGATTGTATACATTCGACAATATACAGAGTAGCGATATTGTATACAATCGACAATAGACAGGGTAGCGATATTGTATACAATCGACAATAGAACATAGATGGCCAATTATAGAACAAACCAATTCAGTATAGATGGCGAAATATAGACCGCGCTTGTGAAATATTTAATTTGATTATTAGAAAATTATAATGTTTTTTTAATCAAAAAAATGAATTTTTTTCTAAAATTTACTTGACATTTCAAGGTTTTTCGATTATACTATATAGTAGATAAACAAAGAGAAAAGGAGTTCACAATGTACACACATAAAGACAGCTACAAAGTTAATTACGAAAATGGAACTGCCGGCCTCTGGGTTACTACCTATGAGAGAGGGGACGAAAGTACAGCCCCTGTTTCTTGTTTCCCTGTCAATAATCATGTGTTTCTGAACCTTTTCAATCCGGTTAATGCTGATGTTCTCACTAAAAATCTTTTTGTAAAATTTGTAAAAAAGTGCTTGACATAATCAGACACAGATGATATAAGTAGTTCATCAAGTCAACCACAATAGGAGTTAAAAAAATGAAGTTTGAAATTTTGGTCGAATTAGCTTGTTATTATGATATGCCGGATAGTTTGCAGGATAAAGAGTTCGTGCGCCTTTGTACTTACTTCGACAGAAAATATTTTGAAATTATGAATTTTTTTGATTAATCTCAAAAAAACGCTTGACATAATCGCCGCCAACTGATATAAGTAGTTTATCAAGTCAACCACAAAAGGAGTAAACAAAATGAAATACGAAATTCTGAAAGCTCTCATGATTTACACTTGCAAGCTCTCTTCTAAGGTCTATGAAGACAGCAAGCCCTTTATCATTAATCCTATTGTGGAATATGAAATGTTTGACAACTATGCGCCGAAGTGGGAGGAAAAAAATGTTTAGTTCTACTGACACCGATTGCAATGTTACCGGGCTTCGCCTTGATTATGATGGTCAGGTCTGGGAATATGAAAGCGGCGAATGTGTTGATTTTTGGTTTGCTAATGCCCATGTTTATCATATGTTCTGGAGTGTATAAAATGGCTAAACTTTTCTGTGTTCTCGCTTATATTTCGGTTTTGATTTTTTCGGTTTTTGCTATCGGTCAACAACTTTTTATGGCTCAAAATATTGAAATTTTTTGCAAGGTTTTCGGAGGTTAAAAAATGACTAATGCGGATAAACTTTTGAAGGAAATTGTTGACGCTGTAACCATTGCTTTTGTTATGGGTATGCGCCGGGAAACTGTTATTAATACGCTTATCCCCAGCTACAAAAACAAGGCAAAAAAAGAGGGGAAAAGTGAGCAGGAAATTGCTAAAATTTCGGCTGGTTTGGAAGCGGTAATTGATACAATTTATGCCCAATAATTAACCTAAAAATCCGGCTTGTGCAAAATGGTACAAGCCGGGTCTACGACCTCGCTTGTGAAAAATAGTACAAAGGGAGTCTACGACCTCGCTTGTGAAAAATAGTACAAAGGGAGTCTACGACCTCGCTTGTGAAATATTTAATTTGATTATTAGAAAATTATAATGTTTTTTTAATCAAAAAAGTGCATTTTTTTCTAAAATTTACTTGACATTTCAGGGTTTTTCGATTATACTATATAGTAGATAAACAAAGAGAAAAGGAGTTCATCATGTATACCTACCACGAAGCCCACAAAGTTAATTACGAAAATGGAACCGTTAATCTCTGGGTTACTACCTATGAGCGCGGAGATGAAAATTCCGCCCCCGTTTCTTGCTGGGTTGCTAATAATCATGTGTTTGAAAACCTTTTTAATCCGGTTACCGCTTCTGTTCTGGTTAAAAATCTGTTCCTGAAACTGGTAAAATAAAACGAGGTTCTAAGATGAAGTTTGAAATTTTGACCGCTCTGGCTTTTGACTACATTTTCCCGGAAACTGTAAACGATACTGAATGGATTAGGTTATGCGTATATTTCGATAAAAAATATTTTCGAGTAATCGACTTTTTCGAGTAAGCTGGCATAGGTATTGCAAGCTAATTCTTTTTTTCACAAAAGAAGTCTACGACCTCGCTTGTGAAATATAGTACAAGGGGAGTCTATACCCCTCTTGTGAAATATAGTACAAGGGA
>Ga0256913_10000021_pt1 | contig 64985 bp, 56 predicted proteins | sample Axial_MatmetaG_FD_185970 | JGI IMG/M metagenome (GOLD analysis project Ga0256913, IMG submission 185970) | Deep-sea worm associated microbial mat communities from Axial Seamount, Juan de Fuca Ridge, Pacific Ocean - Axial_Mat | ecosystem: Environmental > Aquatic > Marine > Oceanic > Microbial... | reverse complement strand
GGTTTGCCGACGATAGCGACTCTGAACCCTTCGATCATCCCTTTGCGTCTCCTGCTGGAAGCGACTATCTCGTCAAGTCTCGCCGAAAGCTCGGTCAGTCTCTTTTTCAGATTATCTACGATATCGTCCGGAATATCCTCTTCGGCATAATCTATCATCACCTCAGCATGAGCGATGGCTCCGAGCATCTCATCTCTGGAGTGTCGTACGAAATCACCCAACTCTCCGGCTATCTGTCTCGTGAGGATTCTGGCGGCATCCGCACTTCTGCTCTCTATGAGCCCCGCTATCGCTTCGGCTTCGCTCATATCTATCTTGCCATTGAGAAATGCCCTCTTGCTGAACTCCCCGGGTTCGGCCGGTCTGGCCCCTTTGGATATCAGAGACTCCAGTATCTCCTCAGCCACCACCATTCCACCGTGAGACTGAAATTCGACGATATCCTCTCCCGTAAAGCTCTCCGGTCCTTCGAAATATACGACCAGCCCTTTGTCTATGGCCACACCGTCTCTATCGAGTATGGTACACAGGTGCAGTCTCCTCTTCTCCGCAGGAAAGTGCGGAGCTATCTTTTTGGCTATCTCCAGAGCCTCCGGACCACTGAGCCTGACTATCGATATCGAAGCTATTCCGGGTGCGGTGGCGACGGCGACTATCGTATCTCCCATATCCGATTCCGGTCAGCTTTTTATGAAATCGTTCACGACGACATATTTCCTGTCGTCACGATTTCTCTTGATAGCCACATATTTGTCCGGAAACTCCTCTCTGAGCTGTTCGAGAGCTATCTGAACCAAAATACCGTCCAGCGCTCTCGTCCTGCCTCTCCCCTCTTCTCTGACACTCTCCACGACAGGCTGGATATAGTTTCGTATCATCTCCTCCTGACTCTCGAGAAAGGTGGCTATTTCGAGTTTGACGAAGAGACCGTATCTGGCATGAATCCAGTTGAAAAGGAGATATGAGAGGGCATTGTATCTATACCCCTCTCTCCCTATCATCAGCGCCGAATCTCTCCCGTCTATATAGATATAGAGTGTCTTGTCTCTTCTACTCACTTCGACGGTATCCATATCGAAACAGCTTACATCTATCAGATGTCTCACCGTAGATTCCACCTCCGCGACGATATCGTCTCTTCCCGTGTCTTCCTCTTCGTCTTCACTCTCCCGAGTATCGAAAAAGCTTTCGACAATCTGATTTTCGGACATCGGTTTTCTCTCGACACTATCCGGTGTCACATCCCTTTTCATCTCCGTTTCAGACGGCGGGATGCTCTTTTTCTCCGGCTTCGCATCCTCTCTCGGCTTACTATTTGAAACATTTTCATCCGAAGATATCCCCCCGCTACGGGAGGTGTCGACATCCGGTGCGGCTACGATAACGGCCTTTTTGGTGAAAAGCCCCAAAAACCCCGATGACGGATACTGAATGATTTCATATTTCAACTGACTGAAAGAGCATCCGTACTCTCTACAGGCTATCTCATACGCCTCTTCGAGCGTTTCGGCCTCTATCCTCTTCATTCACTCTCCTGTTTCCCCTTTTTCGAAGCGGATTTCGCTTTCATCAGGGCCTTGTGTTTTTCATAGGCGTGATTGATATAGTACTGCTGGGCGATGGAGAGTATATTGTTCGTAAGCCAGTAGAGTACCAGACCCGAAGGAAATGCCAGAAAGAAAAATGTCATGATTACGGGGAACCATTTGAATATCTTCTGCTGGAGAGGATCCGTCATACTGTTGGGAGTGATCTGCTGCTGTATGAACATCGTCACACCCATGAGTATCGGAAGCACATAGTACGGATCCTGACGGGAGAGGTCGTTTATCCAGAGTATCCATCCGGCACCCTGCAACTCGTCAGCGTTCAGCAAGACACGATAGAGTGCAAAAAAGACGGGGATCTGCAGAAGCATAGGGAGACAACCACCCATTGGATTGGCTCCGTGTTTTCTGTAGAGCTCCATCATCTGCTGATTCATCTTAGCGGGATCTTTGCCGTATCTCTCTTTGATCTCTTTCATTTTGGGAGCGAGATCTTTTAGTTTCTGCATAGACATCATTCCCTTGTAGGAGAGAGGGAAGAGAATCAGCTTCACCAGCAGTGTAAAGAGAACTATCGCCCATCCCCAGTTGCCGACGAAATTGTATATGGAGAGCATAACGCTGAAAAACGGTTTCGAGAGGAATGTAAACCATCCAAACTCTATGGCATCGGTCAATCTGGGGTCCAGACTCTTGAAGAGTTTCCACTCTTTTGGACCGATATATGCGTTGAGTCTCATCTCTTTGCTAGAGACCACGAAGGGGAGAGGGTCGTTCTCGCTATCTTTCATCATCACTACACTGTATGGTTTTTCGAAATCGTAGAATAGAGATGCGTAGTATCTGTCGAAAGAGGATACGATAGTGATATTGTCGAAACTCCTGCTATCCTCCATATCTCCATCTTCGATAGTGGTTATAACTCCATCGGCATCTCTGACGAGAGAGCCTCTGACTATCATATATCTCGATTTGTCCGCTTCCGGTCTATGTCCGGTCGTGAGGAAAAATTTCTCTTTTCCTCCGGCGGATACATCTACTGTATAGTGACCATCGGGATAAAATCTGAAAACCTTCTTCACTGTGACCGAAGAGAGCTTCTGTTGCATCGTCAGGACCGTTTCGGAAGAGGTAGCGTCGATTTTCGATGAAGAGAAGCTGTACGGTGTCGAAAAAGCCTCACTGTTCAATGTAGCGTTTTCGAATCTCACCTCCAGAGGTTTGACTCTATCACTGTCTATCAGCTCAAGAGGATTTCCATCTTCGTCTCTATACTTCTTTTCATGAAGCACTACGCTGGAAATGCGACCGAGAGAGTCGAATCCAAGTGTATATTTCTCCGTCTCGACTCTCGCCACGATACCGTTTTTCACTTTCGACGGCACCCCCTTCGTCTCTCCTTCGACAGTTGCCGGCGAAGATGACGACACTTTCGAAACTTCCGGAGCCGGAGAAGCTTCACCGTTTACGGCTTTACTCCCCATATGGGTGACATTTCCCTCGGCACTCTGCTTCTGCTGGGGAAATAGATAACTGAATGCGAATAGAACTATAAACGACAACGCAATGGCCAAAAAGAGCCTCTTGTTCAAATCCTGCTGTTCCAACACTGTTCCTTTATATGATTGTATTATTGTATGTAATATGGATCGGGGGGTGATTATACCCAATATTTCTTTGTACTTCCGTATCGGGATATTATTGTCTGTGTCTCTCTGCCTGCCTGCTGTCAGGAGAGCTTCTTCTCATCGCATAACGAAAAGATTTATCCATTTCTCTCCACTCCGCCTGGAGAATGGCGGGCTTGGCTACGAAGATGTAGCTCCCTCTGCAGGAGATGGTGTTGTATTTTACGAATAGGGCCCGCAGTAATCTTTTGGCTCTGTTTCGGCCGACTGCGTTTCCTACCTTTTTACTGGCGACGAAGGCAACTTTTCTCTCTTCGGACTCTTTGAAAAAGAGGACGAAAAGAGGCGTATGCCATACCTTGTCGGCCCTTTTGTAGATCAGATCGAACTCCCGTTGAGAACGGATCGTATCGAAATCTTTTACGCGGCTAATCTTTTTCTGCCTTTGGCGCGTCTGGCGTTTATGATCTTTCTACCGTTCTTGGTCTTCATTCTGACACGGAAACCGTGTGTTCTCTTTCTGGGTGTATTGTGAGGCTGATAGGTTCTTTTCATTCTGATGATCCTTTTTGTTTTGTATTGTTCTCTTCTCGCAACCGTCTCTCATCTCGCGTTTGCAGAAAATATGGCGGGGATTATATCCAAAATGTTCTTAATCGACAGATCCATATCGACACGATACCGAATTTGGCGACAGTGAACCAGACGGTATCGCTCTTCCAGATTCCATCACATCGACTACAGAAACGCCGGAGTCGAGACAGGGTATCAGGAGTGTTTCCGATATCATCTCCCTACCGACACCCGAAGCGAAACCATCTCCTGTCGCATTTAGACCTCGTCCATACCCTCCGCAATGGAGTCATCCCCGATACGATAGCTTTGACGAAAAAGATTTTTCGCTAAAATTCATCCGCACGACAGCATAATGCCGCCAACCAACCGAAACATCAAGGAAAAGAGACGATGAAAAATATCAAATTCTACGAAAAACTTCTCAACGAAATAGAGAGCGACATCGAAATAGTGATCGTCGTCAACAAAAATTTCGACCAGAGATTCGTCGACCCCGACAGAGAGATTCTCGAAGAGGCCGGTTTCAAGGGAGAGCAGGATGAAACGATACTGCTTCCGGAACGAAAAAAACTCTATGTCGGAGCCGATTCGATAGGAGCCTCCGATATCAGGTCCGCTTCCGCTTGCGCTGTTAGAGCCCTGAAGGGTCGTTCGTACAAAATAGCGAAAATGGCAACATATCTAAACCATCCCAAGTGTACGGCCGTACTCAGAGCGCAGGTCGAAGGTCTGCTTCTCGGGGGATACTCCTTCGACAAATACAGGAGTAAAAAGGAAAACGGCGGAATCCACAAAGTGAGAATTTCACTCGAAGAGTACAACGGATTCGAACTCGATATACCTGCTGTTCAGAGAACGGTAAACAAAGGTATCATCAGTGCCGAAGCGGTCAACTTCGTAAGGGATATCGTAAACACTCCACCCGACGACTGCTATCCGCAGACGATGGCGGAGATAGCGGAAGAGATAGCCAGAGAGCACAATCTCGGATGCGAAATACTCGAAGAGTCCGATATCGCGAAAGAGAAGATGAACGCGCTTCTGGCTGTAGCGAGGGCCAGCAGACACGCACCGAGGGTCATACACCTCTCGTATAGACCGGAGAACCCCATAGCCGTGGTATCGATAGCCGGCAAGGGCCTCACATACGACAGTGGCGGGCTTAGCCTGAAACCTTCCGATTTCATGGTATCGATGAAGGCGGACAAAAGCGGAGGAACCGCTGTACTGGGCATCATGAAAGCGGTAGCTACACTGAAGCTACCCGTAGAGGTGCATGGATTCGTGGGTGCGGTGGAAAATATGATAGGTGGAGATGCCTATAAACCCGACGATGTACTGACCGCGAAAAACGGAAAGACGATAGAGGTGAAAAATACGGATGCGGAGGGACGGCTCGTACTCGCCGACCTGCTATGTTTCGCTCAGGAGAGGGTGAAAGCGGACTATCTCTTCGACCTGGCGACACTCACCGGTGCATGCGTCGTAGGTGTCGGACAATACACTTCGGGAGTCATGGGATTCGCATCGGAGCCTATACAGAGAGTCCTCTACGCCTCCAACACTCTCAGCTCAGAAATGGCGACCGAACTTCCTTTCAACAGATTTCTAAAAAAGAGTCTCAAGAGCGAGATAGCGGATATATGCAATATCTCGAATACCAGATATGGTGGTGCGATAACGGCAGGAATCTTCCTCTCCGAATTTATAGACGAGCACCATAGAGAGAGATGGGCTCACATCGATATAGCCGGCCCTGCATTCGTCGAGCATGCCTGGGGTGAAAATCCCCCCGGTGCGAGCGGCGCGGGAGTCAGAACCATGATCAGACTTATCGAAAAGCTCTCCAGAGGAGACAGCCACTAAAGATAGCGGAGTATCGTTTTCCCACTTTACAGATCTTCCTCCCCCGATGGGGGAGTATTTTAATTCCACTCTAAGCAGGAGAGTTCTAAACTAACCTTTTCAGGCATGAAAAGGAGCCTATCGTGAATACACAGAAAGTAATTTCAGGGTTTTTCATCATCCTGGCGATGACGATAAACTTCGGTTTTTTCTACGGAAATCCGGCTGATTTGCAATACCATAGCGCCTACGAACTATTCGCGGCCATCGTCATCAATCTCATAGCCACGATCATGAAGCTGGGGGACAAGACACAGCTGGGTTCGGTTCTCCTCGCCACCAGTCTCGTCGCCGATATACAGCTTATCGCTTCGGCGATCATATGGGGAATCACCCACTATATACTCGAAGGTATGAATATGGAGAGTACCGTTGCGGTCATTTCACTCTCGGGAGGAGCTCTGATGGCCAACTTCATCTCCGTTCTCCTATTTATCGGAGATACTCTCAAATCCAAGCGGTGAGATGAAGAGCAATAACTCCGCCTGGATCATTATCCGCAGAATGCGGATACCTTTTCTGGTCATCATCGTCACATTCGCGGTCTCGATTCTCGGTCTTACCATCATACCGGGTGTGGACGACCAGGGAAATCCATACAGGATGAACTTTCTCGATGCCATCTATTTCGTCAGCTATATGGCATCGACGATAGGTTTTGGAGAGGCTCCATACACATTCACCTATCCACAGAGATTGTGGGTGCTCGTATGTATATACTTCACCGTCATAGGCTGGTTCTACGGCATTGGTACCATCGTGGCTCTGATACAGGATAAGAAACTGGCCGTCGAACTCGCCACGAACCGTTTCAGAAAGAAAATCAAGAGCCTCAACGAACCTTTCATCATCATACTCGGATACAACAACATCACGAAGAATATCATCGACAAGCTGACCGAAGAGTCCATCAGAGTGGTCGTGGTGGATAAAAACGAGGAGAAGATAGGTACTCTCGAACTCGAAAACTTCATACCTGAAGTACCGGGACTCGCCGCGGATGTCACTAGCCCGGATACCCTCAAGCTCGCCGGAATCCATGAAAAAAACTGTCAAGCCGTTGTCTCTCTCTTCGACGACGATATCAAAAACACCAAGATAGCGCTCATGTGCCGGCTACTTAACAAACATATCAATCTCGTGATAAAATCGACCACCGAAAGCCAGACCGAACACTTGAAAAATCTCGGGATACACTATATCGAAGATCCATTCAAGTTCATAGCCAACAGATTCTATCTCGCCCTCACCTCTCCCGATCTGTGGCTTCTGGAGATGTGGGTATTCGGCCATATACTCAAACTCAGAGAGAGGGAGAAGATACCACACGGACTCTATATACTATGTGGATACGGCAGAATGGGACACGCAATCGGAGGAGCGCTGGAGAGAGCCGGAATCCCATACAACTATATCGATCTAAAATCCGCCAACTACAAGAGAAAGAAACAGAGCGCCATTTTCGGAGATGCGGAGGATTACAGGATGTTGCTCGATGCAGGTATAAAAGAGGCCAAAGGGATAATAGCCGCCACCAAAGACGACCTGATCAATCTGACTATCCTGTCCACAGCGAAAAAACTGAACGAAAAGATATATACCATAGCGAGAGAAAATTCCATAGACGATCTGAGTATATTCAAAACGGCACGGGTAAACAGAATCTACATTCTGGAAAAGATACTTTCGGAGTTCGCTTATACATATATAGCCAGACCTTTGGCATACAGATTTGTCCGCATTCTACATACCAAAGAGGAGTCGTGGGGCAGAAAACTGGTCGAGAGGATGCACGATGAGCTTGGGGACAATCCTCTACACTTCGAAGTAACGATAGACGAAAGAGGAGCATACGCCCTCTATCACGAACTCGAAGCCGGAAAGAGAGTTACACTCTCTACGCTGAAGAGATCAAGGGCGGACTATACCCAAAAACTTCAGCTCATATTCCTACTCGCGATGCGGGGAGACGAAACCATTCTGCTACCGGATGAAGAGATGGAGGTGGAGAGAGGAATGAAACTTCTCATAACGGCTACAGAGGATGCGAAAAGAGATTTCGAATATATCGTCAACAACTACTACGAACTATATTATGTAATGACGGGAAAGGAGAAGAGTTACGGTATCTGGGAGTGGTTGCAAAACAGAAAGGAGAGAGAATCGTGAAAAATCTGATCATCTGTACCGACGGTACATGGAACGACTCCGACAGTGGAGAGGAGTCGACCAATGTCTGGAAGATATACAACGCCGTCTCGGAGTTCGATTCGCATGGGGTGAGACAGTTGAAATACTACCATCCCGGCGTGGGAACGGACCCCGGTATCGTATGCAAACTGGCCGGAGGCATATATGGTGCGGGACTGGGTAAGCATATCAGAAGCGCTTACAAATGGCTTTGCGACAATTATGAAGATGGTGACAGAATATATATGTTTGGATTCAGCAGAGGAGCCTACACTATCAGGAGTCTGGCCGGTATGATAGGCCACTGCGGTCTCATGATTCCTGCGAACGACCCTTCCGACAAAGCTGAAAGAGAAGTATGGAATTGTGTCAAAAAGATATATCTGGAGTGCTACAGAGGGGTGAAGAGAGATGATGAGTCCGATGATACGAAGTGCCGGCAGAGACATGAAAATGTGAAAATACACTTTCTCGGCGCATGGGATACCGTAGGAGCACTCGGTATCCCCGACAATATGGCTATCACCAATCTCCTCGACAATACGGACAAGTACAGATTTCACGATACCGAACTGGGAAATCATATACTCCATGCCCGGCACGCTCTGGCTATAGATGAGATGAGAGGAAGCTACACCCCTACTCTATGGAACAATACACAGAGTCATCCAGATGTAGTGGAGAAGTGGTTTGTCGGTGTACACTCCGATATAGGAGGCGGCTATGCGGAAAACTCTCTCTCCGATATCTCTCTTTTATGGATGGCTGAAGAGGCTCAGAAGTTCGGACTCTCCCTGGATGAAAATACACTCTCTCAGACCTCTCCCGATGCCATAGGACCGATACACGATTCTCTCAAAGGCATATTCTCGCTCATGAGGACGATTCCGAGAGCCATTCCACCTCTCTCGGAGGCGGATAGTCGGGAGCGTATACACCATTCGGTAATGGAAAGATGCGGTAGTGTCAGTATCAAGTACGGCAGATACAGACCAAACCACACTCTGCGTCCGAGAGAGAGTGTAACTGTCGATATATATACGAAAGAGAGATGGAACTGGACGGGAGTATATATATCACCAGGAGCGATATACCATCTCGAAGCGACCGGTGGATGGATGGACCGCGATATTCCATGCAATCCGGACGGTATCGATGAGAGCGGTTTCCATATCTCCCATATAGCGTATCTATCGGGAGATATGGTGGGAAAAGTGGAAAATATCTATAGAAAAATACTCAAAAACGACAATGCGGACCTGAGAGGGAGCAAAAGAGTCGAAAATATAGACTGGTGCGTTCTGGTGGGGGCCATAGCGAACGAGAGGAACCCCACTGCAGACGGCACTCCGGATAAAATGCAATACTTCTCTATCGACTCGCAGAGACGCATAGAGATCGAAAGAGGTGGTTATCTCTACGCATTCGTCAACGATTCGTGGCACTTCTACGACAACAACCACGGTTCGATGAAACTGAAGATAACCAGAGAGTCGTGAAGCCATTCACTTTGACGGTCTCACGATAAAACGACTATAAAGGTATCGCCCATGAAATACACGATGGAACACTCTTCGATACTTCTGAGTGTAGGAAAATGGACTCTACTATCATCTCTCATCGGAATACTGGTAGGAACGATCGTCACAATCTTTCTCTATATTCTCTCTTTCTCGGAAACTCAGGGAGCCGCATTGTCGTTTCCCATACACTATCTACTCCCTCTCGGATTGATGACGAGTGTCTGGCTGACGAAGAGATTCGCGCCCGAAGCCAAAGGACACGGTACGGAAAAGGTGATAGAGGCTGTACACAAGAGAAACAGCCGTATAGATGTAAAGGTGATACCGATCAAGCTGATAGCCACCATCATCACTCTCGCCACCGGCGGATCGGCGGGCAAGGAGGGCCCCGGTGCCCAGATAGGAGCCGGTACGGCCGCATTTTTCGCCGAGATGTTTCACTTTTCCGATATCGACCGAAGAAAGATGGTCATTTGCGGTATCGGAGCCGGTTTCGCCACCGTCTTCGGTACCCCCATAGCCGGAGCCATATTCGGTATCGAAGTACTGATCGTGGGTGCCATAGTCTATGAGGTGCTTCTCCCCTCTTTCGTAGCCGGATTCAGCGCTTTCTTTACGGCACAGTATCTGGGCGTACACTACACATATTACGATATCAGCTACTTTCAGCACTACTTCATAGATATAGTCCTGATACTCAAAGTGATATTGGGAGGAGTCTTCTTCGGTATAGTCTCGTATATGGTCATAGCTACGCTGAAAAAGACCGAAAAGGCAGTGGAGAGAATCCCTGTAAACGGATATATGAAAGCTTTTGTAGCCGGATTGATTCTCATCGCCCTCTCCGCGATATTCGGAGACCACTACTTCGGACTCGGTCTGGACACTATCACCAAGACCATGACTATAGAGCAGGATATGCACAATACCCTTCCCTGGTACTCGTTTATCGTAAAGATATTCTATACGGCCATGACTCTAGGCTCTGGCGGTAGCGGAGGGATAGTCACCCCGATATTCTACATAGGAGCCACCAGCGGACACTGGTTTGGAGGTCTGTTCGGCGGTGAACACCAGCTCGCACTCTTCGCCGCTCTCGGATTTGTCAGTGTTCTCGCCGGTACGACGAACGCACCGATAGCCGCCACCGTCATGGCGATGGAACTTTTCGGTATGGATATAGCCCACTACGCCGCAGTATCCATCGTCATCAGCTTTCTGATAGCCGGGCACCGTAGCGTATTCCCGTCACAAAAGATAATAATGAAAAAATCCGACCTGCTGAGTGTAGATTACGGAGACGATATAGAACACTCTACCGTGACTCTCGACGATGAACAGAAAAAAAATATAGACAGTATCTACAAAAACATACAGAGGAAAAGAAAACTATACAGAAAAATCAGATCGTTCAACAGAAAAAAGAGAAGTTGAGCCGATGTCACTTCGAATCTCCCCGGGAGAGACTCCCGGACGAGACCTCATCCCTCAGCAGCCGGCACAGCTGACGGCTTCCTGAATCTTCGCCACTATCGAGGGATCTTCGAGGGTGGATATATCCTGCTTTATCTCCTCCCCTTTCGCGATAGCTCTCAATATACGCCTCATCACCTTGCCGGAACGGGTCTTCGGCAGACCGGGAACCACGACTATGGCATCGGCTTTGGCTATATTTCCTATTTCCGACGATATCACGCTATTTATCTCTCTGTTGAGCTCCACCTCTTCGCCGAGATTGTCCTCTACATCTTTTAGAACGATATAGGCGAATATACTCTCCCCTTTCAGTTCGTCGGGCCTTCCGACTACTGCCACTTCGGCGACATGGGGGTGTTTTTTGATAGCCGACTCTATCTCTGCCGTACCCATTCTGTGTCCGGATACATTGATAACATCGTCTACCCTTCCTGTAATGGTGATATATCCCTCTTCGTCCACGACCGCTCCATCTCCGGAGAAGTATACGGGTTTGCCCTCTTTGGTCACATCTCCGAAGTACGATTTGCGGAATCTTTCGGGATCTCCCCATATCGTGCGTATCATACTGGGCCACGGTTTCGTGATACAGAGCAGGCCCTGCTCTCCGGGCTCTACCGCTCTACCATCGCGATCGACCACTTCGGCCATGATTCCCGGCAGAGGGAATGTGGCGCATGCGGGTTTGATAGCGGTGGCACCGGGAAGCGGAGATATCATATGACCGCCTGTCTCGGTCTGCCACCAAGTGTCGACGATGGAGCATCTGCCCCCTCCGACCACTTCGTAATACCACTTCCATGCGGGAGGGTCTATCGGTTCACCGACCGTACCCAACACTCTGAGAGAGGAGAGGTTGTATCTGGAAGGTTCATCTTCACCCAGTTTGTGCAGTACCCTGATGGCTGTCGGAGCTGTATAGAATTGGTTTATCCTATACTCTTCGACCATCTTCCACGCTCTGCCGGCATCCGGATATGTCGGCACACCTTCGAACATCACGGTAGTGGCTCCCGCCGCGAGAGGCCCATACACGATATAGGTATGTCCGGTAATCCATCCGATATCGGCCGTACACCAATAGGTATCGTTCTCTTTCAGGTCGAACACCCACTCCATCGTCATCTGCGCCCAGAGTATATATCCGGCCTGGGAGTGCTGCACCCCTTTTGGCTTGCCGGTAGAACCGGATGTATAGAGCAAAAAGAGTGGATCTTCACTATCCATCGCTTCGGCTTCGCACTCGTCCGACTGGGATGTCACCAATTCGTTGTAACTATAATCACGCCCCGCAACCCACTCTATATCTTCGAAATTTCTCTGAACCACCAGTACCTTCTTCACACTCTCACCGCCGACGGAGAGCGCTTCGTCCACGACGGGTTTGAGCATATACGGCTTTCCTTTGCGATAGGCGCCATCGGCGGTGATTACGACTTTCGCTTCGGCATCTTCTATCCTGTCTTTGAGGGCTTCGGCGCTGAATCCTCCGAAGACGACGGAGTGTATCGCTCCGATCCTGGCACATGCGAGCATCGCGTATGCGGATTCGGGAATCATAGGCATATATAGAACGACTCTGTCTCCTCTGGTCACACCGAATTCGTTTTTGAGCAGATTGGCCATCCTGTTTACATTTCTATAGAGTTCGAGATAGGTTATGATCTGTTTGTCTCCTCTGTCCCCTTCGAAAATGATAGCGGCTTTGTTCTTCCTCACATCGATATGTCTGTCGATACACTGGTGTGTCACATTCAGCTTGCCACCCACGAACCATCTATAGAAAGGAGCGTCGCTTTCATCGAGAACCTTCTCGTAAGGAGTGTACCAATCGATCTTCTCCTTAGCCCATCTATCCCAGAAACCTTCGTAATCTTCCTCTGCCCATCTGACGAGATCATGATATTCGCACATGTTTTTCACTCGCGCCCCGGCCGATATCGCTCTGTCGGGAAAATACTTTTCACCCATATGCACTCCTTCTGAATATTTGATTTTCAATTATATCGACACTTCATAAAAAGATATAGATACCGATAGTGTCGATATATCCGCCACACTCTAATGGCGACTTCGGTACCATACGACATACCATCTGCATAGGAGGAGAGATAGTGACTGGCAATATAGAGTATATGTCCGGGGTAAAGAGCCTGAAGGATATCGATGTTACGGGAAAAAGGGTTTTGATAAGAGTCGATTTCAATGTACCGATGGATTCGCACGGAAATATATCCGACGACAGCAGGATAAGAGCGGCGCTCCCCACGATAAACTACTGTATCGACCACAACGCCTGCTCCATCACTCTCGTATCGCATCTGGGCAGACCCAAAGGTGAGTACGATGAGAAATATAGTCTGAAGCATATACAGAAGAGGCTGGAGAGGCTATTGGGAAAGAGGGTGGTCTTCGTGGAAGATTTCGAAGAGAAGAGAGATGAGATAGCATCCTGCTCTCTCGAGAGAGTCTTTTTGCTGGAGAATATCAGATTTCATCCAGGAGAGAAAAAAAACGATCCCGAACTCTCGCGAAGACTCGCTGGTATCTGCGATATCTATGTAAACGACGCATTCGGAACATCACACAGAAAACACGCCTCTACATACGGTATCACCGACTATGTCGAGACGAAAGTCGCGGGTTTTCTGATGATGAGAGAGATCGAAGCGTTCGCTAAGGCTCTCGAGAAACCCATGCGTCCCATAGCTCTCGTAGTGGGAGGAGCCAAGATATCTTCCAAAACGACTCTGCTGAAATCGGTAATGACCAGAATAGACAAACTGCTCATAGGCGGGGCGATGAGCAATACCTTCCTCAAAGCGCTCGGCTACGATATGCAATCCTCACTCTATGAGGAGGAGTTCGTCGAAACGGCTATGGAGGTGATGAAAGAGGCTCGAGAAAACGGTGTCAAACTCTATCTGCCGGTCGACCTGGTCATAACCAACGATATCGAACACCCCATCGATGTCAAGGTGGTTCCCGCCCAGGATATACTCGAAGAGTTCAAAGCCGTGGATATAGGACCCGCGACGGTCAAATACTTCAGTGAAGCCATAGAGCTCTCGAATACGGTTATCTGGAACGGCCCTATGGGGATATATGAAATCGAGAATTTTTCCAGAGGCACCTTCAAGATAGCTTCGGCCATAGCGGACAGTTACGCATATACGATAGTCGGAGGCGGAGATACTGCCGATGCAGTTGAAAAAGCGGGCGAAAAGGAGAATTTCAGTTTCATCTCCACCGGAGGGGGAGCGAGTCTGGAGCTTCTGGAAGGGAAGATACTGCCCGGTTTCGAAAAGTTGGACAGAAGATAGAATATCGTCCTGAAACGGTCGATATCATCTCTTCTTAACTGCATTTAAGGTAAAATATTAGCCATTGTGGGAAATCAAAGCCCTGCCAAAATACAGTTTAAGGTTTGCTTATGAGAGATCTGTTTACCTCTTTCAAAGACAATTGCGGATTCGGACTGCTTGCGTCTATAGACAACATACCATCACACAAAAATCTCTGCGATGCCGTCACGGCCCTCTCCAGAATGATGCACAGAGGCGCGATAGCCGCCGATGGCAAGACAGGAGACGGTAGTGGGCTTCTCCTCTCCACACCGACCAGATTTTTCGAAAAGGTTGCCAGAGAAGAGGGCGTGACTCTGCCTGAAACATACGCTGTCGCCATGGTCTTTCACTCTGATGAAAAAGAGTTGGAGATATTTCGTGAAATATGCGAAAACAACGACTTGAGAATATGTTTCCGCAGAGAGGTTCCCGTAGATACCAACGCTCTCGGTGAACAGGCGCTGGAGACTCTGCCCAGGATATCCCAGATTTTCGTCTCTCCCAACTCCATCATGGGAAGCAGGCGTTTCGATGCCATGGTATATCTCTCCAGAAAAGAGATCGAAAGTGCCATGAGAGACGACGATGTATTCTATATCCCCTCTTTCTCCAGAAGCGTCGTCTCGTACAAGGGACTCGTCATGCCTACGCATATCGAAGAGTTCTACAAAGATCTCCAGAGCGAAGATTTCGAAATATCCTTCTGCCTCTTCCACCAGAGATTTTCCACCAACACTCTGCCCCAGTGGAGACTCGCACAGCCGTTTCGCATGATTGCACACAACGGAGAGATCAACTCGGTCACCGCAAACAGATTCAATGTCACCACCAAATGCGAAGCTCTGAAGAGCGACATATTCACCGATGAAGAGATCAAGAGACTTCTGCCTATCATTCAGGATGGTATGAGCGACTCCGCGAGTCTCGACAACTTCTTCGAGTTTCTCAGGATAAACGGTGTCGACTTCTTCAAAGCCGCCAGAGCGATGGTACCGGCTCCATGGCAAAACGCTCCACATATGGATGCCGAACTTCGGGCATTCTACGAATATACCAGTACATGTTTCGAACCCTGGGATGGCCCTGCCGCCATCAGTCTGACGGATGGCAGATATATCGGATGCGTTCTCGACAGAAACGGATTGAGACCGTCTAAATATATCATCACGAAAGACAACAGACTTCTCATCTCCTCCGAGTATGGTGTACTTCAGATTCCCGAAGAGGAGATTGTGGAGAGAGGCAGATTGCAGTCCGGACAGATGATGGGGCTGGATCTCAAATACGGAACCATTCTCAAGAGCGACGATATAGATACATATCTCAAGAGACGGGAACCATACGGCAAATGGCTCAATGAGAACATGGCATATCTCCAGGAGTATATGGATAGCCCTTTCTCCACCATCGAAGTCCCGCCAAACGAAGTGATGGAAGCCAGACAGAGATATTTCAACATCACTCTCGAAGTGATAGAGCAGGTGATAGAGCCCATGGCCAGCGAGAGCAAAGAGGCTACCGCCTCGATGGGTGACGACACACCTCTGGCCGCCTTCTCCGACAGACAGAGAAACTTCACCGACTTTTTCAGACAGAAGTTCGCGCAGGTGACCAACCCCCCTATCGACCCCATAAGAGAGAGAGTCGTGATGAGTCTCAATACGGGCTTCGGTGAGGTCAGAAACATACTGAACGACGATGCTCTGCATGCCAAGAGACTCAAGACCGTATCTCCAATCCTCTCGTACGAAAAACTCATCATACTCGAAGAGTTCGGTAGTCAAAAGGATCCGAAATACGATCCATCATACAGATCCAAAAGATACTATACAGGTTTCAAAAAAGGGCTCAGAGCTTCACTCAACGAACTCGTTGAACAGATCGTCGACGAAGTGAAAAGAGATGGTATTCGTACCGTGATTCTCGATGACCACACTCTAAACGAAGAGGTGATGGTCATGCCCATGTTGATGGTCGTCAGTAGACTCAACCACGCGTTGCTCGACGCAGGTGTCAGGCATCTGGTGAGTATTGTCGCCGTCACCGGAGAGGTATTCGACTCCCACTCCGCCGCTACACTGATAGCTTTCGGAGCGTCCGCCATACACCCCTATATGCTCTTCCAGACCGTAGCCATGAACGAAAGAAGAAGAGACCCCGATGTGGATATGGCTCCTATTCTGAAAAATGTGAGAAAGGCGATAAACGCGGGACTGCTCAAAATCATGTCCAAGATGGGTATATCGACCATATCCTCCTACCGAAATTCGATGCTCTTCGATATTCTCGGACTCTCGGACGAAATCACCAAAGAGTGTTTCCCCAGGGCCAAGGCTCTTCTCGGAGGATTGGGATACGACGATATCGAAGAGAGAATTGCGAAAATGCATGCGGATGCCTTCGGCAAAGAGACATCCAACAGGATATTCCCTCTCAATATAGGAGGATTTTTCAAATATATCGACGGTGCCGAATATCATGACTTCTCTCCCGCTACCGTCCATGCCATACATAGAGCCTCCATCAGTGGCAAAAAGTCCGATTACGATGAGCTCAAAAAGAGGATAGAGAACAGAGACAAAAAGTTCATCAGGGACTTTTTCGAGTTTTCGAGCGACAGAGAACCGATATCCCTCGACGAAGTTGAACCGATAGAGAATATCTTCAAACGATTCTGTACCGCGGCGATGAGTCTGGGCTCCATATCACCGGAAGCTCACGAGTGTCTCGCCGAAGCGATGAACAGAATCGGAGGCCGAAGCAACTCCGGAGAGGGTGGTGAGGATGCCGCCAGATTCGGAACGGTCAAAAATTCCAAAATCAAACAGGTCGCCTCCGGCCGTTTCGGTGTCACACCAGCCTATCTGAGAAATGCGGAAGAGCTTCAAATCAAAGTGGCACAGGGAGCCAAACCCGGAGAAGGCGGACAGCTTCCCGGACACAAGGTATCGCCTCTCATCGCGAGACTCAGACACACGACACCGGGAGTGACTCTCATATCTCCTCCTCCTCATCACGATATCTATTCGATCGAGGATCTCGCACAGCTGATATTCGACCTCAAGCAGGTCAACCCAGAAGCCAAGATAGCTGTAAAGCTGGTATCCACGGCGGGTGTGGGAACCATCGCCGCAGGTGTCGCCAAAGCCTATGCGGACAAGATCATCATATCGGGTGCAGACGGAGGAACGGGAGCCGCTCCGATAGGCTCTATCAAATATGCCGGTAACTCATGGGAGCTCGGTCTCGTCGAAGCCCACAACGCACTGAAAGCCAACAATCTGAGAGGACTCGTGGAGCTCGAGACGGACGGCGGTCTAAAGACGGGGATGGATATCGTGAAAGCCGCCATTTTCGGAGCCGAAAGCTACGCCTTCGGAACCGGTGCGCTGACGGTGATAGGGTGTAAAATATTGAGAATATGCCATCTCAACAGATGTAGCGTAGGTATCGCGACTCAGGAGAAGAAGCTTCGAGAACACTACGAAGGTAGTGTGGAGAGAGTCATCAACTACTTCAGGCTGATAGCGGAAGATGTCAGGGAAATTCTCGCTTCGCTGGGTTACCGCTCACTCGACGAGATTATCGGACGAACCGACCTGCTCAAAGTGATAGACGACGAATTCGCTAAAAAATTCAAATTCGAAGAGTTGCTCGTGAGACTGGACGGCCCCGATACTGTACAGGTGCCTTTCAACGAACCGTTCGACAAAAACGAATTCGAAAAGAAGATACTCGAAGAGATAAGACCCGCTATCAAAAACCCCTCTTCGAAGATCAGAATCGAACGCAAAATCAGCAATCTCAACAGAAGCTTCGGTACTCTGATATCGGGTGAAATCGCCAAATACTATGGCGACAAGGGACTACCGGACAAAACGATAGATATATGCCTCGAAGGAACCACAGGACAGTCTCTGGGGGCCTTCCTCATAAATGGAGTCTGTATCAGAGTCCATGGAGCCGGAAACGACTATATCGGCAAGGGTATGCATGGCGGAAAGATCGTCATCACGAGCGAGAAGAGCGGAGAGAACTTCTCCCTTGGTGGAAATACATGCCTCTATGGAGCCACCGGCGGAAAGGTATATATAGCCGGACAGGTCGGAGAGAGATTCGGAGTCCGAAACTCCGGAGCCATAGCGATCGTAGAGGGGACCGGAGACCATCCGTGTGAATATATGACCGGAGGAGTCATCGTCATCCTCGGCAAGACAGGGGTCAACTTCGGAGCCGGTATGACGGGAGGAGCCGCTTTCGTCTACGATATAGAACACGAGTTCATCGAAAATATCAATCAGGAGTTGGTGGAAGCCAGGAGGATAGATACCGAAGGTACCGATATAGAGAGATACTATCTCAAAAAACTTCTCAAAGACTACCACAACGAGACCAGAAGCGAAAAAGCGGCGCACATTCTGGATAACTTCAGGGTCGAAATCAGAAACTTCTGGCTCGTCAGGCCCAAAGATATGAAAGGTCCGCTGAAGATGATCGAGGAGGGAGAGTAATCATGTTGCGTTTTTTTGATCTGGATAGAATAGAAGCCGCCAAGAGAAGCGCGGCGGAGAGGACGAAAGACTACGAAGAGATATATGAAGTCTTCAAACCTGAAAAAGCCTCCGAACAGGCCGATAGATGTATCCAGTGTGGTGATCCATATTGCCACAACGGATGCCCTCTGCACAATTTCGTACCTCAATGGCTCAGGGCCACGGCCGCCAGAGACCTGGAATTCGCGTTCCAACTCTCCAATCAATCGTCTCCCTTCCCTGAAGTGATGGGCCGTATCTGCCCTCACGACAGACTCTGCGAAGGTAGCTGTACACTGAACGACGGTTATGGAGCCATCACGATTGGCTCGATAGAGACCTTTATCAGCGAAGAGGGATTCAAAAACGGTCTCAGACCCAGATTTTCCGCTGAAAAGAGTGGAAAGAGAGTAGCTATCATAGGCGCCGGTCCCGCAGGACTCTCCGCCGCCACTTTCCTCCTCAGAGAGGGAATAGATGTAGAACTCTTCGATAAGCAAAACAGACCCGGCGGACTGTTGACATACGGTATTCCCGGGTTTAAACTGAACAAAAATATCATCGAGAGACGGATAGATATCCTCAAGGAGGAGGGAGCGGTATTCCACCAGAATACCGAAGTCGGCAAAGATATCTCTTTCGCCCATCTGATGGAAAACTTCGATGCGGTATTCATAGGTACAGGGGCGACCAAAGGAAGATTGCCGGGGATAAACGGCGAAAATGCCGAAGGGTGTTATCTCGCCATGGATTTTCTCGTCGATATTCAGAAAAAACTCTTCGGTGAGAAGAGAGAAAATCCGATAGAGGTCAAAGACAAGAGAGTAGTCGTCATAGGCGGTGGAGATACGGCGATGGACTGTGTGAGAAGCAGTATCAGAGAGAGGGCTTCCAGTGTCAAATGTCACTACAGAAGAGATGCCCACAATATGCCGGGAAGTAGAAAAGAGTATGTCAATGCCAAAGATGAAGAGGTGGAATTCGAATTCTACACATCTCCCAAAGAGATACTCAAAGACGAAAACGGCAGAGTCATCGGGGTGGAGATGATACGCACCCGACTCGGTGAACCGGATTCCGACGGTAGACAAAGAGTCGAAGAGATATCCGGAAGCGAATTTACCGTTCCTGCCGATATCGTCATCTTCGCTCTCGGTTTCGACCCTGTCGATTATCCTTTCCTCTCCGAAAACGGTATCGAGACGGACAGATGGGGCGGTATCGTGGTGGATGAAAACTACGAAACCACTAAACCCGGCGTATTCGCCGGAGGAGACTGCCATAGAGGTGCCGACCTCGTCGTAACGGCAGTCAGAGACGGAAGAGAGGCCGCAAAGGCTATCGGCAGAAGATTGCTATCCCAAAAGCGATAAAGTTTGCTCGGGCCCTCCCCCGGGCCCTAATCTATACGAACGAAATACACAATCCAATATCGAAAACGAACTCTCACCATCTCTCCGGTCGAGAAACCATACTCTTTTTTACCATATCGAACCACACACGGAAGATAGCCGGCCTCCAATCGGGTATAATCTCCATATGAAAATATACAGATATGCCGACGATAGACTGGAATTTGGATTTAGACAGAGTGTTGAGAGATTTTTCGTAGAAGAAATTCCTCTCGAAGAAGCCGAAGGAGATGGGCCGTATCTCAGAGTGAAGATACTCAAAAGAGATATGAGTACCGCAAGACTCATCTCCGTCATCTCCAAAGCCACAGGAGCATCCAACAGAGAGATAGGTTATGGCGGGTTGAAAGACAAGAGCGCCACGACCATACAGCATATCACCCTACCCATCGGATATGAAGCCGACCTATCCAACATAAAGACACAGAGGATAGAGATACTCTCGATAGAGAGATGCCGTAAAGCGATGCATCTGGGCAGATTGGCGGGGAACCGTTTCGAGATAACCATAGATGCCGGCAGTCGTGAGATAGAGGAGTTTCGCAAGAGATTGCAAGCGATATGTGATGGAGGCTTTCCCAACTATTTCGGATATCAGAGATTTGGAGAGAGAGGTGACAGCTGGAAACAGGGAAGAGATATAGCTCATAGTGGAAAGAGGCTGAGAGGAGATAGGGAGAAGCTTCTCGTGGCATCGTGGCAGAGCAGACTCTTCAACGAATGGCTCGAAAAGAGGGTATATATCTCTTCGACGGTGGATAGATACGATACGAAACGCTCCGCCAAAAAACTCGGATATCCTATAGAACTCGTCGAGGTACTGCGAAACCAGCCACAATTTTACAAACTCTTCATCGGAGAAGCGATGATGAGTCGAAGAGGTATCGTACATACGACTGATTTGGATATCGATTCGCGAAAATTCATCTCCGGCACTCTGCGCCCGACCGGTCTTCTTCCGGGTGCCAAGGCGGTCAGAGCATATGCCGACGCCAGATATCTCGAAGAGCCTTACGACGACTCCGATATCACATCTCTGCCCGGTAGCAGAAGAGTATCGTGGGTATATGCCAAAGATTGTGAAGTGGTCTCCGAAAAAGGAACCGATAGCCATACTGTATCGTTCACGCTTCCTCCCGGTTCGTACGCCACCGTACTGCTCGAAGAGATTGCCGGTGGAGATATATCGGGTCGAAACTATCGGAAATGAGACTGTCACCGGTGAGCCTAATCGTATCTCTACTATCCACTCTGGTTCTGATATATCTCGTCTCCATCGCCACTCTCTATCTGCAACAGAGGGAAATTCTCTTTCACCCATCAGGGAAAACGGCCACAACGCAAGGAGAATTCATAGATGGAGACATCTGGGTGGAGATACGAAACCGCGGTAGAGAGAAGGCTGTCGTATATCTAGGCGGAAACGATGAAAACTACTGGATACCACCTGATAGTCTCGCGGACGCTCTGCCGGAATATACCATCTATCTGCTTCACTATCCAGGATATGGAAAAAGCGGCGGCACTCCATCTCAAAAATCGATTTTCCGGGCCGTAACGAAACTCTACGAACATATAGAAAGCCGGCACACATCCATAAGCGCCATAGGCAGGAGTCTGGGAAGCGGACCGGCAATCTATCTGGCATCCAGAAAGCGTATCGACAGGTTGATTCTCGTCACTCCCTACCACTCCATACTCTCACTTGCGAAAGAGAGATATCCTATATTTCCTATCGAAGCCATATGCAAAGACCCTTTCCCCAGTCACAATTATGCGAAGAGTGTCGATAGCGACACTCTGGTCATTCTCGCATCCGAAGATAGTGTCGTACCGCATGACTCCAGCATCGCACTGATAAAAAGTTTCGAAAGAGACGATATCGAGACGGTCACGATACCGGATACGAACCATGGAGATATCACATCGAATCCGGCATTTTATTCAATCGTGTCGAAATTTCTTTCGGAAAATAGCGGTTTTTGAGTATCTTTTATATAATAGCACTCCAAAAAAACGGTATATGGAGAAAAGTTATGAAAAAAAAGATTCTCCTCACAGCCATCACGGCTTCCACTTTCGTATATGCATAGTCGGATACCCCGAATAGTGATACCAATGCCACTATCGCGGAGGGTATAAAGTATATCAAGATGCTCGGCAAAGAGATGAAGGGTGAAGTGAAAAAGAGGATGAAAGAGGACCCGACCGGTCTGCAGGCGGCATACTTCTGCTCAAAAAGCGCTGTAGATATCACCAAAAAGGTCAATGAAAATCTGCCCGACGGCATCGCAGTCTACAGAACCGCTCTAAAATATAGAAATCCCGACAACGCTCCCGACGCTACCGATACTGAAGTGATGAACGATATGATATCGCAGATGAAGAGCGGTAGCTTCGATAAGAGACCCAGATTGGTGAGTGTAGGTGAAAAGAGGAGAGTATATATGCCTCTGATAGTGGGAAAAGCCTGCTTGAAATGCCATGGAGATATATCCAAAATGGATCCGAAAGTGGTGGAGCTGATGAAAAAGAGATATCCCGAAGACAGGGCTACCGGTTTTGCCGAAGGCGATCTCAGAAGAGTGATGGTCAGCGAAATATCTAAATGAGATAGCATAGCATCTCTTCCAAATCTCCCGCACTTCATGCCTCGTCGAGGCAAACCGCCGGGAGATGGCGGGGAAGGGGAGGCTCACTATATCACTGACTACAGGGATCGCCCATTCTGGAGGCATCAGCATAGAGATAGACCTCCACTCTTCTATTGAGCGCCATATGCTCCGGAGAGTCGTTGGGAACGATTGGTTTATTGAATGAGCATCCCTTCACGAGAGGCTCTCTGCCGTTGACTTTCAGCAGGGAAGCCACACTTCTGGCTCTTCTCTCGGATAGAGATAGATTGTGAGCGTAGCTACCCCTGCTATCCGTGAACCCCGCGACCCCGACTATCGTCTGAGGATATCTGGCTATGACCGATGCCAATCTCGACACCTTGTCTCTGGCTGTCGGAGTCAGAGTGGCGGAGTCCGTAGGGAACATCATTCTGTCTCTGAACATCACCCTCACATAGTCGGGATATTTGGAGACGACTATATCGTGATTCGGGTCTGCGGCGGCGAGAGGGTCGTTGTTCACCCCCGTTCCCAGAGCTTTGGCTACGGCGTTGGCCTCTTCATCGAGGAAATATCCCGCTCCTCCACCCACGAGAGCTCCTACGAGAGCTCCCACGAGAGCCCGCTGACCTTTGTGATGTCCCTTCGTATTGTAACCGATCGCCGCTCCTGCCGCCGCTCCGGCGAGAGCTCCGGTCTTGGTACGGCTATAGCTGTTGTCGGCTACCAGACCAGGCTGGTTATAACATCCTCCCAGCATGAAAGCGACCAATCCGGCCGCTACGATTCGACTCATTTTCATATATTCTCCTTTCGGTTGCGCTAATGGTGCCATCCACCATTGTCCACTACTCTCTCCTGTGAACTCTCCACCGCGTACCCTGCGGCTCCACCGAGTGCGGCACCCGCCAGAGCTCCGACAGCGGCTCTACCCCCTTTATGGTGACCTTTGGTATTGTATCCCACGACGGCTCCGGCTATCGCACCCGTCGCTGCCCCTATCTCGACAGGGTCGCTCCTGACTCCATATTCGGCGCATCCTGATAGAAAGAGAGAGACGACGGGTATCAGCAGTATGGAAAGTGGCGACTCTCTTTCAGTTTTCATCACCATCCATCTCCATATCCAGAAGTTCTTCGAGAAGCTCACCAGCCTCCTCTTCATCCATCTCTCCACTCTCTATCTCTATCAGAATTTCTCTACACTCCGCATGCATACCCTGCATCTCTTCCAACTCTTCCCTATCGGCGAGAGATATCTCCTTCTCTCTCTCTATCATGGCGAATATGGCATCTATCTCCTCTTCGAGGTCGGGTATCAGTTTGTCCATCAAGATACTCTTGAGTCTCTCTCTCTTGCTCACTGCAGGCTCCTTACATCTTTTCGCTATCTATCTCTATGACCGTATGGACATTTCCCCTCGGATTGAAATCCGCTATCAGTTTCATCTTCCGAGGTTTCAACTTTCCGTAGAGCGTATCGAAAATCTCGTTCGCGCTATCTTCGTGTGAGATATATCTCCCCATAAAGCTGTTGATGTATAGTTTGAGCGCCTTCAACTCTATCACCTTTTCATCGGGGACATAGGTGAGTCTTATCGTGGCGAAATCCGGATATCCGGACCTCGGGCATCTACACATGAATTCAGGCAACTCTATATCCACGGTATAACTCTTCTCATGCCTGTTGGGCCAGAAGTTCTCCTCACTGTCGATATCGAAACTCTCTATCTCCTCTTCACCGTATCTCATACACTCTCCTTGGGTATGGGGTTGTATCTCTCGATAAGTTCATCTTCATCCAATACGCTTCCTATGGCGTACCCCTGGACATAGTCGATACCGAGCCTTTCGAGTCTATCTATCTTTTTTCTGTCATCGACCCATTTGGCGATAGCCGTAATCTCCAGTTCATGTACCATCGAGATGAGAGATTTGAATATGGAAAAGCTCTTCTCAGCATCCATATTCGATATATAATCTCTATCGAACTGTACCATATCGAAGTGAAAATGTTTTATATACTCCATAGATGCATTGCTGGAACCGAAATTGTCGAGACAGAATCTCAAACCGTACTTTTTGAGATTTTTCAGGAGATCCAGATAGTTTTCCATCCTGTGATGGGTCTTCTTTTCATAGAGCTCTATGATTATCCTCTCCGCCGAAACTCCACTCTGCAAAAGCTCATCGACGAGCTTTTCATTGAAAGATGCGCTTCTGAGTGAGAATGGGGAGAGATTGAAACTGAAAGATATATCCTCATCGACGAGAGCGAGCGTCTTGAGTACCTTTCTATACAGCAGCAGATCGTAATATTCACCGAAATTGTGTCTATTCACTATGGGAAGAAACTGCTTTGGGTTGATTATCTTTCCATCGAAACCCCTGAGCTTGACCGAAATCTCGTAGATATCGATCTTGTCGTTGCGAATATTTTTAAGAGGTCTGAACAGCAGGAGAATGTTTTCACCCTTCAAAGCCTCCAGTACGATACTCTCTTCTCTCGTCAACCCTTTGACATCCGGAATGTTTCCATTTTCATCGGAGCTGGTACACTTCTGCGGTACATTCAGAAGGTTTCTCAACTGCTCTATCGCCTGAAGAGGATCGTCACTATCGTTTCTGACGACGGTATATACATACTCCAGTTCGAGAGTACCGATGGATGCGTGTCTCTCTACGAAAGAGGATAGAAGTTCTTTCATTCTCTCGGGTGGGATATCGATAGCTATGAGAAACTCGGTTCCATACTTCCTCCCTATGGCTACCTTTTTGGAACCTTCCAGAGATAGATATTCGTTCAGTATCACGATAAGATCCTGCAGCAGCTTGTCCGTCGTCTTGATACCGTAGTTTTCATTGAGAGTGGAGAGGTTTCTCACCCTGATTGCCGCTAGGGTTCCGGGCTTTTTTTTCTGCACATATTTGAGAAAGTAGTCGAATCTGTACCCCTCCGTCACTGGATCGAGAACCGACTCTTTTCTACTCTGTTCCAGAGCGAAATATATGAAATAGACCACCACGAAAATGAGTGCGGTCATCAATACCGCACTTTGAGCGGTGATAGTGATATTGTCTTCGTAGAAAAATATCGCATACGCTATGGTGAGTACCAGTACCATTACCGGTATTCCCACTCGCAACGCCAGCTGAAAATGTCTGGATCTCTCCTCTTTTACGGACTCAAGCATCATACATCCAGATGTCTGACATCTTTTGCATGCGTCTCGATATAGTTTCTTCGCGGTTCCACTTCGTCACCCATGAAGAGTGTAAATATATCGCTGGCTTCATCTATATCGTCGATGGTTATCTGCAGGAGTCTTCTATTTTCCGGATCCATAGTCGTCTCCCATAGCTGTTCGGGGTTCATCTCACCGAGACCTTTGTATCTCTGTATATATGCACCTTTACGGGCGGATGAGAGTACCTCATCGAGAAGTTCCAGAAGATCCCTCTCTCTGAATTCGTCCGTAAGTCTCTTCTCTATCTTGTCGTAGATATAGATAGCTTCCCCATAGTGTGGATTCGTGAATAGATCGTCATCCACGATCAACTCTTCGAGCCCCTCTTTCGTCTGTACGAAGTAGTGGAGTCTCTCTTCGCCGATACTCTTGTTCAATATATTGTATCCGAGCCCTACCATTCTCTCTTCGAGAGCCTTCGCCATCTCCTCCATAGAAAAGCCCTGGATATCGGGGTTTTCTATCATATATCTGACCACTTCTGAGAGGGAGAATCTCTTGTCTATCTCTTTCAGAGTCATCTGATAGTACGCGACCAGCTTGAATAACTCCACCAGATCCTCTCTACCCATGGTTTTGGATTCGAGTACACTTATACCGTTTTCTATGAGGAAATCGTTCAGAGCCTTGTCGTCTTTGAGGTATCTTTCGTTTTTCCCCTTTTTGTAGCGATATAGTGGAGGCTGGGCCAGATAGAGATACCCCTCCTCTATGACGGGTCTGAGAAAACGGAAAAAGAATGTCATCAGCAGAGTCTGGATATGGCTTCCATCCACATCAGCGTCCGTCATTATGATAATCTTGTGGTATCTGAGTTTTTGAGAGTTGAACTCCTCACCTATACCGCACCCCAAAGCGGTGATCATATTTTTGATCTCTTCGGATTTGAGTATCTTGTCGAGCCTCGCCTTCTCTACATTGAGAATCTTTCCCTTGAGTGGCAGTATGGCCTGGAAGACTCTGTCTCTTCCCTGCTTGGCTGAACCTCCCGCCGAATCTCCCTCGACGAGGTAGAGCTCGCTGATGGACGGGTCTCTGCTTTGACAGTCGGCGAGCTTGCCCGGAAGTGTACCGACACTCATGGAGTCTTTTCTCTTGACCAGATCTTTGGCTCTTCTCGCCGCCTCTCTACCTTTGGCCGCGAGAAGAACATGGTTCATGATGGCTTTGGCCTCGATGGGATTCTCTTCGAGGTATTTGTTTATCTTCTCATAAACGAACTTCTGTACGAGAGGCCGTACATAGCTACTACCCAGTTTGCCTTTGGTCTGCCCTTCGAACTGCGGCTCCGGCACTCTCACCGATACGACGGCCACCAGACCCTCTTTCGTATCGTCACCGCTTATTTTCGTATTTTTCTCTTTCACAGAAGCGTTTTTCGAGATATAGTTGGAGATAGCCCTCGTCAGACCGGCTCTAAATCCCGATTCGTGGGTCCCTCCTTCGATGGTTTTTATGTTGTTGACGAAACTCAACACCTTGTCGTTGTCGCTGTTTTGGTACATAAACGATATATCCATCTCTATATCGTCGGCTTTACCTTCGAAGAGTACCGCACCCGACAGTGGCTCTTTGGTATGCATATCCTCCACGAACTGTCTGATACCGCCTTCGAAGCTGTAAACCTCCTTCAGCCCGCTTTTATCATCTCTGAAATCTATCGTTATTTTGGGATTCAGATATGCGAGTTCTCTGAATCTTCTCGAGAGAGTGTCGTGCTTGAACTCGACAGTTTCCGTAAATATCGAAGCATCCGGCCAAAATTCGATTTTGGTACCGCTCTTTCTCGTCGTACCCGTTATCTCCAGTGGTGTGACGGGGATACCCTTTTCGAACCACTGCTCATGGATATGACCGTCTCTAAAGACGGTCATATGGAGTTTTTCGGAGAGTGCGTTCACTACCGAAACTCCGACTCCATGCAGACCTCCGGATACTTTGTATGTATCCTTGTCGAACTTTCCTCCCGCGTGCAGTACCGTCAAAACAACCGTAGCCGCGGGAATCTTTTCGGTCGGATGCTCGGCTACCGGAATCCCCCTACCGTTATCCTCTATGATAGCCGAACCGTCACCCGTGAGAGTCACTTTGATTTTGTCGCAATATCCCGCCATCGACTCGTCTATCGAGTTATCGACGACTTCGTATATCAGATGGTGCAATCCTCTCGCGGATGTATCGCCTATATACATACCGGGCCGTTTTCGCACAGCCTCCAGACCTTTTAGAACCTTGATATTCCCAGCACCGTAATCTGCCATCTCTTATCCATCTCCCACTATATGAAATATCCGCCATTCACGGCGAATCACCGACATATGGACTTTCGAATCCATATGGCTCGAAACCACGACTATATCTTTGTACTCTCTTCGAGGCAAAGTATCATGGAAATAGTCTAATTATAGCCAAAATCACCCCATTTTACCCCGAAGGGGCCTCTATGGCCGATTTGTCAGCATATATCCTCCCCTTCGGAGAGGTAGCTCCCTATTGCATCTACCAGCCTCTTCATCTCCATATCGAAATCCTTGATATAGTTCGGCATCAGGGATAGTTTGTCGTAGAGGAAGAGTCTATACATATGACCCGCCAACTGATGGAGATCTATCGCGCCTATCGAACCGGCGATACCCATGATATCCAGGCATAGCTGTTTGAGCTGGATATGTCTCCCCTCCCTGTAGAGAGTCTCCGCCACGGCCGGACTGCCCGAATATACATCCACGAACTCTTTCAAAATCTCTCTGTAGAGGATGATGTTTCCATTCGAATGTTCCAATCCCACCTTCTCATCCAGTGGAACCGTTTTCTTCATCTCGTTGTCGTTCTCTCCCGACGATGGGGATACCGGTATCTCTCTGGAGTCGGATGTGAACTCTCTGAATATGGAATACATCTTGCCGATACTTATCGGTTTGGGCAGATATGCGTTCATTCCGCACTGTTTCATCTTTCTTATCTCATTGTCCAACCCTAGAGCCGTCAGTGAGATGATGGGCAGCTTTTCGGCACCCGGAATCTTGCGTATCTCTTCCGTCGCGCTATATCCATCCATGACAGGCATATTTATATCCATCAGCACTATATCGAAATAGTCCACTCCCCTGTCACGGATGATCTCCAGAGCCTCCAGCCCGTTTCTCGCACTCGTTATTCTCATATTCGATCTCTCGAGAAGTTTGAGTACCATATTGAGATTTATCTCATTGTCTTCCACGATTAGCAGCTCTGTACCGGCAAACTCCCCAAAGCTGTCGAGAGTGATATTTTCGGCCTCTTCCACATATTTCTTGAAACGGTATATATCCTCGTCACTCTCGCTCTGCGGGTTTTGAGAGTCATCCAGAACGGCGGTGGAGTATCCGTAGAGATCCTTTATCAGCTCGAATACTCTCTCCTGGTTGAGGGGCTTCTTCACTCTGCGGGTAAAGATCGAATAGTCTCTGTATCTATCGTCCTCCGAAAAGATACTGTCTATACCGACGACCTTTATATCTCTGGCTTTTGTTACCCAATTTATATATTTCTCCAGCTCCGAATCCATGAAGAACTCCTCTATGACGAGGATATCGTATTCCATGAAATTGGCATCGGCGGGGTCGAAACTCTTGGGGTCTCCTATGGTCACATTGTGTCTGAAGTATGTGAAGAGATTCTTGATGGCCTTGGCGGCTTTTTCGTTTCTGTCGAGAATGAATACATTTTTGTTGATAAGGTCTCTACTGGGAAGACGGTATTTTCTCCTCTCCTCCTTTTTCGCCAGACGCATGGGAAGCGTGGTATGCAGAGTGACCTTTTCACTGTCGTATTCACCTATACTGACCTCACCTCCTATGATTCTGGCGGTTTCGTAAGCCACGAAGAGCTCGAGTCTGCGATACTCTCCTCTCTGTTTGTCGTAATATGGCACGAAACACTCTTCGACTTTGCAATCGTCTCTTATGACATTTTTCTCTATCGCGACCGTGATATCGAGGATCACGGCCCCGTCGCCACCGGCTTTGGACGAAGATACAGACATGGACACTTCACCGTTTATCGTATGATCTATGGCATAATCCATCAGGTTTCTCAATATCTCTATGCTGTTGCCATAATCTCCGATCATCAATTTCGGTACATCGTGAGCCACACTGAATATCAGTTCGGTTCTGTTTCCGGCATATTTGCCCGAAAGAGGGCCGACCACATCGTCGAGAAGATTGTTGATATTGAAAGACTGCTCTCTCGTCTCTATCTTTCCGGCTTTGATCTTCAGGAAGGTGAGCAGGTTGTTGGTACTGTCGATAATCCTGTTTTCGGCCCTGATGACCTTTTGCAGTTTTCGACCGGCTTTTTCGGTATCCACTTCGGAGATGAGATTTTTCGTGCAACTCACGACATCTCGGCTCATATTGTAGATATTCTCTCCCAACTCCGTGAACAGCTCGTTCTGTTTCTTCTCTATCTCCTCCTGCTTTCGCCTGATAATCTCGTACTGCCTGGTGATCTTGCGGGTATTTTCAGATGAAAAATAGAGCCCCAGCACACCTATGAGAGCCAGAACGAACAGAGCCATCCAGAGTATGTCGGTATCCTCTTTTGGGGCGGGTACGGGGATACTCTTGACGAATTGGAGCCTCGCCGTCTGGGCTACACCTTCGGCGGGCGCCAAAACAGCCGACGGAAAGAACTTTTTCAGCCTGAAGTATGCCGAGAGGGTATCGGATTCCGATTTTATGGGCCCGAGCAGAAGTAGATATCCATCTCCCGTTTTGACAATCTTGGGAGCCATACTCTTTTTATCGATATATCTGCCGAGTATTTCATCTTCGGAGAGCTTCTCCCTCGCCTTCTGCATCTCCTGTTTCAACTCACCCTTGTCGGTACCGGCATCCAATATGATCAATCTCATATTTTCGGCTCCGAGAAGTGTCACCGTGGCGAATAGTATCGCCAGATACCTGAATATGGTTCTATACATCTGTTCTCTTCCTTTTTTCCAACTCTGCATCCAGAATGGACTGTTTTCTCTCCAACTCTCCCTGAAGTATCCGTATTCTACTGCTGTGCGAAATATTTTTCAAAAGCATCAATACTCCGAGTATCGCCAGTATGAAAGAGATACCGTAATATATGTATCTCCTGTCGAAGCCCCCTCCGCCGTCACCGGCCATTTCTGGTTTCGTGGATATGGTTACGGACTCTCCATTTCCACTCTTGTCTATCATCACCGTATCGGGAAAATATTTCAGAAAAAACACGAACGACTCTCTCTCGATATCATCTCCCTCGAATGGCCCCACCTTCACCAGCCATGTATCTCTATACTCCTCCATCTTTACCGATGGAGCGCTATCGGCTATTGAGGGTAGACTCTTTTCGAGCTTTTCGAGATATCTTTTAGCACTCTCTGCCTGCCTGAGGGCCAATCCTCTATCGGTCTCTCCCGCGACGACGAGATATGATGCGGGCATAAGAGATATCGCCGTCATCAACAGTATCAGCACTTTCACTCTCATTTCGAATGGCCTCCATATATATTTTCACCTCTGTAGATAAATGAAACAACCATCGGTTCAATCTCCATTTCTCGTAGATAGATATTTCAGCATCGCATCTTCAGCCCTATCCATCTCTACCATGAAATTGTTGACATAGTGTGGCAACAGAGGAAGTTTGTTGTATTCGAAAACCCTATGTACCATGAGACATGCGTGATAGAGCCTCGTGGCTCCCAGAGATCCTGCGAGTCCCATTATATCGAGATTCAACTGTCTGAGCAGATCGTATTTCTCCTCTTCGAGCAACTTGCCGGCTCTCTCTCCCGCTCCTTTGTAGACATTGAGAAACTCCTCCAGCAACTCCTGATAGAAGATCGGATTGTTGTCCGTATGCTGGAGTCCGAGCCTGAGATCGAGAATCTCCACGAACGGAACCGTTTCAGCTCTCTCTTCATGATCCTCTTCACTATCCTCTCCGAGATACTTTTTGAAGACGGTATAGAGTTTGCCGATATTCAGCGGTTTGGGAAGGAAAGCGTCCATACCGCAATCCTGCATTCTATCCACTTCACTCTCCAGTACAAGAGCGGTCAACGCCACTATGGGGAGATTTTTCGTATCTTCGAGCTCTCTGATTCTGATCGTGGATGTATAACCGTCCATAATCGGCATATTGATATCCATCAGTACCAGGTCGTATGCACCACCACCTCTTCTCTGAATCTTCTCCAGAGCATCCCGGCCGTTGTGTGCCGTATCGATCTGCATACCCGACCTGCTCAGAATCTTCAGAAGCATCTTGAGATTGATCTCATTATCCTCCACGACCAGAAGTCTGGCCCCTTCGAAATCTCTGAAACTGCCTATACCGACCCCATCGGTTGCTTTGACATTTCTGATGAATTGAGATTTTCTCTCTATCGCCGCGCTTTCCGCCTCTTCGGCTATCGGTTCGGGTTCGCTGTCTCCTCTGTAGAGATCGAGGATGAGCATGAATACCCTCTCCTGTGTCAGAGGTTTCTTTATCCTCGCGTTGAAGAGAGAGGGCCACAGCTCCACACTAGATATATCGAATATACTGCTGAGACCTATGACTTTGATATCTTTGTGTCTGCGAATCTCTCTGATCCTCTGGGCGAAATCGGTATCCACGAGAGTCTCTTCTATCAGGACGATATCGTATCTACCAAGATCCTCTCTATACGAGCGATATCTCTCTTCGGTATCGGCTATGACATTGTGTTTGAAGTATGCGAAGAGGTTTTTTATGGCCATCGACGCGTGATAGTTTCTATTGACGACATAGACCTCTTTTTTCGTCAACTCTTCCGTCGGTAGAGGATATTTTCTGCGTCTTTCACCATACACCTCATAAAGAGGTATAGAGACATTCAGCACTCTCTCGTCGGGCGAGAGTACCTGCATCGTGATATTCCCTTTCATCAGTTTGACCAGTTCATGGGCGACGAAAAGTCCGAGTCTCTTGTACTCTCCGCTATACTCGTCGTAATATGGTGTGAAGTACTCTTCGAGAGTGCTTGGTTCACTCTTCATCCTCCCCACCTGTCTGATCTTGACGATGAGATCGATTCTCTCGTCGTAAACCACATATGCATTCGCTTCGAACGAAATGACACCCTCTTCCATCTGAGTGAATGAGTGTTCTAGGAGATTTCCGAAAACTTCACCGAGATAGGTGAAGTCCCCTATCACCATTTTCGGCAGATTGTGTTCGAGATCGAAAATCAACTCTATCGGTGTCCCTCTGAATTGGGAAGAGAGTCCTCCGACTACATCGTCGAAAAGGTTGTTGATATTGAAAACCTCTTCATGAACCGTCGCCTTCTTCGCCTTCAGTTTCAGGAATCTCAAGAGATTTTTCGTCACATCGAGAATCCTGTTTTCCGTATTCATGACATTGCACAGGGTTTTACTCGCATCGTCGTTGCCTATTTCGGAAATGGCGCTCTTCGTATAGAGAACCACATCTTTGCTCATATTGTATATATTCTCTCCCAGGTCGGAAAAGAGTTCGTGTTGTCGTCTCTCTATCTCCTCCTGCTTCTCCAATATCTCTTCATGCTCTTTGAAGATATTTTTCACCTTTCTCGAAGAGAAATAGTATATCAGCCCGCCTATCAGGGCTATGATGATAACGCCGGCTATGGAGATAACTATGGCGAGAGTCCTGCTCTCTATCCCCATAAATCCCCGTTCACCGCCCTCTTCTTTGAAAACCGTACCTATCTTGTCGTTCGAAGGTATCAAAGATGCGGATGGAAATACCTTTTTCACATGAAAAAAGGCGCTTATCAGACTCTCCTCGCTGGTAAATGGTCCTGTCACCAGCATATACGAGCTATCGAAAGGAATCACTTTGACCCTTATTCCGCCTTTGTCTCCGGTGAGCCCCTGAATCCTCACGCTACCGAGATACTTTTCGGCATCTATCGCGTGAGACTGGAGCTCCATACGGTTATCGCCCACTTCGAGAATGATGAACTTCCTGACCTTGTCACTACCCGCCTGAAGTAAAAATGTCAAAAGCAGACCGGCACCTATGATAAAACACGGTATGCATTTACGCAATTTGAATTTGAAAATACCCATATCGACTCTCCACTACACCTCTACCATCCCGGCACTATATACTGCCGCACTCCGTCGATTTCTCCTATACGGTCTTTCATACGAAAGTATGCCCGTAAGCGTATAAACCGGAAACTCCGTTCACTCCTCTTCCGGTCCTGAATATCCACTTGTAGCCGGAAAACGATCTCTCGTCCCCACCACCGTGTTTCAGCCACTTTGGGATGCGGAAAACTTCCCGCCGATTCCATCCGTACGATATATATAGTATCACATTCTCCATTAGAAAGAGTTCGGGCAAACGGCTTCTCCGTATGAAAAGGATAGCCACTAAGTACCCCTATCCGGTGAAGATCGCATCTACATGATATAATAGCCACTCGACAAGGAGTAGATCGAGGTCGTAACGGAGTGTAGATTCCGGTCTCTCATTGCAAAACGGAGCTTTCGGAGAGTCGCGAATGGATAGAAGTATAGTTTTGATACTCGCTCTGTCTCTATTGATATGGACATCACCCTACATAGCCAAAGCTCTTCGTATGCCTACCCCTCCTGTCGAAATAGTGGCCGGTTCGATTCTCGCATACTTCGGGATTCTCGGGAACGACGAATTTTTCGACATGATAGCGGAGATGGGATTTCTCTATCTGATGTTTCTCGCCGGAATGGAGGTCAATCTCAAAGAGATAACCGGAAGCGAAAAGGGTACTTTGAGACAGGCCATGCTATTCGTAGGTTCACTCTGGATTCTCTCGGTCACTTCAGGTACGCTTCTGGGCTACAGCCCGATAGTCATCGTATCTCTTCCCCTCATCTCCATCGGACTACTGGCTTCTCTTTCCAGAATATACGACAAAAAGACTCCTTGGCTTCAGCTATCCGTCACCGTGGGAGTCATCGGAGAGATAACCAGCATTGTGGCACTGACGGTTCTGGATGCGGCCAGCACGGTAGGATTCGGTCTGAAACTGTGGATAAAACTGGGGTATCTCTCACTTTTCATAGCGGGTATCTATATACTTTATAGATTGCTGAAGCTTCTCTTCTGGTGGTTTCCCGAAATCAAAAGCGAACTTATGCCCAAACTCGACACTTCCGACCAGGATATCAGACTCTCCATGTCTCTATTTTTCATCCTGATAACTCTCATGCTCGTCCTCCATCTGGAGCTTGCCCTTGGCTCGTTCATAGCCGGAGTGGCGATTTCAGCCTTTTTCCATCATAAAAAGAGTCTCGAAGATAAGATGTCCAGTCTGGGATTCGGATTTCTCATACCTCTCTTTTTCATACATGTAGGAGTTTCGTTCGACCTCGAATCCCTCGCCATACCGGGTATTTTCACCGGTGCTCTTCTCATCACCGCACTCTCCATCTCAATCAGGTTGATCTCTGCCTTCCATCTCAGAAAAATAGCCGACTATCAGAGTGCGTTGACGACCGCTTTCGCACTCTCCATGCCATTGACCCTGCTCATAGCGGTAGCCACAATCGGTTATACTAGTGGAAATATCGATATCATGATCTACTATCAGATGATTCTAGCGAGTCTTTTCGAGGTGATCGTATCGATGGTCGCCATCAAAACGATAGAGGGGATATCCCACAAAAAAGCGATCGAGAGATACAGAAAGCAGAAAGAGGAGTCCCCAGCCGGGGGCTCTTCTCACTCACCGGTGAGTTGAAGCAGTTCGAAATACTGTTTTTGCAGTACCTGATTGGATTTTTTCAGTTTCGCGAGCTCGTGGGTCAGCTCACTCTTCTCCTTTTCGAGCTTTTTCAAAGCCGTAAGTGAGTTTTCCCCATAGAGCAGGACTCCTATATATATGCCGAATCCCACGATTCCGACCGCGACGAGTATCAATCCTCTGACCGAAAAACCGAACCAGTCGTCACCCGTCTCGCGACGGGGAGAATCGGAAATCTCTTCAGGAGAAGAGTCCGCTACCGAGGTACTCATTCTGTCCCAGTTCGTTCTCTATCGCCAGAAGTCTGTTGTATTTGGCGATTCTATCGCTTCTGGCAGTGGAACCGGTCTTTATCTGACCCGTATTGAGAGCCACGGCGAAATCGGCTATGAAAGAGTCTTCACTCTCGCCGGAGCGGTGGCTCATGACGCATGTGTATCCGCTTCTCTGTGCCAGTCTGACGGTCATCATCGTCTCCGATACGCTTCCTATCTGGTTGGGCTTTATCAGGATGGAGTTGGCTATACTCTTCTCTATACCTTCTCGCAGAATGGATGCGTTCGTGACGAAGAGGTCATCGCCCACGAGCTGTACTCTCTCTCCGAGTCTCTCGGTCATCTCTCTCCATCCATCCCAGTCATCTTCGCTCAGACCATCTTCGATAGAGACAATGGGATATTTGTCGAGAAGCTTTTCGTAATAGTCTATCATCCCGCTACTGTCGAGCTCTATACCTTCGGACTTGAGGATATACTTTCCATTCTCTCCGACCAGCTCGCTCGAGGCGACATCCAGGGCTATGGCTATCTGCTCTCCCGGTCTGTATCCAGCCGCCTCTATCGCCTGCATTATCACTTCGACAGGCTCTTCGTTGCTCTTGAGGTTGGGGGCGAAACCTCCTTCGTCTCCTACCGCGGTACTCTCTCCCATTCCGTCGATGATCTTTTTGAGATTGTGATAGACTTCCGAAGATGCTCTCAGACCGTCACTGAACCTGTCGAAACCGACCGGCATGATCATATACTCCTGAAAATCCACGGAGTTGTTGGCATGCTCTCCACCATTGATGATATTGAGCATCGGTACCGGCATAGTGACTGCGTTGGCGCCACCGAGATATCGATACAGAGGCATCTTCAGAGAGTTGGCGGCCGCTCTGGCCACGGCCATGGAGACACCCAGTACCGCATTGGCTCCCAGATTGGCGTAGTTGTCCGTACCGTCCAGCTCTTTCATGATCAGATCCACATCGGCCTGATTGTACGGACTCATACCGACGAGAGCTTCGGCTATCTCTCCATTGACATTGGAAACCGCTCTAAGAACTCCTTTTCCACCAAATCTGTCCGAATCGCCATCTCTGAGTTCGAGAGCTTCTCTCTTGCCCGTACTGGCACCGCTGGGTACGATGGCATCGGCTACACTGCCGTCACTCAGACGGACTGTAGCTCTTACGGTAGGGTTTCCCCTGCTGTCCATTACCTCATCTGCGAAGATATCTTCTATAAAGACCATACAAATCCTTTTCTTTTGGGTTCGATATAGATTTTAACGAAAGATTATATACAGATAGTTGACGAAATCTAAATTTCGTCACTTCCCGCTATCTCATTTTCGCTCATACTCAAAGATTCTCCGAATCCCAGAGCCTCCTTGATTTTGGACTCTATCTCGGATTCGAGTTCAGGGTCCTCTTTCAGCGCCTGTTTGGCATTCTCTTTTCCCTGCCCCAATCTTTTCGCTCCATAGCTGTACCAGGCTCCGGATTTGTCTATGATATCGAGCTTCACTCCATAATCTATCAACTCTCCCTCTTTGGATATACCCTCTCCAAACATGATATCGAACTCGGCCTGTCTGAAGGGCGGAGCCACTTTGTTTTTGACCACTTTGGCTTTGACTCTGTTTCCTATGTTGGACTCTCCCTGCTTCAGAGATGCTATACGACGGACATCTATCCTGACCGAAGCGTAGAACTTCAAAGCGTTTCCTCCCGTAGTGGTCTCGGGAGAGCCATACCCCATACTGCCTATTTTCATTCTGATCTGATTTATGAATATGACGGTTGTATTCATCTTGTGCAGAACTCCCGTCAGTTTCCTCAGAGCCTGGGACATCAATCTCGCCTGCAATCCCATATGCGAATCTCCCATATCCCCCTCTATCTCGCTTTTGGGAGTCAGAGCCGCCACGGAATCGACGACCACCAGATCCACCGCTCCACTTCTCGCCACCGTCTCCAGAACATCGAGTGCCTGCTCGCCGAAATCAGGCTGTGATACGAGAAGCTCGTCTATATCGACTCCGAGATTCTTGGCATAGAGCACATCCAGAGCGTGTTCGGCATCTATGAACGCGCAGACTTTTCCATCCTTTTGAGCGGATGCTATGGCCTGAAGCGCGAGAGTCGTCTTACCGGACGATTCGGGACCGTAGATCTCTATGATTCTGCCTTGCGGGATACCGCCTATACCCAGAGCCATATCGAGCCCCAGAGAACCGGTACTTATCGCGGCGATAGGCTCTATCTCCTTGTCCCCGAGCCTCATCAGGGTTCCCTTTCCAAATGTCTTGTCGATCTGTTTGATCGCCATATCGAGAGCTTTTTTCTTTTGCGGATCCATAGACATATTACCGTTCCTTGCGATTTTTTTACGCTATTTTATCGTTATTCTCTTGAAACGGTTGTATGTATGTCATCGTGAAACGAACCTTTTTGGATATCATTTCGAAAAGCACCGAGGCTCCGATACTCTCGGGCCCATGGGGACTCATGCCAAAATGAAAGGTGACACGATGAAGATAGAATTGGCACATTCGCCGGATGCGGACGATATATTCATGTACTACGCCATAGCTTTCGGCTGGGTGGATACCGGAGATTTCGATTTCGAAAACAGCGCTCTGGATATCGAAACTCTCAATATCGAAGCGATGAGAGGTAGATACGACGCCACAGCCATAAGTTTCGCGGCCTATCCGATGATTTCCGACGATTATTCTCTCCTGAGAACCGCCGTCAGCTTCGGATACGGATATGGCCCGAAGCTGATCAAAAAACGGGGAAAGAGGTTGAAGAGAAATTTCAAAGTGGCACTATCGGGCAGATACACGACCAACGCACTGCTCTTTCGTATCTTCTATCCGGACGCCAGGCCCGTCTATATGAACTTTCTCGATATCGAGAGCGCTGTACTCGACGGAAGCGTGGATGCCGGGATACTGATACATGAGTCGATTCTCGATTTCGACGACTCTCTCGAAGTGGAAAAGGAGATTTGGGATATCTGGACACACTTGAGCCAGAGCGAGCTTCCTCTACCTCTGGGAGGTATGGCGCTGAGAAGGAGTATCCCGCTCAATAGAGCGATAGAGATCGAAAAGATACTGACCCAGGGTGTAAAAGTGGCGAACGAAAGGAAAGAGGAGCTCTGCTCCAGACTGCAGAAGGAGAGTCTCGTCAGGATATCGGACGAATCCCTGGAGAGGTATCTCGATATGTACGCCTCCGAACAGTCCACGGATCTCGACGGCGATAGGATGGAGGCTCTCGACAGGCTCTTCGCCATAGGGTATGAAAACGGTTTCTGGGAAAAACCTCTCAAATGTGAAGACTATCTGATACCGACCGAATACTCCCGATTGAGGTCTCTCTGATTCGGCACGATACCGTCAACCATCCGTATCTCCATCTTCCCGATGCGGGGTGGCCAGCGGATGCGAAGACATATACTCCTTCATCTTTCTATCTCCGCCGAGTCTTGTATATATCTGTGTAGTGACCATACTGGAGTGTCCGAGAAGTCTCGATATCTCCTCTATCCCCGCTCCGCCATCGAGGAGATGGGAAGCGTACGAATGTCTCAGACGATGCGGCGTGACCTCTATACCGATACGGGAGAATATCTTTTTCACTCTATATCTCAAACGATCACTACTCAACGGCACACCATCCTTTTCGAATAGATATCGGCGTGCCGGATACTCCCTCATATAGATATCGAGAATATCCCGCAGAAACGACGGTATCGGTATATCTCTGCTTTTGTTCCCTTTTCCCGTGACTCTGAGCCATCCCGAAGAGATATCACCTCTTCGTAGAGACGACAACTCCGATATCCTCATACCAGTACCATAGAGCATCAGCACCAGAACTCTCTCTTCCAAATCCGCTATCTCCAGAGCCTCCGATATATGCTCCCTCTCCACCGGGCGCGGAAGTGTCGATGGTATTTTGACGGAATCGTCACCGATTATCTCCACATCGAAACCATATCTATCTTCGAGCCATTTGGCGAAAGACCTCACGGCACTCAGTCTGGTGGAGACACTCCTGACGGCTGATTTGGACATATACATCCTCATGGGGACGATATCGAAACGGAGGGATTCTCCCTCGCACCCCATTCGACAATATTCGAGAAATATGGACAGGGATTTTTCATAACTTCTGAGAGTCTCTTCACTGTATCTGCGAATAGTGAAGAGGTAGTCGAGGAAAGTATCTACATAGTGTGCGCAACTCTCTCTGTCGCAGGGTGGAGAGGAGGACTCTATCACACTCTCCCCGTGACCCTGCCGAGAAGTGTCGTGAGAGTGGCTCTCTCTATCTCCACTTCGACGATTTTTCCGAGTAACTCTTCACTCCCTTCGACGATGACGAGTTTTCCGTCGGGACTCCTGCCCGCTGCCTCTCCACCACTCTTGAGCTCTTCGAAATAGACTTCGACCACCTCGCCCACTCTACCGTTCATAATCTCCTGCTGTATCTCCCGATGTCTACTCTGAAGACGGCTCAGCCTCGCGGAAGCGGTCTGCGCATCTACCTGGTCCGGATAACCAGCCGCATCCGTATGGGGCCTGGGAGAGTATTTGAACGAAAACAGCTGATCGAATCTGACCTTTTCGAGTACATCCATCGTATCTTCGAAATCTTCGTCGCTCTCTCCCGGAAAACCCACTATGATATCGGTGGAGATAGAGACTCCCGGCACCATCTCCCTGATTTTGTCACATCTATTCAGGAACCACTCTTTCGAGTAGCCTCTCTTCATCCTTTTGAGAAGTCTCGTCGAACCGCTCTGAAGAGGCACATGTATCTGGGGAGCTATCTTTTCGTTCGATGCGAACTCTTCGAGAAATCTATCGTCCATATGCAGAGGATGTGGAGAGGTGAAGCGTATTCTCTCCACTCCGTCCACTTTCGAAACCTCCGAAAGCAGCTCCGTAAAATCGGATATTCGATCACTTCCTCCACTGAAGCGCCTGCCATAATTGTTTACATTCTGCCCGAGAAGAACGATCTCTTTCGCACCGCCGTCCACTGCACGGCGCACTTCGGAGAGGATGAGATCCGATGGAATCGATACCTCTTCCCCTCTCGTCGCGGGGACTATGCAGAAGGTACACTGTTTGTCGCACCCTATGGAGATATTTATCAGAGCTTTGTATGGGTTGCTTCTATACTCTCCGAAAGTGTATAGACTGTCATCGTGATCTATATCCACCTCGACGGCATGTCTGCGGTCGAGGACTTCGGTTATCTTCGAAACATTCCTGGCTCCGAGTACGAAATCCACCTCGGGGGCCCTGCGGATGATCTCTTCGCCCAGATGGCTGGCGGTACATCCCGTCACACCGATTTTGGCACCCTCTTTGCGTCTGTTTCTGAATATCCCTATTTCCGAAAAGAGTTTGGCCACAGGTTTTTCACGGACAGAACATGTATTTATCAGTATCAGATCGGCCTCCTCTATGGAGTCGGTCAGGGTATATCCCCTCTTCGAGGAGAGTTCCGCCACTATATGCTCGCTATCTCGGACATTCATCGCGCATCCGAGAGTCTCCAGATAGAGTTTGCCACCCATCTTTTCCGTCCGATTCACTGTACGATGTGCACTTCGTAGATATATTCGTCGTCGTTGAGGCCGTACTTGACCTCTCTCATATATACATTGTAGTTTCTCTCCTCGAAATACTCCATCATCGCTTTCAAATCTTTGTGACTGTTCTCTCTGTCGAAATAGTAGATACTCTTCTGGGGTAGCGTCTCTTCTATTTTTTCAAGCTCCACGACTTTGGGTTTGGATTTCAAAAGTGTGCGTGCCAATTTCAATTTCATTGCAATCCTTTGGTTGTTTACCGTTTCTCACACAATATACAGCTTGAAAATTATACTTAATTTTCCGTAAAGGTGCAATGAGATAGAATTTCTATCTTCGAAAATAGATTTTTCCCGCACTATTTGTAACTGTCGACGACGATATCGGATATGAGGGCGGTAAAGCAAAGTATTGAAAAGGTTTCATCATAATGGAAAAGATTCTGAATATCATAGAGGCGATGGCGAACGAAAAGAATATCTCCATGCAAAATGCGGTAGACGCTTTCAAGGAGGCTGTCGTCAATACCGCCAGGAGATTGAGCGGTGAAGAGGGCACCTACGAGGTGGTCATAGACGAAGAGAAGCAGAGTTACAGAGTCTTCAAAGTACTTACGGTCGTCGAAGACGACGACAGTAGAGCGGTGGAGGACAGCGACAGCTACATCACCATATCCGAAGCTCAGGAGTATGGTGAAGGGATCGAAGAGGGTGATCAGATACGAACCGAATTTCATCTCGAAGATTACGGAAGAACAGCCGCTTCCAACCTCTTCAGAGAGCTGGAGTACCATATACAGCGCAGAATAGAACAGGACCTCTTCGAAAAATACAAAGCCAAAGTCGGAACTATCATCATCGGAACGGTATCGAGAATCGACGACAATGAAAATACATATGTCGAGATAGGAGAGCTCAAAGGTATCCTGAGTCAGAGAAACAGGATAAAGGGAGAGAGCTTCAAGACCGGAGATACGATGAAAGCGCTCTTGAGATATGTATCCATCGATCCGAAATACGGTATGTATCTCGAATTGACGAGAACGGCTCCCAAGTTTCTCGAAGAGCTGATGAAAAGAGAGGTACCCGAAATACAGGATAGAGCTGTCGAGATCATATCTTCGGCCAGAATACCGGGTGAGAGAGCCAAAGTCGCTCTCAAAACGGACCGCCCCGATGTCGATCCCGTCGGAGCGGCCGTCGGGCAGAGAGGAGTGAGGATAAACGCCGTCAGCGCCGAACTGTGCGGAGAGAATATCGACTGTATCGAGTACTCTCCGATTCCGGAAATCTATATCACGAGAGCCATATCTCCTGCCGTCGTACAGGGTGTCAGAATCGTAAACAACAATACGAGCGAACAGAAAGCCATCATAGATATCACTTCGGACCAGAAAGCCAAAGCGATAGGAAAGAGCGGTATCAATATCCGCCTCGCCTCCATGCTCACGAAATATCAGATAGAGCTGAACGAAGTGGAGGGGATGGTCGAGAGGACACCATCCCAGGAGGAGAAGAAGAGCAACGACCTCAGCGCACTGCAAAATCTCTTCAAGTAGAAAAGTCTGCCCCTACACTCTCCTGCGGTGCGGGTCTATCCGCGCCAGAATCAAATCGGACGCCATATTTCCAACGAGAGTCAGAAAGGCTCCGATGACGAGAATCCCCATTATCACCGGATAGTCTCTCGATAGAGCGCTCTGATAGAAGAGAAGGCCCATTCCATCGATGGAGAATATCTGTTCCAAAATGACACTACCACCCAGGAGTGCCGGTAGAGACAGCCCGAGAATCGTCACTATGAACGGTCTCAGATTCGGTAGAATATATCTCTTTATCAGAGTCTTCTCGTCGACTCCTCTCACCCTCGCATAAAATATATAGTCACTCTTGAGAATATCTATCGTCAACGACCTGACATATAGCAGTAAAGAGCCGAATCCGGTAAAGACCATCACGAATATAGGCATGGCCAGATGCCATGCGATATCCAGATACTTCGCGACTCCCTCCCCCGGCTCCATACTCTCGATACCGGCGATCGGAAATATATCCCACCATAGACCGAATACCAATATACACAATAGAGCGAGATAGAAAGATGGAGTGGAGTAGCTCAGAAGCGATAGCTGTTTGATGAACTTTTCATACCCTCCACCTTTTAGCGCGGAAGAGATGCCGAGACGGATGGATATGACAAAGACCAGTATCATCGCGGTAATGTTCATCCCCAGAGTTATCCATATCCTCCCTCCTATCTCTTCGATAACGCTTTTTCCACTGGCGAAAGAGATACCGAAATCCAGATGTATCATGGAGTCGAGCCACATCAGATACTGTTCGGGGAGGCTTCTGTCGAGTCCATAGACTCTCTTCAGATGCTCTATGGCTTCGGGAGTCATATTGGGATTCAACCCGCCTGCGGAAAAGTAGCTGTTCGGAGCCATATGTATCGCTCCGAAAGTGACGACCGATATGAGCAGGAGCATCAGTATCAGATAGGTGACCTTTTTCGATACGATATGAAGGACTCCGACCATCGACTCGACTCTCAGCCTTCCGCCCTCCCCATCAGAGAGTGGAAGCCATCGGGATCCAGAGATGCCGAACCGACGAGTACACCATCGACATTCTCCACGGCCGTTATCGATGCGATATTGTCGCCGTTTACACTGCCTCCGTAGAGGAGAGGAGATCTCAACCTCTCTCTGAGGACGGCGTGTGTAGTCTCTATCTCCTCCACCGATGCCGACCTTCCCGTACCTATGGCCCAGATGGGTTCGTATGCTACGATCAATCTATCGTAATCCGTATCTATACCCTCGAGCTGGGAGAAAAGCGCCTTCCGCACCTCATCCTCTCCCGCCTCTCTCGTGGAGAGGTCTTCTCCGATACAGTAGACGATTTCGAATCCCCGTTCCCGATAGAAAGAAAACTTCTCCGCTACGACACTCTGACTCTCACCCATGAGATTGCGTCTCTCGCTATGGCCGATCATGATCGTGTCGATGCCGAACTCCTCCATCTGCAGAGGACCTATTTCACCGGTATAGGCACCTTTTAGAGCGGGATATCCGTTCTGGGCGCCGACCGTCACCCTGCCGATAGAGGGTTGTAGAGCCGTGGCGGGTGGAAATACCATCACTCTGATGCCGTCGAATCCGTCGATAAGCTTCTCTATCCTCTCCAGATACGACCTCGTACTTCGACGATCGTGATTCATTTTGAAATTTGCGGCGAATATCACTTTGACTCCTTCATCTTTTTTCAACTCCCGAAAGCCGAACCATCATCTCTGCAGAGCCGTGATACCGGGAAGCTCCTCCCCCTCTATCAACTTGAGGCTCGCTCCTCCTCCCGTACTGACGAAAGTCATCTCGTCCACATCTCCGGCTCTTTGGGCGACATCAGCCGTATCTCCACCCCCTACGATAGTCGTAGCGTGACTCTCTGCGATATAGTGAGACATCTTGATGGAGCCTTTGGCGAACTTCTCTATCTCGAATACACCCATCGGCCCGTTCCAGATGATGGTATGTGCATCGTTGAGAGCCTCTCTGAAGAGTCTGGTGGTGGCGGGGCCGATATCCAGTCCCATCCAATCGCTCGGAATCTCCTGTGTAGGCAGATACTTGACCGTCGTATGCTCACTGAACTCGGGAGCCACCACCACATCTACCGGAAGATAGAATTTGACGCCCTTTTTCCGGGCTTTGTACATAATGGTTCTCGCTTCGTCTATCAGATTCTCCTCTACGAGAGAGTTTCCTATTTCATACCCCTGCGCTTTGAGGAAAGTAAAGGCCATACCTCCGCCTATTATGATCTTGTCCACCTTCTGTATCAGTTTGTTGAGTGCCTCCAGTTTGCCCGAAACCTTGCTCCCCCCGACGACAGCCACGAAAGGTCTGGTTGGATTTTCGAGTACTCTTCCGAAAAAATTGACCTCTTTCGCCAGCAAAAAGCCCGCGGCTCTATGGTCGGAATCGTAAAATTCCGTAATGGCGTGTATGGAGGCGTGTTTTCTGTGGCAGGCGCCGAAAGCGTCGTTGACATATATCTCTCCAAACTCCGAAAGCTCTTTGGCGAATTGAGGATCGTCTTTCGTCTCTCTGGCGTCGAATCTGAGGTTTTCCAGCAGGAGTACATCTCCGGCTTCCATCTTGGAAAATGTCTCTTTGGCGCTATCGGTAAGCACTGCGGCTTTTCGATTGTCGTCGAAATAGAGATTTTTCTTTATCTTCAGAAGTGTATCGAGCCTCTTGTAGACGGGATAGAGGCTATACTTCTCTTCGAATTTACCGGCTTCCGGTCTGGCGAAGTGAGATGCGAGAACCACTCTGCACCCTCTATCTATACAGTATCTGATCGTCGGCAGTGCGGCTCTTATCCTTCTGTCGTCGCTGATATTGCCGAATTCGTCTATCGGCACATTGAAATCACACCTGATGAAAACACTTTTTCCGTCTATATCGAGATCCCTGACGGTCTTTGGCATATCTATCCCCCTCTCTTGATTGCGCAGTTTCTATACATTATGCTAATATTGCGACACTATTTTACTCGAGTCGATCTCTCAAAAGGCTGAAAAACGCACTTTTGATCGGTTCGCTCCCAAAGGCTGGGCAGATGATTCACAAGAGCGGTCGTACGGCTATGTTCGGAGGGAGTTTCGATCCTCCACATCACGGTCACAGAAGAGTGATCGAAGAGGTTTTGAAACTTCCCGAAATAGAAAGAGTCATCGTGGTTCCCACATGGCTGAACCCTCTCAAAAACGGAAGCTTCGCCGATCCGGAGCGGAGGTACCGTTGGTGTATGGAAAGTTTCGGGAAAATCGATGGAGTGATCGTATCCGATTGTGAGATTTCGATGGGAAGAGCCGTATATACCATAGAGAGCGCATCCATCCTCTCGCGTCGATACGATCTCGGTGCCATCGTCATCGGTTCGGACAACCTGCCATCCATGCATAGGTGGAGAGAGTTCGAAAAATTGGACGAAAGATACAGATGGATAGTGGCCTCCAGACCGGGAAGTGCGGGAGACCTGTCCATTCTCTCCGACTATACGGTGATCGAGCCCGATATCGATATCAGCTCGACCGATATCAGAAGAGGCGGGAGATACGAGATGGCCATACCGGAAATAGCCCATGAAATAGAGAGAACATATAAAAAGGAGACAAATTGAACCTGAGAGAAAGAGCGGAAAGAATCGTGGAGTTGCTGGATGAGAAAAAAGCCGAGGAGATAGAGCTTTTCGACCTCGAAGAGACAGATTACATAGTCAAGACGGTCGTGATAGCCAACTCTCTCGGAGGCAAACACACGCAGGCGCTTTACGACCATCTCAAGGATAGGTTGAAGCCACTCGGGGAGGAGTTCGTCTCCGCGGACGAAAGCGATGAGTGGATAGTGGTCGATATGGGAGATATACTCGTCCATATCATGACACCCAATTACCGCAGACGATACGATATAGAGCAGTTTCTATCGGAGTTGAAAAGAGGAGTGGCAGGAGAAGAGGAGAACGATTAACTTTCGTATCTGGCCCCCGCCACGATATCCATCAGAAAATAGAGTGCGAAAAGCAGAAGAGGAGACCAGTATATCCACCAATGGTATCTTCGTCCGAATATGTAGAGTATCAGGGAAAGCCACGATACGACTACGAGAACGAGGTGGAGGAGGTAGAGAGGCATGACTCCTCTGAGTATATTTCCGGCATATGCGATGGTGACTATCAGAGCGAGAGTGGCGAGACTCAGTAGAGTTCTCTTCACATCTCTCTTTCCGATATAATCCCACCAGACCGCACCAAGAGTCATCACTATCACAAGCAGTATCTTTCCCATACCATCCTCTCATTTTCAGTGTATGACCACTTCGAATACATTCTCTCCATTTTTCGAATCATATCTATATCCAAATCCATATCCCAGCTTCTCCAGCACATTGGCCACGATATAGAGTCCCAGACCGAATCCATGATTTCTCTTCTCCTCCTGTGAAAACGGTTCGGTATAGTAGGAGAGTTTCTCTTTCAGAGGTTCACCCGCCGACCTCACCTCCAGTTTTCTGCCTACACTCGATATCCTGACGAATCGATTGGGGCTATATTTGATACCGTTGTCCAGTAGATTTTTCAAGACGAGCGCCAGAAGCTGTTCATCGGTATGCAGGGGGGTATCGACGATATTCACTTCATATCTCTCCCTCTCCGCCATCAACACCTCTTCGGTACGGGCGATGACGGTCGAAAGCGTAGTATCTTTCTTGTCCGGCTCGAAAGTGTACATGGTGATTCTCTCTATCTCGGCGAGGTCGCTTATCAGTTCGTTCATCCTGTCGAATGCGTTTACGAGTACCTTTCTGGCCATATCGTCGTCGATGGTCTCCACCACTATCCGTCCCTTCGTGATAGGGGTTTTCAATTCGTGCATTATATTTCTCATAAAGAGATTTTTCGACGATATGAGCTGTCTTATATGCCGTATGGCTTTGTCGAAACTCCTCGCTATCTTCCCTATCTCGTCATCTCCGAGTTCGCTGGTATCTATCTCCACATTCAGGTCCCCGCCGGCGAATCTATCTATCTGTTTGTGCAGTTTTTTCAGAGGATAGAGCTTTCTGAGTACCATCAGATACATGAAGAGAAGCAGAAGAAGGAGCACTCCCCCTATCGTGAGGAGAAAACGGTAGGTATAGTCTCCGGACCTGTTGTCTTTGAGCATCAGATCGTAATCGTATCTCTGAATATAGATATAGTAGTGTTCAGGCGTTTTGAAGACTCGCACCTTTCCATAGATGGAGCGACCGCTGAAGATAGTCTCACCGCTATCCTCTATCTCCTGCCGGACACTATCCTCGGCTATGGGCGATAGCGAAAAGTTTTTATATAGTTTTTTCACTTCAGGACTCTTTTTATCCTGAAACTCTCTAGTCAAAAAGGTATCCGATATGATTTTGTAGCGGTTCACCTCCTGAAACTTCCTCTGGTCCTCTCCCGATGAGAGGAGATAGTAGAAAGAGATACCCAAAACGACGATAACCAGCATAAAGAGGGTATGGACGAAGGTGGTTACCGAAACATTTCTCACGATACCGTACCTCTACACTTTGTCCGTGAGCAGATAACCGACCCCTCTGACCGGTTTGATATAACTGTGCTCTTTGTCTATCGCCGCTATTTTGTGTCTGATTCTGGAGATTATCACATCGATATTCTTGATCGAACTCTCATCATCTATATGAGGGCTCTCGTAGAGGAGCTGTTCTCTGGATACCGAGCTGTTCATATGCTGTATCAGCATGGAGAGTACATCGAATTCGGCGGCGGTGAGGTCCAGAGGAATACCCTTGAAGAGAATCACATGACCCGCTTTGTCGAGTTCGAATATCTTCTCCTCCGCCTGATCTTTTCTATTTGACGCGCCGGCTCTTCTCAGGATGGTCTTTATCCTCGTGACCAGCTCTCTGGGATCGTATGGCTTCGGCATATAGTCGTCCGCCCCCCTCTCCATACCGATAACCTTGTCGGTGATATCGTCCCGCGCCGAAGATATGATGATGGGTATATCGGATTTTTCCCTGATCCTCTCGACCACCTCCAGACCATCCATTCCCGGCAGAGTCAGATCCAGAATCACCAGATCGTAATCGTACTGTGCGAGGAGAGAGAGCCCTATATAGGGATCTTCCGCCGTCTCGACATCCATAGCGTACTTCTGTAGATATGCGCTCAGCACCATCGCCAGTTCCGGATCGTCCTCTATAATCAAAATCTTCATTCTATCTCCATTCATAGTCGCTCCTTCTTGTTGTCATATTCGTCTTGTATCGTGAAAATCACACTCCCTCCTACTCGTCGAATCCCATCTTGATGAATCTGCTGTATTGTAGATAGATTCTGCCCGCCGCGAATAGGAATGTCGTTATGGCCGGTCCCAGAATCATACCCCAGAAACCGTAGGTACTCATACCCGCGATAATCGAAAAGAATATCACCAATTCGTTAATCGAAGTACTGTTTTCGAGCATCTCCTCCTTGATAGTCTTGATGATGACCGGTTTCACGAATGTATCCGCGAAAATGGAAATGATCACGATGGAGTAGATGGCTATGACAATGGCCGTATTGCTATCTATCTCACTCCACGCATAAATCGACACCGGTAGCCAGACGAGAGCGCCTCCCACTACCGGCACGAGAGAGGAGAAACCGTATATGAGTCCGAAAAAGAGCCCGTCGAAACCGTAATAGCTCAAAAAGACTCCGAATAGAAAACCTTCGAAAAGAGCGGTCACGATTATCGAATAGAAAACGACCTCCATCGTGGAGGTGATTTCGGACATGATCTCCCTGCTCTCCCTCTCCGGAGCCGGTATCAGAGAGGAGATAAGCGAGAAGAACTTATCCTGATAATAGACGATCGCCGCATAGAAAGCGATCACGAAGAGGATATTTTTCAAAAAGCTCAACCCTTTGCTACCCATCGTCGTGGCATAGGCGGAAATCTCTTTGAAGTAGTGTAGAAGTTTGTCGGCTTTGAGATACTCCGAAACGGTATCACCCACATACGGTATCTCACCGGCGAGATGGTTGATTCTGGCGAAGATCTCTTCGAGTTTCTTCTGGTCGAGATTGCCGAGATACTCCACACCGCTGGTGGCTATATAGAAGATCGGAGCCAATATCAGAAGTACGAGCAGCAGCACCATCACGAATGTGGCGAGTTTTCTGTATCTGAGTATTTCGGTCAGACCGACCATCAGGTTCATAGTGGCCATGGAGAGTAGCATCGCCACCGTCATGGAGAGGATAAACGGACTGTATATGGTATAGGCTCCCCATAGAGCTCCGCCGAAAAGTATGACGACGAACATGGTCGATCTATCCAAAGAGCCCCTCCTCCACCATACGAACCGGAGGTGTGAGTCTGAAGACTTCATAACAGCGCGGAGTGGCGATTCTGCCCCGTGCCGTCCTCTCTATATATCCGTTGGCTATGAGATATGGCTCCAGGACATCTTCTATAGTCCCTTCGTCCTCACTCAAAGCGGCCGCTATCGTACTCAATCCCATAGGTCTGCCACCCGCGCTCATCAGAAGTTCGAGAAGCCGAATATCCTGCTCGTCGAACCCTATCTCGTTCACACCGAGCTGATCCAGACCGTATCTGGTGGTCCGCAGAGATATACTCTCCTCTCCCGCCACTTCGGAAAAGTCTCTCACTCTGCGAAGAAGTCTCAACGCTATCCTCGGTGTCCCTCTGCTTCGGCCGGCGATCTCCATAGCCGCATCGGGCGCTATCGAACTACCCAGTTTCACCGCCGCCTGCTCCACGATACGGGCCAACTCTTCACGGTTGTAGAACTCCATCCTGAAGTGCATACCGAACCTCTCCCGCAGGGGGTTGGAGAGCATACCCGCCCTGGTGGTGGCTCCGATGAGAGTGAAACGGGGAAGATCGATCTTGACCGCCTGAGCGGCAGGTCCGCTTCCTATGATGATATCGAGACGGAAATCCTCCATCGCCGGATAGAGTATCTCTTCGATCGCGGGGCTCATCCTGTGTATCTCGTCGATGAAAAGCACATCCCCCTCTTCGAGATTCGTCAAGAGTGCGGCGAGATCACCGGACTTCTCTATCATAGGGGCCGCAGTAGTCTTGATATTGGCTCCCATTCTGTAGGATATGATATTGGCGAGAGTCGTTTTACCCAATCCCGGAGGACCGAAAAACAGTATATGGTCGAGAGCCTCCGCCCTTTTCAGGGAAGCTTCGATGAAAACTCTCAGATTTCTCTTGATCCTCTCCTGTCCTATATATTCGTCCCAATCCAGAGGTCTCAGAGATCTCTCATAACTACCCTCTCCTTCAAATCTCTCTATTTCGACCACTCTCTCCAACTGCCCCTCCTCTCATCTGTCCGATCAATAACAGTGTTTTTCGTCTGGAAATTTACCGGATTTGACTTCGGAGATATAACTGTCCAGAGCCTCCCCGACCATATCGGCCCCATCCATATATCTCTTTACGAAACGGGGTTTGAACTCTCTGAAAAAACCGAACATATCACTCCATACGAGCACCTGCCCGTCCGTATCGGGTCCCGCCCCTATACCTACGGTCGGTATGGACACCTCCCGGGTTATCCTCTCTGCCGCCTCACTCTTCATCCCTTCGAGAATGATCATGAAAGCACCGGCCTCTTCGAGGGCTTTGGCATCTTCTATCAGAGTTTCGATATCCTCTTCGCTTCTTCCTCTGACTCTGTATCCACCTTCGGATCTGACGAACTGGGGCATGAGTCCTATATGCGATACGACCGCTATTCCGTTCGAGGTCAATCTGGCGACCGTCTCCGCCCTCTCGGCCCCACCTTCGATCTTGACCGCATCCGCACATGTCTCCCGATATACCCTTACGGCGTTCTCGAGAGCCTGGTCCGGTGTCATGTAACTGCCAAACGGCATATCCAAAACCACCATCGATAGCGAACTTCCGTTACAGACGGCTCTGGTATGATATATCATCTGGTCCAGAGTCGTTCCGAGAGTATCCTTCTCGCCGAGAAAGCTCATATTGAGGCTGTCACCCACGAGTATGATTTCCGCTTTCGCATCGAATATGGATGCGAAAAGAGCGTCGTATGCGGTTATCATCACGATAGGCTCTCTGCCTTTCATCGAGGCTATCGTCCTGACCGTAACCTTTCTATCTATCTTCGGAGTATGTATACTCACCCTCTTCTCCTCACAAACGCCATAAGGCTTATATTGACACTCCCGAAATACCGAAAAGGGGACGAACGCTCTCGGATATTCCGGTGCCGAGTGGATTTTATCGAAAATCAGTATAATATTGGCAATTTTCTATGAATAGATTATATCGTTTTACGATACCCGAGGAGTGGAGAGAATATGAAAAAACTGGTAGCCTACATAACGACCGGCTTTCCCGATAGAGATTTTACCGTCGATCTCGCGCTGGCACTCGAAGATTCCGGAGTCGATACACTGGAGCTCGGAATACCGTTTTCGGACCCCGTAGCCGACGGCCCTGTCATCGAGAAAGCCAATCTCGAAGCTCTGAAAAGAGGTTTCAGAATGTCCGACCTCTTCGAAGTCTCCGAAAAGATCGCCGACAGGGTAGATACACTCTGGATGGGTTACTTCAACCCTTTCTACCACAAGGGGATGGATCTCTTCGTCTCGGAAGCCAAACGGTGCGGAGTAGGAGGATTCATCATCCCCGACCTTCCCTTCGAAGAGGCTGTGAGATATAGGGGTGACATAGAGGCGGAGGGGCTCTCTCTTATCGATTTCATCGCGCCCACCGATACACGGGAGAGGATAGAGAAGATCTCTTCCGGAGCCAAAAAGTTCATCTACCTCGTAGCCTATGCCGGTATCACCGGAAGTGGCAAAAGCGAAAATCTCTCGAATGTCGTCTCCATGATCAGAGAGAGTAGCGACACACCCGTATATGTAGGCTTCGGTGTCAATCCCGATACGGCCAGAGAAAAGGCCGAAGGGGTCGATGGCGTGATCGTCGGTTCGGCATTCGTGAAAGTACTTCTCGACGACTCCATATCCCAGACTTCCAGGATAGAGAGAATATCGTCGATGGCTTCGGAGATCAAAGAGAAGATCAACTCATAGGAGAGGATCTCATATCCCCAAAAACGCCTTTATCGAATCGGCATAATAGATAACCGCCAGTATCGCCAGTATCGAAACGACGAGGGAGGCTATCTTCCATGCGCTATATGGTCTCTCTCCGCTTATGCGACCGTTGAAACCGTTTATCGCGTAGTAGTAGTCTCTGCCCCCATATCTGAAATGGGTACTCCACACCGGAAGCAGAGAGTAGTTGACCCTCTCGTCGGAATATACTGTATCGAGGGAGGCGATTCTCTGTTCGTCTCCCCCTATATCTCTGCGGATATCCATCTCTATCCACTCTCTCATCTCTCTATGTGCCCTCTCATGGGATACGGATATATCCTCTTCGTATTCGAATGTCTCGAATCCTGGAAGAAACCTATCGTCGTACGATTTCAGACTCGAAGAGTCCCATGGAGTGATTCTGTAGAGTATGGAGGCGGGAATGGTTTCGTCGGCGTTTATCGGAAATTTCTCGAATCTCCTCGTCACCCTCCCCGATACGGGAGTCCATCTGACACGCCTCACTCTCTGTGTCGTACTCCTCTCTCTGCCCGCGACCATCTCTCTTCTGACGACAGTTTCATAATAGACATCTCCCCTCTCTCCGGTATAGACCGTACGGGTATCGGCATCGAACATCCAGTATGGCAGATAGAATCCCGTCAACTTCCTGTCTCTATCGACGAACCTTTTCAGGTCTCCCGGCGCGAACCAGAGGGAGCCTATCCAATCCACGAATATTCTCCTGGCCTCTTTCTGACCTATCTTGAAAGGCAATACCGAATATGGGGATATGGGATTGTGAAATCCGGTTATACAGGGGGTATCGCAGTAGGGACAAGATGCGGAGACTCTTCGCGACTCCATCTCGAAATCCGCCCCGCAATTGTGACACGATACCTCTCTCTCGCTCTCGGCGATATTTAGACCGGAAATGGCCCTTTCGAGACTCTCGTAACTTTCACTCTCGATATCGTCGCCCGCCGGTATCTCCTGCCCGCTACCGCAAAACGGACATACCAGACGCCCATCTTCCGGTGAATACCTCATCTGCGCCCCGCAACCCGGGCATGGATATCCTGAAGATTTCGTTCTCATACTCCATCACACTCCGGGTGGCGGTGGAGGTGGTGTGGCGGAAAAGATCTCTCCTATCGCATCTTCGGCTCTCTTCCAGCCATCGAATCCCTCTCTCCATAGATAGGTATCTCTTCCGACGATACCCTTTCGCACCATATCTTCGAGAGCTCTCTGCCCATACGGCCCCTTCGTCTCCCCTCCGGAAGCGACGAACCACTCCACATCCGAGCGGGGAGGGGGTGGAGGGGGTGCGGAGGTGCGCCCCGCCGAAGAGCCGAATCCCTCCGACATCTGCTTTCCGAGAGAAAAGCCCGCTCCCATTCCTATCATATCTCCCATACTTCCATCTCCACTGCCTATGGCCTGGGCGGTCTGGTATCTCAGATGATCGTCGAGATTCCCACTGATCGCCCGACTGCTTCTCGTATCGAGCGCCTTCTCGACTTCGGGTGGCAGAGAGATGTTTTCCACCAGTATCCTGACGAGTTCCAGACCGTAATCTTCGAAAAACGGAGATATCGCTTCGGTGATGTATCCGCCGAATCTTTCGTAGTTCGCCGCGAGATCCAGTACGGGAGTATCATCCTCTCCCAGCACTACCGCCAGCTTGGAGACGATGAGATTGGTCAGCTGATCGTCTATCTCGTCCACGGTAAAGTGGCCGTCCGTTCCGACTATCTCTTTCAAAAAGGTCGCAGGATCGCTTATTCGTATCTCGTAGGTACCGAAAGCTCTCAATCTCACCATCGAAAACTCGGGATCTCTCACCATAATGGGATTTTTGGTTCCCCATTTCAGGTCGGTGAATCTCTTCGTATTCAGAAAATAGACTTCCGCCTTGAATGGAGAGCTGAAACCATGATCCCAGTGCTGGAGAGATGTCAATATCGGCAGGTTGCGCGTCTCCAGCTCATATGTACCGGGAGTCAATATATCGGCTATCTCACCTTCGTTCACGAAGACGGCCACCTGTGACTCTCTCACTATCAGTTTGGCGCCATACTTTATCTCGTTCCCATGTCTGGGAAATCTCCAGACCATAGTATCCTGAGAGTCGTCCGTCCACTCTATGACATCTATGAACTGACCACCGATCCAGTCGAAAAGTCCCATCTATCTCCTCCTTTTGCATATCAGCTCAGCTCCCTTGCGGAAGCCCATCGTAACCCTATCCGGCAGACCGTCTCACATCACCACCGTCGCTTCGCCGATCGTATGGATCGCTCCTGCGACCGTATCAGTGTTCCTCGGAGATCCTCCTGGTATCATCGCTCTTCGCCGTACCCAGGTCGGACAGCTCTTTGGATTTGACAGCCATGAGGGCCTCTTTCAGCTCACTTTCTGCCTTCTGGAGCTCCACTATCGCACTCTCTCTCGCCTTTTTACCCTCCTGAGCTATGCGAAGTGAGTCGTTCAGCGTTTCGATCAGTGTCCTGTTGGCCTTTTTGATACTCTCTATATCGAAGATACCTCTCTCCATCTGTTTTCTCACCTCGGCGTTTGCCTCTCTGAGCCCTTCGGCATTTTTTTCGAGAAGCTCGTTCGTCAAATCCGAAGCCCCTTTTATCGCCCTCGCCGCATCATGGCTCCTGAAGATGGTGATCGTCTGAGCCAGCTGGTTTCTCCACAGCGGTACGGTATTGACGAGAGTGGAGCTTATCTTGTTTATGAGAGACTTGTCGTTTTCCTGTATGAGTCTGATACTCGGTAGAGCCTGCATGGCGACCTGTCTCGACAGTCTGAGATCGTGTACTCTTCTCTCCAGATCGTCTCTATATCCTCTGATCTCCCTGAGCTCCTGAACCTTTGTCATATCCTGGCTCTGAGCCTCTTTTTCATACTCCGGCAATATTTTCGTATCCAGCTCTTCGAGTTTCTTCTCTCCAGCCTCTATATAGAGTTCGAGCTGTCTGAAATACTCGAGATTCGCATCGTAAAGCTTATCCAGAGCCACGATATCGCGTGTCAGTCTGGAGCGGTGCTTTTCGAGATCTTCGGCTATGAGATCGAGCTGATTCCTGACCTCTTCATAACCCTGAACGAATTCGGCGAGAGGTTCGCTCTTTCCCATGAGCTTCTGCCACCACGGAAGCTCTCTGTTGGGATCGAGAGAGTCTATATCGAATCCCCTTATCGCCGCCACCATTTTGTTCAAAGCCTCTCCGGCCGCTCCCGTATCCTTGTTTTTGACACCGTCGATCATCTTTCCGGATATGATATCGAGCTTCTCCTGCGCTTCCGTTCCGAAAAAGAGCGCCGAACTCCTATCCGTATGGTCCAGACGGGCGACCAGGCTCTCTATCTCCTTCTCCTCTTCGGGAGTGGGAGCCGGCGGATTCTCACTCCCCGACTCCACGGTCAATTCGATCATCTCTTTCGTTTCCGGTTTCAGCTCCACCGTCTCCGGAACCTCCATTGTCTTATCCATGTTTCACGACTCCTTTCCTATAATTTGATCGGTTCACGCATGAAAAACGGGCTATCCGATTTCAATTCACGATCTGCTCTCTGAGAGTATCTATCTCCACATCCAGACTGAATCTATCCTCCTCTTCGAGCCTCTTCATCTCCTTTTCGAATCGGCCGGAAACTTCGTCGAGAAGTGAGAGCATCCTCTCTCTCGTCTCATCGTCTATGCCGTGACTCTGAACTACGATATATTTCTGTATCACCTTTTCCACACCATCGATATAGACTACGAGAAATTTCCTGGCCGCTCTGATACCGCCGGGATCTTCACCTATGGCCTTGAGTACCTTTTCGGCCCTCTCCACCGCGGAATCGACCGCTCTGCGAAGCGTCATATCGCCTATCTCCCTGCCATGTATCTTGACCATCTCCAGAGCGTCCCTCGCCTCTTCGAGACTCTTGAAGACAATATCGGGGTCCATATCGATATCATCGGGAAGTTTGTCCTCCGTAGGGTCCACCCCGTAGAACATGAACACACCCGCCATCCCAAGAAGGGAGACGAATATCGATACGAGAATAGACTCCCGCCCCACTATGAATCCCATCGTGAATATACCGATTCCAAAAAGCACGGCTCCGGCCAACCTGTATGGTACGGGAGCTTTCGCTATCTCGCTCTCCTCGTATTCGATACCGTATCTCACCCCCCTGGAGATGGCCAGAGCGGACAGATAGAAGATCGCGAAAGCGGCCAGCTTGTATAGAAACTTTCCATAATCTCCGGAAAAAAGAGATATCACAACGGAGATGAACATAGGTATCAACAGCAGGTAGAGAAGCATACCGGCACTCTTTTTCTTGACGATATCGCCTATCCGCTTCACTCCTCCGGACACACTATCGCCTCTCATACTCCGGCTACCCATATCGCCCATCCGAAACTGTATAGAATAAAGACAAAACCGAAAATAGCGACGACCATATACTCTCCTCTACCGTTATATATCGTCATAATACCATAAATCCTCTATCGGGACTCTCATGAGAAACCCTTCGAAAAGGGGAGAGTTCAAATATGTTATCATTGCGAAAACGAAACGCATTCGATGAAGAATGCGATATCTACTCGAAAGGATAGAAAAGATTGGATTCCAAACCTCCGCCGGATAGCGAAGCCGGCCGAACCGACGAAAGTAGAGTCATCCATATACTCTCGGAGTATGGAGATATCGTAACTGGCATACTATTTACTCTGATTTCGATATATTTCAACCATAGCAACATATATCTCTCCGCCATCACCGCCGCCATAGCCATAGGCTCCTTTTCGATAACGGTCGCCGAAATAGCGGAGATATTGGCGGACAGACTCGAAGAGCCCTACGCAAGTTTCGTATTGACATTCTCCGCCGTCGCGGTGGAGATAATCCTCCTCTTCATGATAGTGATGGAGGCCGTACACACTCCAGAAGCTCTGGAGACCGTCAAGGGGGGAATCATATCCGCCGTTATCGTGGATATGAATGTACTTCTGGGGCTGGCGGTATTCATCGGCGGACTCAGTTACAAAGAGCAGGAGCACAACGAAGACACTTCCAGCACCTACACTACAATCCTGCTGGTAGCCTCCTCCGCTCTGCTCGTACCGAGTATCCTGACATATACGAACGATAGCGGAACCCTTTTCGAAGCTTCCGTACTCATCGCCATCATGCTGATGGTCTTCTACATAGCCATCTTCATTTTCCAGACCAGGACACACGCCCACTTCTTCAAGGCAACCGCCAAGAGCAGACTCTTCAGAATCAAAAAGCACAAAGGCGAATCGGAGAAAGAGGATGACGAAGACTATATCTTCGAAAGGGTGGGAAACATAACCAACCTCATAGCGATGTTCTTTTTCATTCTCATCATCGGTATCCTGGCCGAACTCTTTGCCGGAAACGGTATGACGATCGCCAAAGAGCAGGGTATCTCGAATGGACTCGCCGGACTGGTGATAGCCATCATAGCCGTCGCACCGGAACTGCTGACCGCCATCAAAGCGGCTCGTGACGACGAGATTCAGAGGGTCATAAACATAGCGATGGGAGCGTCGACGGTCTCTATCATGCTGACCGTCCCCATCCTTATGGGGCTGGCGTACGCATACGATATCAGACTGACACTCGACTTCAACGCCTTTCAGGTGGGAGCTCTGATACTGACTATCATCCTCGCATGGAAAACGACCGATGACGGAGAGACGAACTACTTCGAGGGGATATCCCATCTGATGTTTTTCGTCGGATATGCGATCATAGCCACCCTCTACCATTGACGGGTCGCCCGATTCGCCCCCTATTCCGACAATCTTTCGATCAGTGCCTCTATCACATCGGATCTTTTCAGATTCACAGTGACGGCACTGTCACCCATCTCGATACGGTGAGGCAGAACCACCCGCGCCGCCCTCTCCATATCCTCTCTCTCCACCACTCCCGCGCCCCTGAGATATGCGAAAGCTCTCGAAACCGAACGGAGATCATCTACCGCCCCACTCCCGGCTCCTCTCTCTATGAAAGTCTCCAGATGGTCCAGCAGATAGTCCGACGGTCTTCTCGTGGCATGGACTATATCGATAGCGTATCTCTCCTCATCGGCACCTATCGTCACCTCTTCGTAACCTCTTTTCATCTCATCCAACCCAGTACGATATAGATCACTACCGACTCTCTCCGGATCCATATAGTCCATCTCCACTCTGAAGGCGAATCTCTCATATAGAGAAGCGCTCACTTCGGAACATTCGGTATCGACACCCACAGCGACTATCATGAAACGATCAGACAGAGCCACCCTCTCATCTCCGCTTCCCACGACTCTTTCGGAAATGGCGCCAGCCAGCATGGAGTGGATGGATGGGGTACAGAGATGTAGCCCTTCGAGTATCAGCACATCGGTGAAAAGGGGCCCTTTTTTCAATCTATACTCCTTCTCCTCCGGATAGTATAGAAACTCTCCCATCAGATCTCCCCGACAGGTATCTCTATCCAGAACGACCCTCTCGTAATCGACCCCGAGGTCTCTACATATCTTCACCGCCAGATCGCATCCGGCCTTGGTATCCATACTCTCCACCATGAGATTTTTTCCGGTGATGACGGAAGCCACCATGGCTTCGCCGACGGATATATCTACATATCCGCCCATCCGTCCGTTACTCTCGCCTTCACACATCGTTTTCTCCTTTACGATCGTATCTATCGAAGTATATAACCGTATATTTACGCTATTTGGATAAAATATCGTACAATTCATAAATTTCATTTAAAGGTAATATTGTGTTCGATATCATGGAAATACAGAATATTCTACCTCACCGCTACCCCTTTTTGCTGATCGACAGGATCACGGAGATGGAGACGGGAGTCAGTATCAAAGGCTATAAGAACATCTCCATATCCGAACCTGTCTTTCAGGGACACTTCCCCGACCATCCGATATATCCCGGAGTCATGATCATAGAGGGTATGGCGCAGGCGGGCGGAGTACTCGCGTTCAAAAGCATGGACGATAAAGGGCAGGAGGAGAATCAGAACAAGGTCGTCTATTTCATGAGTATAGACAAGGCCAAATTCAGATCTCCGGTCACACCTGGAGACAGACTCGAATATCGTCTGAATGTCATAAAACACAGAGGAACCGTATGGCATCTCGACGGCAAAGCTTTCGTCGACGACAAGCTCGTGGCCGAGGCGGAGCTAAAAGCGATGATCGTAGACAAATGACGGATAGGGAGATGATACACCCCACTGCCATAGTGGCCGACGGCGCCACGATAGGGGAGAATGTCCGGATAGGAGCCTATGCGGTCATATCCGATGGAGTGACGATAGGCGATGGAAGCGAGATAGGTTCCCATACCCTCATAGAGGGAGATACGACGATAGGCAGAAACAACCGCATATTCTCCCATGCGGTCATCGGCTCCATACCTCAGGATCTGAAATTTCACAACGAACCCGTACGACTGGAGATAGGTGACGACAATATCATCAGAGAGTTCACTCTCATCAATCCCGGTACGGAGGGGGGCGGTTCACTCACCTCCATCGGAAATGGAAATCTTCTCATGGGTTATGTCCATATCGCTCACGATGTCCATATCGGAAACCGCTGTATTCTCGCGAACGCGGCGACTCTCGCAGGACATGTCGAACTGGGCGACGGAGTGGTCATAGGCGGATTGACCGCCATACACCAGTTCGTGCATATCGGAAATCTCGCCATGGTCGCGGGAGCCAGCGCACTGGGAAAAGATGTACCGCCATACTGTCTCGCCGAGGGGAACAGAGCCTCGCTCAGGGGGCTCAACCTGACGGGACTGAGACGCAACATTCCCAGAGAAGAGATTGACAGAATCAAAGAGGCATACAGAATCATCTTCGAAGAGCCGGGCTCCATCATGGAGAAGAGCGAAAAGCTCCTCGAAGAGAGCGACAATCTGCATATCAGGGAGATGTGTCGTTTTATCATCTCCTCCAAAAGAGGAATACCTTTCAAAAGGAAAAAAGATGTCAAATAGAAGGTGCAATTTCTGCATGAGTTACGAGCAGGAGGGAAATCCTCTCATAGCGGGTGAAGGTACCTTCATCTGCTCCAACTGCGTTGTATCGGCATACAAGATTCTCTTCGGCGAAGAGGAGAACGAAGTGACCGACGAAGAGAGCTTCAACCCGAAACTTCTGACTCCCAAGGAGCTGAAAGAGAAGCTCGACCAGTATGTCATCGGACAGGACGAAGCGAAAAAGACTCTTTCGGTAGCGGTCTACAACCACTACAAAAGAATTTTCAGAAAAGACGAAACCGATGACGATACCGATATCTCCAAATCCAACATCCTCTTGATAGGGCCCACAGGAAGCGGAAAGACTCTTCTCGCGCAGAGTATCGCCAGATTTCTCGATGTACCAATAGCCATAGCCGATGCCACCAATCTGACCGAGGCCGGTTATGTGGGCGAAGATGTCGAAAATATCCTCACCAAACTGTTTCAGGCCGCGGATGAAGATGTCAAGAGGGCCGAAAAAGGGATCGTATTCATCGACGAGGTGGACAAGATAGCCAGAATGGGCGAAAACAGATCCATCACGAGAGATGTATCCGGAGAGGGGGTACAGCAGGCTCTGCTCAAGATCATCGAGGGCTCCATCGTCAATATACCACCCAAAGGCGGACGCAAACATCCCAATCAGGATTTCCTCCAGATAGACACATCCAATATCCTCTTCATATGCGGAGGGGCTTTCGACGGACTCAACGAGATCATCGCGAGACGAATCGGAGGCAATACGATGGGATTCGGACAGAAACAGCAGACGAAAGAGGAGACGGAAAATATCCTCCACCTCGTCGAGCCGGACGATCTCGTACACTACGGTCTCATACCCGAACTCATAGGCAGACTCCATGTCACGACCACTCTGAAGCCTATCACGAAAGAGGATATGGTGAGGATACTGACAGAGCCCAAAAATGCTCTGACGAAGCAGTATGCGAAGCTTTTCGAACTCGACAAAGCCACACTCATATTCGAGGAAGAGGCGCTGATGGAGATAGCCCAGAAGGCCATAGATAGAAAAACAGGTGCGAGAGGATTGAGATCGATACTCGAGGAGGCTCTTCTCGATATCATGTACGAACTTCCCGAACTCGCTGGATACGAAGTGGTCATCACACCCGATGTCATCAAGTCCGGCGTAAAACCTCTCTATTTCAAAAAACAGAAAAGCGCCTGACACCTATAGCGGATTTCACCAATCCGCGATCGTATGACCGGAGAGACTCTCTCCGGTTCTTCATCCTATCTGCCTTTGATTCTCTCTTCGTGATCTTTTTCGAACTTTTCATGCATATCGTGAATCACTTCGGCAAACTCCTTTTCGGCCTCTTCGTCGAGATCCATCTCCTCTATCTCCTGACCGGCATCGGGATCGTCATATATGGCACTATCCAGTTTGCCTTCGCTTTTGGCGACGACTACGGAGACTACCGCATCACCGGAAACATTTACCGCCGTTCTGATCATATCCATCAACCTATCCACACCCAGTACGAGACCGATACCCTCGACAGGCAGACCGACCTGGGTAAACACCATAGATAGCATGACCATACCGACTCCCGGTACTCCCGCAGTACCTATCGATGCGAGAACGGACATCAAAATCACCGTCAGATAACCCGTGATTCCGAGCTCGACTCCATATGCGTTGGCTATAAAGACCGTAGCGACACCCTGCATGATCGCCGTACCGTCCATATTGATAGTGGCTCCGAACGGAATGGTGAACGACGCTACCGAATTGTCCACACCGAGTCTCTCGGTAACCACTCTCAGGTTGACGGGAATCGTGGCGTTGGAGCTGGATGTACTGAATGCGAAAACCTGCACCTCTCGAAACTTTTTCAAAAACATCGCAGGACTCTTTCCGCTGAAGATTTTGAGTATCATCATCAGTGTCACGAAAAGGTGTATCATCAATACGCTGACGAGAACGATGACATACTGCCCCAGATCGACCAGGAGATTCAGCCCGAGTCCCGCTATGGCTTTGGCGAGAAGGGCGAAAACCGCATATGGCGCTATCAGCATCACTATATCCACCATTCTCATCATGATCTCATTGCTAATCTCGACCAACTCGACGACAGGCTGTGCTCTCTTGCCGACCATCAGTATCGATACCCCCACCATGATGGAGAAGAAGATAATCTGAAGCATCTTGCCCAGTGCCATAGCGTTGATGACATTGGTAGGAACAATATCTATGAGTACACTGCTTATCGGTGGTGCCTCCTTGGCCGTAAATCCGACATCCGCGGACATCTGCACCCCATGACCGATATCGCTCAATGCCGCGAGTGTGATGGCCACCGCTATGGCTATGGCGGTCGTCAATAGATAGAGTAGAAACGCCTTGCCCCCCACTTTGCCCAACTCTTTGATATCCCCTATCCCGAGAACACCGGATATGAGAGAGAAAAAGACGAGAGGAACGACCAACATCTGTAGCGCCGATATGAATATCTTTCCAAGTATATGGAAAAAGCCGTTTACGACATATGTATTTACCCAACTCCCCTCGGCATTGAAACCACCGATATTGATTATCAACCCCACGACTATACCGATTCCCATACCGATCAGCACTTTCGCCGTCAAAGAGAGCTTTTTCTTTTTATCATGCATATCTCACCTTTCGATTTTTTTGACCCCGATTACGCATTGGAGTTTCAGTTTCGTACAGATTATAGAGAGATACGAGCATAACGAAAACGACGACTCGATACGACCCGTATCCATCTCTCAATCACACCATCACGCCTCCATAGGTATGATTTGCATAATCCGGCTTCTATTATTACATAATTACAGTTACAACCATAAGACAACGGTATATGGTATGGCTGAGAGTATCGATTAATATTACTTTTATCGCCATTGGATATACTCTGATAATTTCCAATGCAGAAGAGGAGGATGGATGCTCGATATATTGATCCTGATGGTGTCGTTCGCTCTGGCATTGTCGCTTTTTCGTTTTCTCAGGGGGCCCACACTCACGGACAGAGTCGTCGCTTTCGATGTGATGAGTATCGTGGCTACGGCCCTGCTGGTGATACTCTCGGTCTATTTCGGGCGTTCGATATATCTCGATGTGGCTCTGGTATTCGGGCTCATAGGCTTCCTCGGGACGGTGGTCTTCGGTCGATTCATAGAGAAGGCGGTCTGAGATGCTTCACTTCATCGGTACCGTTTTGGCTTTCGCCGGAGCGGCTTCTCTCATAGTGAGCGCCATAGGTATCGTCAGGATGCCCGATATCTTCAGCCGTATGCATGCAGGCACCAAGGCTAGCACCCTCGGTATACTCCTCATCATAGCCGCCGCGGTCTGTTTCCAACCGGCATGGAGTCTCAAGCTTCTTCTGCTCGCGCTCTTCGTCCTGATGACCAACCCGCTCTCCTCTTCGGCCCTCGCTCTGGCTTCGTACAAGATGGGTGTACCCCATGCGGGGGGAGAGATGGACGACCTCGAAAGAGACGGGCTCTATCGTGAGCCCCACCCCCTCTCCCCCGGCGATGTACAGGAGGGAGAAGAAGCCATACCGACGAAGGAGGAGTCTTGAACGGAT
>Ga0256913_10000020_pt1 | contig 65329 bp, 51 predicted proteins | sample Axial_MatmetaG_FD_185970 | JGI IMG/M metagenome (GOLD analysis project Ga0256913, IMG submission 185970) | Deep-sea worm associated microbial mat communities from Axial Seamount, Juan de Fuca Ridge, Pacific Ocean - Axial_Mat | ecosystem: Environmental > Aquatic > Marine > Oceanic > Microbial... | reverse complement strand
ATAGGCCCGACAAATAGCACGCTTTCACTTTCGCCGGATGTAAATGATCCAGGATACCGCTCGGTAACGTTCGACGAAGTTGCCGCTGCATTTAAGGAACAGGCAAAAGCATTGATTGACGGCGGTGTTGATATTTTGTTGATCGAAACAATTTTTGATACTTTGGTTGCTAAGGCGGCAATCTATGCAATTGAGGAATTATTTGAGGAAATGAATATTGCGTTACCGATTATGTTATCTGGGACGATTGTTGACCAGAGCGGTAGAACTCTGTCGGGGCAAACAACCGAAGCGTTTTTTATATCAATTGCGCACACTAAACATTTGTTAAGTGTCGGATTAAATTGTTCACTCGGCCCGAAACAAATGCGCTCATATATTGAAGAGCTATCGAATATTTCCAATAGCTTTGTGAGTCTTTATCCCAATGCAGGTTTACCGAATGAGTTTGGCGAGTATGATGAATCCCCCGATGCAATGGAAAGAGTGTTAAAGGAATATGCGGATAACGGGTTTATAAACATAGTCGGTGGATGTTGCGGTACAAGACCCGAACATATCAAGAAGTTTGTGGAAATGGTAAAGGATGTTCCTCCGCGAAAAGTAAAGACTCCCGAACCTTATCTGAGATTAAGCGGTCTTGAACCGCTTGTAATTAAACCCGATTCAATTTTTGCAAATATCGGCGAGCGAACCAATGTGGCTGGCTCTCGTAAATTTGCACGCTTGATAAAAGAAGAAAAATATGAAGAAGCGCTGGAAGTAGCGAAAGACCAGGTCGAAGGTGGTGCACAGATAATTGATGTAAACATGGATGATGCAATGATCGATTCCGAAACGGCCATGAATAACTTCTTAAATATGATTTCTTCCGAACCTGATATTGCAAAACTTCCGATAATGATCGATTCATCCAAATGGTCGGTTATAACAACCGGCTTAAAATGTTTGCAAGGTAAAGGCATAGTGAATTCTATCAGTCTAAAAGAGGGTGAAGAGAAATTCAAAGAGCATGCAAAAGAAATAATGAAATTCGGTGCGGCTACAATTGTTATGGCATTTGACGAAGAGGGACAGGCTGATACTTATGAGAGAAAGATTAAAATTTGTGAAAGAGCATACAAGATCTTAACGGAAGAATTAAACTTCCCACCGCATGATATAATCTTCGACCCGAATATTTTTGCTGTTGCAACCGGTATTGAAGAGCACAACAATTATGCTGTTGATTATATAGAGGCGACAAAGTGGATTAAACAAAATCTTCCGTACGCAAAAGTCTCCGGTGGAGTAAGCAATCTCTCTTTTTCTTTCAGAGGGAATAATGCAATACGCGAAGCGATGCATTCTGCCTTTCTGTACCATGCAATAAAAGCCGGAATGGATATGGGGATTGTAAATGCCGGGCAGTTGGAAATTTATGAAGAAATTCCTCCGGAACTTTTAGAGAGAGTTGAAGATGTAATCTTGAACAGAAGACCGGATGCAACGGAAAGATTAATCGAAATTGCAGAGACCGTAAAAGGAAAGGTTAAAACGGAAGAAGAAGTTCTGGCTTGGCGTTCGGAAGATGTTGAAGCAAGATTAGAACACTCGCTTGTAAGAGGAATTACCGAATTTATTGAAGAAGATATTGAAGAAGCAAGAGTTAAATATAGATCGGCTATTGACGTTATCGAAGGACCCTTAATGAAAGGGATGAACGTTGTTGGCGATTTGTTCGGATCCGGCAAAATGTTTTTGCCTCAGGTGGTTAAAAGCGCACGAGTAATGAAAAAAGCCGTTGCTTATCTGTTGCCTTACATCGAAGAGGAGAAAAGAGTGTCGGGCGATACAAGTCCTGCCGGCACAATTCTTCTGGCTACGGTAAAGGGAGATGTTCACGATATCGGGAAGAACATTGTCGGTGTAATTCTGGGCTGTAACAATTATGATATTATTGATCTGGGTGTAATGGTACCTTCCGATAAAATTCTTTCGGTGGCAAAGGAGAAGAATGTTGATGCCATAGGACTTAGCGGATTGATAACACCTTCGCTCGACGAAATGGTTCATGTGGCAAAGGAAATGGAGCGAGAGAATTTTGATCTTCCTCTTCTGATAGGAGGCGCCACTACATCAAAGGCGCATACCGCTTTGAAAATTGCACCTAATTATTCCGGTACAACAGTTCACGTTTTGGATGCTTCCCGCAGCGTGCAAACAACAAGCTCGTTGTTGAGTAAGGAAAACAAGGAAGAATTTTCCGAAAAGATAAAGGAGGAATATTCAAAACTCCGAGAGAATTATAAACAACGGGAAAGCAATAAGGAATATATTCCTTTGGAAGAAGCAAGGAGGAACAAACTTGCTTTGAATTGGAGTGAGCAGAAAATTGTTAAGCCCAATAGTCAGGGTATTACGGTTTTAAATGATTACCCGCTTTCGGAGATCGTGGATTATATCGACTGGACGCCGTTTTTCAGAACGTGGGAACTGAAAGGGAAGTACCCGTCAATATTGGAGGATGAAAAGGTCGGCAGTGAAGCGACAAAGCTTTTTGAAGATGCAAAAAAAATGTTGTCGGAAATTGTTGAACAAAAATTATTAAAAGCAAATGGAGTGTTCGGATTATTCCCTGCCAATTCTGTTTGCGATGACATTGAAGTATATGCGGATGAATCGAGAGAAAGAATAGATGCCGTACTTTATACTATCAGACAACAATCAAAGAAGTCGGAGAGTTCTTCCAATCTTGCACTTGCCGATTTTATTGCGCCCAAGGAAAGTGGGATAGTTGATTATGTCGGGTTGTTCGCCGTTACAACGGGACTTGGCATTGATGTGCTTATCAAAAAGTATCAAGATAGTCACGACGACTATAATGTAATTATGGTAAAAGCGCTTGCCGATAGATTGGCTGAGGCGTTTGCAGAACTTCTGCACAAGAAAGTACGAACAGAGTATTGGGGATATTCCGTAGAAGAAGACTTGACCAATGATGACTTGATAAAAGAAAAATATGTTGAAATAAGACCGGCGCCCGGTTATCCTTCGCAACCGGACCACACCGAAAAAATTACCATATTCAAATTGCTTGATGTGGAAAAAAATACGGGAATAAAATTGACCGAGAATTTGGCAATGTTCCCGGCAGCTTCCGTGAGCGGTTTGTATTTTGCAAATCCTAACGCAAAGTATTTTACTACCGGAAAAATCTTGCAAGACCAAGTGATAGATTATCATAAGAGAAAAGGAATGAGTCTTGAAGAAGTGGAAAGATGGTTGCAACCGATATTAAGTTACAAAATATAATTTAACGAGTTAGGCATGAAAAAAGTTTTAAATGTTTGGGTAATCTTTCTCTTAATTGGATTTTTTGCACAGAACAATTTTGCAAAGGATAAATACACAAAGCACGAATATCAAATTGAAATGCGCGATGGTATAAGGCTATATACCATTGTTTATACACCGGTTGACACTTCCGAGACTCATCCGATTTTGATCACACGTACTCCTTACAGTTGCGGGCCGTATGGAGAAGATAAGTTCAGAAATCTTCCTTCTCACTTAACAAAGGACAATTACATATTTGTTTATCAAGATGTACGCGGCAAATTTATGTCGCAAGGTAAGTATGTGAATATGAGACCCTATATTCCTAACAAATCCGATAATCAAGTTGATGAAGCGAGCGATACTTACGATACGGTTGATTGGTTAGTTAAAAACATTCCGAATAATAACGGCAATGTGGGTATCTATGGAATTTCGTATCCGGGTTTTTACTCTGCAATGTCACTTAATGATTCGCATCCGGCATTAAAAGCGGTTTCGCCACAAGCTCCCATTGCAGATTGGTTTGTCGGAGATGATATGCACCACAACGGAGCTTTTACATTAACTATGACGTATGTCTTTTTCTCTTCGTTTGGTCGCGAGAGGCCATATCCAACAACTCATTGGACGGAAAGGATTGTTGAGTTTGACACTACCTCTTACGAGTATTTTCTGAATATCGGACCATTGAAAAACGTGAATGAAAATTATTTCCATGGTGAGATAGAATTCTGGAATAAATGTATGGTTCACGGAACGTATAATGAATTCTGGCAATCACGAAATACACTTAACCATTTTGACAATGTAAAACCGGCGGTGATGATTGTCGGCGGTTGGTATGATAACGAAGACCTATACGGCACGCTTAATACATATCAAACTATTGAGAGGAAGAACAAAGAGAATAAAAACATTCTCGTGATGGGACCATGGTATCATGGAGGTTGGTCGCGTTCCGACGGCAATACTTTCGGCGATATGGAATTCGGTTCTAACACAAGTGAATTTTATAAAAGAGAAATGGAAGCGGAGTTTTTTAGATATTATCTAAAAGGAGAAGGGGATTATAACTTGCCCGAGGCATATATCTTTGAAACAGGAAAAAACGTTTGGCATAAGTATGATAAATGGCCCCCGAAAAATGCGTCTTGGAAGCCTCTTTACTTTTGTGATAATAAAGGACTAACATTTGCCGAAGAGAAAAATTCACAAATTCAATTTGATGAATATATAAGTGACCCAACTGATCCGGTGCCCTATACTTCTGTTCCGCATGACGCTTCAAGGATGTACTACAGATATTATATGACGGAAGATCAAAGGTATGCTTCGGAGCGTAAGGATGTATTAACTTACCAAACCAAACCTTTAGGTGAAAATATTACAATTGCCGGTCCTATCGGAGTAGAATTATTTGTCTCAACTTCCGGTACGGATTCCGATTGGATAGTTAAACTCATTGATGTATTTCCCGACAGTGTTTCGGAAGATAAAGATATGTCGGGTTATCAGATGATGGTACGTGGTGATATTATGCGGGGGAAATTCAGAAACAGTTATGAAAAACCGGAACCTTTTATGCCTAATGAGCCGACAAAGGTTAAATTCACTTTGAATGATTCACATCATACATTTTTAAAAGGACACAGAATTATGGTGCAAGTTCAAAGCAGTTGGTTCCCTTTGTTCGATAGGAATCCCCAGAAGTTCTGCGATATTTACAGTGCGGATGAATCGGATTTCCAAAGCGCAATAAACAGAGTTTATCATACGGAAAAATATCCGTCAAAGATAATTCTTAATGTTATTGAATAATGCCTAAACGGTTTTATTTTATTATGCTTTGAGAACCTTCCCATACAACAGAAGAATTTTTCGCGTTTAGCATTTTCAAATTTAATGTGTATTCTTTACGTATTGGGACTATGGAGGAATCAACATTTGCATAGATGTTTCCCTCGATAAAGAAATCCGCCTTCAAAGATTTCAAGTATTTCTTAAATTTGTCTGCGGGAAAATCGGAACTGTTCTTTCTATCCGTTCTAACGGCTTCACGCTTCTGCTTATCTGAGATAAAAGAAACTTCGCCACTATTGATAAGGCTTCGTTCCAAGTCTTTTGCAAGTTGAGTAACATCAATTTTTTCCGTAGAGTTATTCTCAATTCTTCCAACAACGATAAGTGGTTTTCTTTTTTTCTTGAAGTTCTTTTTCCACTCGGAATTTAATATAGATAAGATCAATGAATCGGAAATTGATTGGGAATCATCAATATTCCAAACAGCTATTTTTTTGGGAGCAAGTGGTACTTGTTCTTTTTCAGATTTCGGAGCGGAACTACATCCGAAAAATATAAGCATGATTGCAAACGTAGTATATACAGTAATTAAATTTTTGTTTTTCATTTTTTCCTAGAATTATAAGTTATAACCGAACACAAAATATACTTTATTCGATTTTTTACCTGGATTAAGTAAGTTTTCATCTCCTTGAGCCCACATAAGTTCAACTCTACCGAAAAGTGTTCTCATTAAAGCTGATAATCCGTATCCAAAGAGCGGCTCTTTAGCTTTGTCGCCGTCAAGTAAAGTGTAATTAAAAATTGAGTTAAATGTTCCTCTTAAATAGATATCCTTAAATACTTCATATCTATAGCTGAAAGAAGCAAGAGTAAATTCAGTTCCGCTTGCTTGGAAATAATCCAGACCTACAAAAGATCCTGGTCCACCAAGGTAAAACCATTTATAAAACGGCACTTCGTTCTTATCCCATGCTTTCATATAAGACCCACGAAGATTTATATTATGTTTTTTTGCGAAAGGCAGATAGAAATCCAATCTACCGAATACTCTATGAAAATTAAGATCGGAGCCTAATTTTGTAGATGAACCTTCATAAAGAGAGGCAAAAAAGATACCAGAATTTGGAATAATTATATCATCAAGGGAATCGTATAATAGTCTAATTCTTCCAGTTACAATGTTTGCTGCAAGGTCATAATGAGATAAAATTGTATCTATTTGAGGAGTTGCTATTTCACTATAAACGTTCATTGATTCCCAGCCGACTGAGCCTTCCAAGTTCCAAAACTTACTCAAGCTAAAATTAAAACCGCCGTTAAACTTCCACGAAACATCTCTATAACGGAATATTTTCTTACCTTCAAAATAAAAGTCTATTGGAACATCTTTATAATGAACACCAAGGAAAGGATAAATAACCATATCCATGGAACGGGAAGGGTAGAGTACCGTTAAATCCCATTTTGTTAACCCGCCAAACTTAAGGTATGTTTCTAATTGTGCACCGGAAATTAGAACCGAATTAGTTTCCAAGCCAATCAACCCAATGATTTTGAAATAATCGTTATACTTAAAACCGGCAACCAATCTGTTAAGTAATTTTTCCTTAACTTCAATTGTCAGATCAACTTCATTTGGATCATGTTTTGCAATTGTATATGTGATTTTTTCAAAATAGTTAAGAGCGTATAGGTTCTCGATACTCTTTCCCAGTTTCTTATAATCATAAACATCACCAACATGCAGACCTAAATGCTGGCGAATAAAGTCATCACTGAATTTTTTATTTCCTTGTATAACATACGAATTTATAGTTGGGGGAGATGTATGAAATTTTTCTTTTGTTAATTTTATTTCTTCATACTTCTCTTTTTTCTCCCGCTGTATCCATTCTTTGTACTCAGCATATTTCTCTAATTCTTTTCTCAGGGCTATCAGTACTTCTCTGTTATTCTGTCCGGCTTTTTTTCCTCTTCCTATTATTTGCTGAATTTTGTCGGTTGCAAAATCAGATGTTCCGAAACCTTTCAAATCTTGTGATATATATATATCACTCATTCGAATATTTTCTTCCAATTTCGCACCCATAGGTATATCGGTTGTACGGTCAAGTATGGCTAATAAATTATCTAAATCTTCCTTCTTTTTTTCGCCTGTTGTTAAATTCAAACCGATAATAATATCAGCTCCCATATCTCTAACAACATCAGCAGGAAAATTATTAAGTACTAGACCATCAACTAATAGATAATCTCCCCAATCAACTGGTGAAAATGCTGAAGGTATTGACATTGTAGCACGCATTGCTTTTGCAAGCGATCCACTCTTTAGTACAACCTGCTTGCCGCTTAAAAGGTCAACGGCAACACAACGATAGGGGATTGGAAGTTGATCGAAGTTTTCAACTCCTTCATACGGTGCTGTTAAACTAAGAAAAAACATTTGGATATTTTGACCGTATATTAAGCCAGAAGGTATTGCCGGATTAATTCCTTTAAGTCCAATTTTTAGTTGATATTTTCCCGATTTTTTCTTTTCGATAAAAGGGAGTTCCTTTCTTGGGGGATTATCATTCAGCAAATAGTTCCAATCCAGACCTTGTGAAAATTTTTCCAAATCCTGACCAGTATATCCAATTGAGTACAATCCTCCTATAAGCCCGCCCATACTATTACCGGCAACATAATCTATTGGGATGTTTAACGAATCAAGAAGTTCAAGAACTCCAACATGGGCAAACCCCTTTGCGCCACCGCCAGCAAGCACTAGTCCTATTTTTGGCCTTTTATCTTTGAAACGTGAAAATATTTCCTTTACATGATTGATCGTTTGTTGATTAACTTGTCTTAAAGAATCTTTTATTGCTTGCTCTTTGGTTGCTAGAGAATCACTTACAGTTTGACCAAATAGAAGTATTGGGGTTGATACTAATAGATATAGTAATATTATAAAAGTAGATTTCTTCATAATTAAATTATCCTATTTTATTCAATTCTCTGGGAATCCCATTGTAAGTAATCTAGCAGGGTCAACTCTTCGTAAATACCATTGCACACCCCAATGAAGATGTGGACCGGTTGATCTTCCCGTTGTTCCAACTTTTCCAATTACTTGACCTTTTTTAACCCTATCGCCAACCTTAACCAACATTTTGCTTAGATGAAAGTATTGACTGTTTAAACCTTGCCCATGATCTAAAAGAATGTAATTGCCGGGATAATAAAAATGGTCTGCTGCAAGTCTTACAATACCATCAGCCATTGCATGAACCGGTGTGCCACGAGGTACGGCTATATCTAAACCGTTGTGTTTGTTTTTAGGAATGCCATTTAAGATTCTTTGGCTACCAAAAACACTGGTGATTCTTCCGCCCTTTATCGGTCTATAAAATCCGGTTTTATAAAATGCAGTGTCGATTTTGCCAATTGGTCTTCTTGCTTCAAGAGCAGCTAATCTTTCTCTTTTAATTCGTCTGTTGAGTGAATCCGGTGCGGTGACAAGGTCTTTTTTTAGATTATTGATTTTTTGAACTTTATATTTTCTGAAAGGAAGTTTTATCTTTTTAAGAAGAACTTTCCCATCCTCAAATTTGATGTTTAATATTTTTGAACCTCTTTCGGCTAAATCAAATCCAAAGCAGAATAATCCACTATCCTTGTCAATCTTTAGCTCTTGGTTATCTAACTTTGCACGTTTTATAAGATCACCTTTTACAATAATTAAATTGCCCGGTTCAAATTTTCCATAAAACTTTAGGTCTTGTCCACTAACTATATTTGTCAAATAAAATAGTGTAAATAGTAATAGAAGTTTGATCTTCATTTCATCCCTTAATGTTTAAGATTATATACTAAAAAATAATAATTTTAATATAGAATTGGGACTATGAAGTTAAGGAATTCTTAATTTTTTGAATAAGGAAGTTTAATGATAAAAGTAGTTCCTTTTCCTATTTGACTTATTACTTCAATGGAACCGTTATTCTTTTCGATAAATTCTTTTGAGAGGATTAGACCCAGACCGGTTCCCATTTCATTATCTGTACCGTACGTGCTTATTTTACTACCGATTTCAAAAAGGTTTTCAAGATTTTCTTGGGGAATACCAACTCCAGTATCGGAAATAGAAATAGCAACATGACCATTGTTCTGTTCGTACGAGGCGGTAATGCTTCCGTTTTTATGTGTGAATTTAATAGCATTGTGAATCAGATTTCTTATTACAGATGAAATCATATTTTTATCAGCATAAACAAAAACACTTTCGGAAATTTTGTTAATAAAATCAATATTCTTCCGGTTTAAGTTCTCTTTTAAGAGTTCATAATTTCCTTCAATAATTTGTTTAACATCAAAGTTCTCTTTAGATGTTTCGACTTTGCCAATCTGGACGGAAGCCCATGTAAGAAGATTATTTAGCAAATTAATTGTATTCGTTGAAATTTTATGGATATCTTTGCTTAACGCAACAATACTTTCTTTATCCATTTCTTCAGCATCTTCATCGAGTATTTCGGTTAAACCTGATAGAGTGCCTAATGGACCACGAAGATCATGAGCAATAATGGAAAAGAACTTATCTTTAGTGTAATTAATTTTTTGAAGATGTGCTTCCGACTCAGCTAGTTTTTGATTTAAAATATTTTTTTGTCTGTATTTTCGATAATATATCACAAGTGTTGTAATAAGCAATACGGTTATTGCTATTAGTAGAAAAATCAAAAGTTTTTGCATCTTCGAATTGACATAGGCAAATTCTTGTTCTTTTTTCAAAAGAGCAATTTTCTTTTCCTTTTGTGTCGCTTCATATTTTGCATCATATTCGGCAAGTAATGCTAAGTTTTGCAAATTCAGTAAACTATCTTTTATTTCAATATATGATTCCAGATAATTTAAAGCTCTTTCGGGTAATTGCATTTTTTTATATGCATGTGATATCGCATGATACGCATCTTTTAATGATTCCAGCGCATTAGTTTCTTTAGCATAAGAAATTGCTTTTTCATAAGTGTTAATAGCTGAATTATAATCGTTCCTTTTACAATAAACATTTCCCATGTTTACTAGTAGCTCAGACAGTTGGAATTTCTCACCTCGATTGCTAAAATATTCAAATGATTTTTGATAATGAGCTAGTGCCTTATCTAATTCATCTAATTTAAAGTAACATTCTCCAATATTATTCTCCTCTACAGCAATTCCCTCAGAGCTTTTTAATTCGGAGTATATACTAAGTGATTTGGAGTAATAATCAAGTGCCGATTCAATATCGTGTTTTTTATTATAAACCTCGCCAATGTAATTTTCTACATTTGCCAAAAGGTAATTGTTTTCACTTTTACTACAGAGCTCTAATGATTTCTTATACTGCTCAAGCGCTTTATCCAGGTTACCTAGATACTCGTGTGCAGAGCCAATAATTAAGTAGCAATATGTTTTATGTAAATCGTCGCCAAGTCTGTCAAAAATTTCTAGCGCGTTGAATCCATATTCAATTGCTTTGCTATATTCTCCTAATAAGTTGGAATATACCGAACCTAAATTTAGATAGATAAGCCCAACAAGTTTTTGATTACCTAACTTTTTATATATCTCAAGAGCTTCGTTATACGATTCAATCATTTGGGATGTATCGTTTAGGTAGGAATACACTTCACCAAGCTCGCTGAATACAGAACCCATTTTCAGCGAATCTTTTAGCTCGGTGTAGATTTCTAAGGCTTCCTTATATTTAACAACCGCCGTATCCTTTTTGCCTAATTTAAAAGAAGCGCTTGCAAAGTACCGCAAAGCATCGGCTTTAAGTTTAGTTTGATGATTCTTTTCGGCTAATTTCAGTGCTTTGTTTAAATAATCAATAGCTATTGATGGTTTTTCTAATCCTATGTTTATATTTGCTAATAAATTAAGCGCTTTAATTTTTCCTTCTATATAATTTATTTTATTGGATGTTTTAAGAGCATCTTTAGAATAGGCAATAGAAATTTCGGAACTATCAATCTTTTGATAGGCTTTGGCTAATTGTAGTTGAAGATCAATATACTGCTTGCCTTGAGCTTTATGCAGTAAATTATTAAGGCTATCAATTCTGCTTTGGGCAGATAATACCATAGATATTAGGATAAAAAAAAGAAATAAATATTTTGCATGAAAAGAGTTCAATTTTGCCCTTTTCCCCCAGCTTTTAGTAATTCCGCTGCAAAGATACATATTTCTGATAAAATTTGTTGTGTTTTAACTAACAATTTATCCCCTGTATTAAATTGATTTATGGTGTTCTAAGTACTTCAATAATTCTGATAAATACTTCCCTTTAAAGCTATTATAAACCTTTCTAAAACCATCTCCGTAAATAGGATCACGATCATTTTTCATTTGTTTGATTATATTTTGCGCATCTTTTGAATAATCTGATTTCAAATATGTATAAGAAATAAAGTTACAAGTACCTTCTTCCAGTTGTTTTGATAATTTGTGATTAATATTTTCATTGATCCATACATGCATTAACTCGTGAGCTAAAGTAGCCTCAATATATTTTGCCGGAATTTTATTAAGAACGTATATCTGATGAGATTTTGTTATTTGAGACTTTGATCCAACATTTGTTTTCATAACAGTTGTTAAGCAATATCCTCTTGCAGAATTAGAATAGTTTCTATCGGAAACTTTCTTTAATTCATTTCTGTCAACAGCATGAACCTCAACATTGTTCAATGAAATATTTAAACCATAATTTTTTAAACTTGCTATTATTTTTTTCAAAGATCTCTGATAAGCAGCTTCCGTTGTTACTGCTTTTTTTCTGCAAATATTACAGATGTATCTTCCATCAGAATATTTTACACCACCTTTAGTAGTATTCTGTGAAATTAATCTGTTACAATTATCACAGCGATGTAATTCTTTTTCATGATATGCATGATATTTTATACCATAAAAATCGGTTAAGTATTTTCCTGTTAATGGTTTATCACAAACGGCACATCGTGGAGCAATTAAGTTTGTATAACATTGTTCATCGAAATATTTACCGTCTTTTTTGTAATAATTTCCTTTTATAGGTTTGTTACACTTCGCACAAACAAAATGATTTGGGTGATATGCATTGCCATCAACAACAATATATTTGCCCTCAATTACTTTTTTGCACGCTTTACATTTAACTTCTTGTGCAAATGTATTGTTAATTTGCACTAAAAGTGATAAAAACGCCAATATTTTAACGATTCTTAAAAGTTTCATTTCCCCTAATTAAATTTTTTATTTTTGCAACAAATTAACGGCATAAATGTTTTTAATCTGAAATAAATATCCGATTATGGCGTAATATTTGATGACAAAAACATATAACATCAAAAAGCGTGCAAACTAATTCCCTTTTGTTTTCTGATGGTTTTTTGTAACAAATTGAGGTAAAAATGAAATACAAATTTAATGTTTGGTATTTATTCGTTTTTACTTTTTTAATTTTGGCATTTATTAGTTGCGATTCAAGTAATCCAACCGGGACAAATGGTGATGGAGTAGTAAATATTGGTGATGGGATTTTGATTAACCATGTAAAAGCAAACCTTTCACTTATCCAAGAATCTGATGTAATAAAGGCAAAACAAAAACTTCATATTGCATATGGACACACATCACATGGAAGCCAACTAATTGACGGAATGAAAGGGTTAATCAACTTTAAAGGAAATCTCTATTTGTTTAATAATGGGGGGAATGATGGTGCTCTTGATTTGCGTGATAGGCCGTTTCCCGGAGCATCTGATCTTGGAAATCCAAATAGAACTGCGTGGGCTGAGGCAACAAGGAATTATCTGAAAGACAATCCGGAGATAAATGTAATTATTTGGTCTTGGTGTGGACAAGTAAGCTCTGCCAGTGAAGCAGACATTAAAACTTATCTGGATTTGATGAATGGTCTTGAAGTTGAATTTCCTGCGGTTAAATTTGTTTACATGACTGGGCACTTAGATGGAAGCGGTAAAAGTGGAAATCTTAACCAAAGGAATGAACAGATACGAAATTACTGTAAAGCCTATAAGAAAATTTTATATGATTTTGCCGATATAGAGTCTTATGACCCAGATGGACAAACGAATTATATGGTTTTAAGAGGGAACGACAATTGCGATTATGACAGCAACGGAGACGGTACACGCGATGCAAACTGGGCAAAAGATTGGCAGAATTCTCATACCGAAGGAGATGACTGGTATAACTGCAATGCTGCGCATAGTCAAGCACTTAACGCTAATCAAAAAGCTTACGCCGCTTGGAATTTGTGGGTGAGTTTGGCGAGGTAAGTGTAATATTTCATATACCATTCTTTAGCAGTCTAATTGTCAACTAAGAAAATTCTCTAGAAACCACTCTAATTAAATTCTATCTGTTCATCCACACATTTCTATTTCTTCGTTTACTACGCTTTGATTTGGAGTTTGCAGACCTGCTTTGTTTTTTAGACTTAGCTTTTCCTTGTTCGGATTTCTTAACTATTTGTTTTGGGACTACCTTTGCAGTTCCGCTAGAGACAAAAGGGTGGTTTTCAATAACGGGAATTGGTATTGAGATCAACTTGTTGATATCTTTTAGATATGCTTTCTCTTCTCCATCGCAAAGTGAGATAGCTACTCCGCCTAATCCGGCTCGTCCTGTCCGTCCAATTCTATGAACATAAGTCTCTGGGATATTTGGGATATCATAATTTATCACATGCGAAAGTTCATCTATATCAATTCCACGCGCGGCAATATCTGTAGCAACTAAAACACGTATTTGCCTCGACTTAAAATTTTTCAAAGCTCGCTGACGTGCATTTTGCGATTTGTTGCCGTGAATAGCTTCTGATAGTATCTTGGCTCTGTTCAGAAATCTTGCAACTTTATCGGCGCCGTGTTTAGTGCGTGTAAATACTAAAGCAGATTCAATATCTGGATCTTTTAATAAGTTAATTAAAAGATCTTTCTTATCTGATTTATCAACATAATAGATGCTCTGCTTAATTGTTTCAACGGTTGGTGATTGCGGAGTTATTTCTACTTTAACAGGTTTAACTAAAATGGTTCTAGCAAGTTTTACAATTTCCGGAGGCATTGTTGCAGAGAAGAATAATGATTGCCTCTTTGACGGTAATTCTGAAATTATTTTTTTTACATCATTTATAAATCCCATATCAAGCATACGGTCAGCTTCGTCAAGAACAAATAATTCTATATGATTGAGAGTTATATAATTTTGATTCATCAAGTCTAATAGTCTGCCAGGAGTAGCAATTAATATATCCACTCCAGCTAACAATCTATCTGTCTGGACTTTTTGCTTAACACCTCCAAAGATAACCACATTTTTAAGTCCGGTATGTTTACCATAAGCTTTAAAACTATCTCCAATCTGGATTGCAAGTTCTCTTGTTGGGGTAACAATTAAAGAACGAATTATTCTCCGTTTGTAGCCGCCATTTTTTCCATTATAAAGAATTTGTAAAATTGGAACAGCGAATGCAGCCGTTTTACCAGTGCCTGTTTGCGCACATCCAAGAAGATCTTTCTTCTCAAGTATAATTGGGATTGCTCGTTTCTGAATTGGTGTTGGAGTTTTGTAGCCTTCTTCTGATAAAGCTCTGTGTATCGGTTTAATAAGATTGATATTTTGGAACGACATTAATTGGTTTTCCTTCTAAATAGATATTCTAAAATTTTATTATGTTCTGGATCAGTGGATGAATGAATATCTTATTAAGAATTACAAACAAAGGTGGTGACTGAAGCATTACAAATAATTACTATGTAAAGTTACCTTAATTTTTTATCATGTCAAAGGTAATAAGTAGTGGGTGTGCAGAGCTAAAATCCTTTTAGGATAAAATAAAAAAGGCGAGAAGTCCCAGCCAAGTTCTTCTCGCCTATCAGTATTTGTAAAATTTATAATCAAAATATAGTACATCAGTAAAGATTGATCTGTGTTGTAAATCACAAGGGAAAGAATTCTTGTTTTATAAGTCAATCCAAAAAATTCAAATATGTTTTATGAGAAATGGGAATGATATAGTAAGTACTCTATACAAAAATCGTGTATAAGAATTTCAAATATTTATTTACTTATATTATTATCTAATCCTATTTTTTGCTAATTTAAAAACACAAAAGTATTCAACTATAAATGTCACTCTTTCAAAAATCTGTAGTCAATAAATAACTTTCGAATTTGGATTCTGATGAGTTCACTTCTTCTTATAATAAATTCAAAGAGTTCTATGGTGATTCTGAACGTATTGAAAATATAAAGCTACTTAAGGAAGAAAATTATCAAGAGGGATTTTTAAGAGAGATATTTGTTCAAGTTCTTGGTTACACGATCAATCCGGATAAAAACTATAATCTTACAACTGAGTATAAGAATGAAACCGATTCCAAAAAAGCTGATGGTGCAATACTCCAAAATAGAAATGCAATTGGAGTTATTGAACTTAAATCAACAAAGACGGTCAATCTTGAATCGATCACTACACAAGCTTTCAATTATAAAAATCATCAATCCGGTTGTAAATATGTTATAACCTCAAACTTTGAGAAACTTCGGTTCTATATTGACAATGCTACAGAGTGGGAAGAGTTCAATCTATTCACTATGACCGAAGATGAGTTTAAGCTTTTTTACTTATTGCTAAATAGTAAAAATCTGTTGAGCGGTGTTCCACAAAAGATAAAAGAAGAATCAAGACTACACGAAGAAAGCATCTCTGATAAACTGTATAAAGATTACTCCCGATTCAAACATAAGATTTATAATAATCTTGTAAAGAACAATCCTCAGTATAACAGACTATTATTATTCAAAAAATCTCAGAAGTTACTTGATAGGATATTATTTATTCTATTTGCTGAAGACAGCGGATTAGTTCCACCGAATGCAATATCAAGAATTGTTGATCAGTGGAAACAACTGAAAGCGCTTGAAGAAGAAAAACCGTTGTACTCAAGATTTGTAAAATTCTTTAATCACTTAAATATTGGTCATACTTATGAAGACTACACTCTACCAGCATATAACGGTGGGTTATTTAGTGAAGATGAAATTTTAGATAATGTAAAAATAGATGACGAAGTTCTATTGGATGATATTCTAAATTTATCTGCATACGATTTTAGTACGGAAGTAGATGTAAACATCTTAGGTCATATTTTTGAACACAGCTTAACAGAGATAGAGGAATTTACAGCAGAATTGGAAGGTAATTTAGTTGATCGTGAAAAGACAAAACGAAAAAAAGAAGGGATTTTTTATACACCTAAATATATTACCAAATATATAGTTGAAAATACAGTTGGAACGTTGTGTAATGAAAAGAAAAAGGAATTACGATTAGATAAAATTGATGAAACTATTCTTGAGAACAGCAGAACAACAAGAGGTAAATTAACCAAGAAAGCCGAGGATGTTTTTAATAACCTTGATAAATACAGAGAGTATATTTTATCGTTAAAGATACTTGATCCCGCTTGTGGTAGTGGTGCGTTTCTGAATCAAGCATTAGAGTATTTAATTAGCGAGCATAGATGGATTGATGAACATAAGAGTGCGCTGTTGCAAGAGGGATTTATTATATCGGAATATGAAAAAGATATAGTTGAAAATAATCTTTACGGTGTGGATATAAACGAGGAAGCAGTAGAGATTGCAAAGTTATCTTTGTGGTTAAGAACTGCAAAGAAAGGGAGAAAACTTTCTACACTTAGTAACAATATTAAATGCGGTAACTCTTTGATTGATGATCCCGAAGTAGCAGGGGAAAAAGCTTTTGTTTGGGATGAAGAATTTAAGGAAATTATGAGTAGTGGTGGATTTGATGTTGTTATTGGAAATCCACCGTATGTATTTGCAAGAGAGAAGATTTCGCAATTGGAAAAAGATTTTTATAATCTGAAATATAATTCAGCTAAATACCAAATTAATACTTACTTGTTATTTATGGAAAAGACTATTGATTTAATTAGAAACAATGGAGCTTATGGACTGATTGTTCCTAATGCTTGGTTGATGGTTTATTCTGGAGAAGGATTAAGAAAATATATTCTTGATACGAGCAAATTAAATCAAATTATAAATTTAGAAGGATATTCATTTGAAGGTGTTAGTGTTGAAACAATAATCATTTTAGCAAGAAAAGAGAAAGTAAAAGATAATGAATTTAAGATATTATTGAGTGAAGGTACTGGATTCAAATATTCGCATAAAAGAAACCAAAGTGATTATCAAAATAATGATAATTTAGAATTTAGAGTATTCTTAGATGATGAAAGTTCCTTGTTAATAAATAAAGTAAAACAGAATACACTTCCTTTAGATAATGTTTTAAAAGTAAAAGCCGGATTAAAAGCTTATGAAAAAGGGAAAGGGACTCCAAAACAAACTGCACAAGATGTAAAAGATAGGCCTTATGATTTTAATCATAAATTTGATGACTCAACTTTTAAATATTTAGAAGGAAAGGACGTAAAAAGATACTCGATTGATTGGTCGGGAACATATTTGAAATATGGTGAACATCTTGCAGCACCAAGAACTTTTGATTTATTTAATTGCAATAAAATAATAATACGTGAAATTACAAGTAAATATCCGCATTCAGTTATAGCAACTTTTTCATCGGACACTTACCTTTTCAACATGAGCAATATTGTAATTATTGAAAGGGATGAAAAGAAAGCAAACTTAAAATATGTTTTAGCTTTATTAAATAGTGCCATAATGTCGTACTATTTCATTAAAAATACAGCTAAATCAGTTCGGAAATTGTTCCCTAAAATTATATTAAAAGACTTACGTTTATTCCCAATAAAAGATATTAGCTTGAATGAACAAAAGCCATATATAGAAAGAGTTGAAAGAATGTTGGAGTTAAATAAACAATTTCAAAAAGAGAAAAACACTTTTTTGAACCGAGTTAAAGATAATTTTGAGATAGAAAAAACAACTAAAAAATTGGATACTTTTTACGAATTTGATTTTAAAATATTTGTAACAGAACTTAAAAAACAGAAAATAAATCTTACATTAAAACAACAAGATGAATGGGAAGAGTATTTTAATGACTATAAAAATCAAATAAACAGACTCCAAACTGAAATAGATAAAACCGATAAAGAAATAGATGTGATGGTTTACAAACTCTATGATCTAACATATGAAGAAGTTAAAATAGTTGATCCGGAGTTTTGGTTGAGTGAGAGTGAGTATAAAAATTCTAGTATCGGGGGTAGTCCGCCGCTCCGCCAAAGCGGAGGATTGAACCAACAACCTATTATCAATTAATAAAATATTATATTAAAACAGGATCCCGACATGGTCGGGATTTCGTCTTTCCGATAAATCGGAAAGATTCAACTTGAGTCAATCCTTACTGTTGCTATTTAAAAATAAAAAATCCAGACCTAAAGCCTGGATTTTTTCTCTTTAGTAGCGGGGGCAGGACTTGAACCTACAACCTTCGGGTTATGAGCCCGACGAGCTACCAATTGCTCCACCCCGCGATGTAAAATTTGAACACGAAATATATACTTTGGCACGATAAATGTCAAATATTGTTAGCAAAATAACTTTTTTACGTATATTTTGTTAAGAAATTATCAGTTTTTGTTAAAATGGAAATAATTACCAGTAAAATTAGGTGAATTATGCTTATTTCGTTGTTAGTTAAGGATTATGCTTTAATTGAAAATATAGGTGTAGAGTTCCAAAAGGGGCTAAATATCATAACCGGAGAGACAGGCGCCGGTAAGTCAATTTTAATTGATGCAATGGGTTTATTGCTTGGCGAGCGTGCGTCAACGCAAGTTGTAAGAAAAGGTGCAAATAAGTCGGTTGTTGAGGGCGTTTTTAGTGTTGGCGATAACCCAAAAGTTGAAAAACTTTTATCCGGAAATGATATAGATCATTATGATGAATTGATTGTTCGTCGGGAAATTTCACTAAAAGGCTCAAACAGATGTTTTTTGAATGACACTCCGACTTCACTTGCATTGTTAAAGGAAATTGGCAATTTGTTGATTGATCTTCACGGACAGCATGAACATCAATCTTTATTAAGAAGTTCTACGCATATCGATTATCTTGATGAATTTGCCGAAATTGATCCTTTGCTACAAGAGTATAAAGAGTATCATCTGAAATTATCCGAAATAGCCAAAGAGCTTTACCTGTTAAAGAATAAAGAAAAAGCGCTTAAAGATGAGCGAGACGCCTACGAATTCCAGATAAAAGAGATCGATGCGGTTTCACCACAACTTGGTGAGGAAGAAACGATAAAAGACGAACTTAATCTATTAGAACATTCTGAAAAACTGCTACACTTAACTAACAAAATATATAATTTAGCTTACGAAGATGAGTATTCAACTCATGATAATTTAGTCAGCATACAAAAGAGTTTGGAAGAGCTTGCTGAAATAGATAAAGCGTTTGGTGAAAAAGCTAGCGAAGTGGAATCGGCAATTGCAATTGTTAATGATATTTCTGATTTCGTACGTAGTTATAGAGAAAGAGTTGATAATGATCCTGCTAAACTTGATTCGTTGCGTGAAAGACTAGGCGCTTTAAGTTTGTTGAAGAAAAGATACGGCGGCACTTTAGAAAAAGTTATTGAGCATAGAGAAAAGATCGGGAAAGAATTTGAGATTGCTAATAACTACAACGAAAAAATTGAGAAACTGGAAAAAGATTTAGCAGATATTCGAGTTAAAAGTGGAGAGATTGCTAAAAAAATCTCAGAAGAACGAAAAGTTGTTGCTGGTAAAGTCCGTACAGAAGTAATAGAAGAATTAAAAGAACTTGGAATTCTGGATTCCGATTTTCAAGTGAATATTAGAAACGTAAGGGCAAATGATAGCGCTGCAAATTATATTTTGGTTGACGGTGAAAAATATAAATTCAATGCAAAAGGGTTCGACGAAGTAGAGTTCTTGATCTCTACAAATCCTGGAGAGGATTTAAAACCGTTATCTAAGGTAGCTTCCGGTGGTGAAGTTTCAAGAATAATGTTAGCACTCAAGACAATACTCGCTAAAAATGATAAACTTCCATTATTGATTTTTGACGAAATTGATACAGGTGTTAGCGGAAGAATTGCGCACAAAGTTGGAAATGCGCTGAAAGCTTTGTCAAGATATCATCAGATTATTGCAATAACGCATTTACCACAAATCGCTGGTTTATCTGATCAGCATTTTGCAGTTGAAAAGAAATCTATTGGTACTCGGGTTGTAAGTTCTATCAGACCACTTGAAGATGGCGAAAAAATTAACGAAGTAGCCAAACTAATAAGCGGTGAAGATGTTACAGAAGCCAGTATAGAAAGCGCAAAAGAACTAATGGGTATTGATAGTTAAAAAAGGGGAACATTGTTTAAATATACTTCCATAGTGATTAATATCACATTTACATTTAAATGATTATTCTTTGTTGACATTAGTCAAACTATTTCGGAATTTAACTATATATTAATTAATGGAGGTATAACATGAATAAATTTTTAATGTTTGTCCTTTTTGTTGTTTTTACTGGTTATTCTTCTGCACAGATAGGGGATAAGTTAACTCAACTCCCACCCTCAGAAGTTAAAGTTTACGCAACTCCCTTAGCAACGTGGTCCGGTACATATTTCAACTCCGGTGGATATCATACAGCCAAAGTTTCAAAGACATTTGGATTCAAATTAAGTTTAGTTGGTATGATGGTTTTTATACCGGATGATCAAATGACTTTTAACGTAAATCCTTATGAGGGTTATAATGGTACCGAAAAGTCAGCAACTTTTTTCGGAGATAAAGGAGCTGCTATTATGGGTAATGGTGGATTTATAATTTATCCTCCAGGACTTAATTATACTACGGTTTATGCTGGTATTCCTCAAATTGGAATAAGTTTCTTCGGAATTGAAGGAATGTTGAGATATTTCCCTAAATTAAAGATTAGTGACGTTGAAGTCGATCTTTTAGGCTGGGGATTAAAGTATAACTTTAGCCAACTTATTCCGGGATTACCTTTAGATTTAGCTATTCAGGTATTATCAAACAATTTTGAACTCCTTCATCCAAATGCAGATATAAACACAGCAAACTTTGCTGTTAACGTTCATGCAAGTAAGGATTTTGGAATGATTACTTTATATGGAGGTATCCAGTATGAAAATACAACAATGGATATGGAATATACATTTGATGGACTAGGTTTTCCAGGTATTATGCCTGATGAAAGATATAAAATATCCATGGATGGTGAAAACAATATGAGATTTACATTTGGAGCAGCACTAAGAGTTGCAGTTTTAGTTTTAAATGTTGATTACAATATTGGAAAACAAGACGCCTTAGTTGGCGGCATTAATTTCGAATTTTAACAAAACGGAGAAATAAAAATGAAAAAGATAACAAAATTATTCATAATAGCGGCAATGTTTTCTTCATTGTCATTATTTAACGGCTGCGATCAGCTTGAGAATCTTCCTTTGAATATCCCAATTGAAAAGGAATTTACAATAACATCATCGCAATCTTCAGCGTCTGAAAGCGCTACTTTCTGTTTAAACCAGTATAAAGAATGGAATGATAATAAAGATAAAATTCAATCGGTTAAGTTTTTATCAGCTGCCTATTGGACAATTGACTTTGCACCTGACGATTTAAAAGCAAATATAGGTGCTTCGGTAAAGGATAAAAATGGAATTACATTATTTTCATTTGACTTGCAGAATGTTTCACCTAAAGATTATATGGGAAATAATGGCTTTAAGATTGAATTAAGTAAACAAGAAATTGATTATTTCAACGATTATTTAAATAATTTAAAAGAAGATCCAACTTGTTCAACACCATCATTTACTGCTGAATATCATGTCTCTAATGTACAGTGGTCAGGTTCAGCTACTTATACTCTTCATGGAAAAGTAGAAATAGTTTTAGATACAGAAGTTACAGCTGATTAAAATAATTTTAGTGAGGGATGCAATATCCCTCACTGATCCTTTCTTTTTTTTATCCGAAATTAAACTGATACTTGTCTGCTAAAATTTTTATATTTCACAATTTAAGCGAGGCAAGTTGCAAAACATATCAATATATATCCACGTACCTTTTTGTGAGCACAAATGTATCTATTGTGATTTTTATTCTATTATCACAAAAGATAATATTAGTAGTTATATCTTTTCCCTCAAACAAGAAATTAAGAATTACTCAGAGCTGTTAAAGAATAAAAATATAACCTCGGTTTTCTTCGGTGGTGGAACTCCTTCTCTCCTTAATCCGAATCAGATTAGTGATGTTTTATCATACCTTGAATCGAATTCCAATATAGCACCTACGGCTGAGATCACACTTGAAACAAACCCCGGGACAGTTGATAGAAAAAAATTGAATGATTTTAAAAATGCCGGCATCAACCGCATTAGTATTGGAGTGCAATCATTTAACGATGACGATCTTAAATTTTTAACAAGAATACATGACAGAAAAACCGCTATTGATACTATAAATGCAGCCGCTGAAGCGGGTTTCGAGAATATAAATATTGATTTAATATTTAGTATCCCAAAGCAGAGTAAAAAAATCTGGGAAAGGAATTTAGAGATAGCTGCAGATTTACCAATACAGCATATATCAGCTTATAGTCTCATTTTGGAAAGTGGAACAATACTCAACAAAATGGTTCTGGATGGGAAGATTAAATTAAAGAATGAGGACTATGACGCTTCTCAATATGAATATACTATTGATTTTCTTACAAGTCGTGGCTTTGAACAATATGAAGTGTCTAATTTCTGCAAACCGGGGTTTGAATGCGTTCATAACCTTTCATACTGGGGACACAGAAATTATATAGGGTTTGGTCCTTCGGCACATTCTTTTGTTAATAATAAACGTTGGTGGAATTTTTCCTCATTAAAAATGTACATGAATTCAATTGAACAAAACGGGAATGCAATACGTGGTTCGGAAACATTAACGAGCAAAGAACTTGAGCAAGAGTTTGTGATGCTTGCTTTAAGAAGCAGCGGTTTAGACCTTAATGTTCTGAAAAAAAAGTACGGGAATGAATGGATATCCGTTAATAATAACTATCTACGCAAATTAGTTGGAGAGGGTTACATAATTTGGAGTGATAATTTTATTAAATTTGCGAAGTCGGGATATTTATTATGTGATGAAATCCTTCTTAAGTTTCAATAAAAAGAACAGAACAGACGTGAAATGAAAAAACTTGAATTACATTGGCAGATACTTATTGCGCTGGTTTTGGCAATCCTATATGGCTTCGTTTTAACCGACTATGTATATTTGGTCGGGTGGATGGGGGTTATCTTTCTCCGTGCGTTGAAAATGATAATCATACCTTTGATTTTTAGCTCTATTATAACCGGTGTGGCTAGTATTGGAAATGCAGAAAACCTTGGCAGACTTGGTGCAAAGACGTTTGTATATTATTTAACTACTACAGTGCTTGCAATTTTAACGGGACTGGTTTTTGTAAATATCATTAAACCTGGCGTTGGCGCTGAACTCGGTTTATCAAAAATGTTAGATGAATTGCCGGCAACTCAAAACTCATTTAGCGATACTTTGATAAATATAATTCCGACCAATCTGTTTGAAGTAATGACGCAAGGGAAAATTCTCCCGATAATTTTCTTCGCCATTCTTTTTGGCTTTTTCATTACACAGGTTAACGAAAAGCCCAAAACAATGTTAATAGATTTTTTCAATGCGGTGTTTGATGTAATAATGAAGATGACAATGTTCATTATCAAATTCACACCGTTTGGAATTTTTGGTATTGTAGCAAAGATGGTTGCTGAGCAATCGGATTCTATTTTATCCGTAGGGCAAGGACTGGGCATGTATTTGATAACGGTAACGCTTGCTCTGGCTGTTCATTTCGGAGTTACGTTGCCCTTAATACTGAAATACTTTGCAAGAGTAAAACCTATTACACACCTAAAAGCAATGAGAACTCCGCTTTTAACCGCATTCTCAACTTCATCGTCATCGGCAACATTACCTCTTACTTTGGAAGCAGTTGAGCATAAGTCTGGTGTAAGTAACGAGATAACAAGTTTTGTTCTTCCGCTTGGCGCTACTGTAAACATGGACGGAACGGCACTTTACGAAGCGGTGGTAGTAATGTTCATTGCCCAAGCATATGGAATTGAGTTAACTATTATGCAGCAAGTAATTGTTGTAATAACCGCAGTGCTTGCCTCAATTGGGGCAGCGGGAATTCCAATGGCAGGATTGGTGATGCTTTCGGTTATCCTTTCGGCTGTGGGGCTTCCTCTCGAAGGAATCGGTTTAGTGCTTGCTGTTGATAGAATAGTTGACATGATGCGGACATCAACAAATGTGTGGAGTGATAGCTGCGGTGCGGTAGTAGTGGCTAAATCAGAAGGTGAAAAATTAAAAGTTGAATAAATTATAGGACAAAGATGGAAAAGCTAAAACAAAAAATTTCAATTCTTGGATGTGGTAACATTGGTAAGGCAATAGGTAAAGGATTAATTGAATCGAAAATTATTGCCCCAAATAAGTTAACTGTAACGCGTAGAAGAGTGGAGACATTAGAAGAGTTTGCTGAGATGGGAGTTAATGTAACACCGGATAATATTGAAGCGGTTAAGAAATCTTCAATAGTTATTATCGCTGTTACACCGCAAAAATTGAACGGAATTCTGGAAGAAATTAAAGACTTGTTAAATGCGGATAAGCATATTGTTATTTCCATTGTAACCGGTGCCGAGATAAAGGATATTAAAGAAATTGTTGAAAAGGATATCCCTGTTGTTAGAGTAATGCCAAATACCGCTATATCGATAAAAGAATCGATGACTTGTATTAGTGCCGATAAGCAAGATGTAGAAGCTCTGGAAACGGCTGTGAAAATATTCGATACGGTGGGTAAAACCGCAGTGATAAATGAAGATCTTATGGTGCCGGCAACGTCACTCGTCGCTTGTGGTATCGCATTTTTCCTTAGAGCGATAAGGGCAGCGGGACAAGGTGGAACTGAAATCGGATTCCATGCTGATGATGCAATCATGATGGCTGCACAAACGGCTAAAGGCGCCGCATCACTTTTGGTTGACGGTGGCTTTCATCCCGAAAGAGAAATTGATAAAGTTACTACTCCGCAAGGGTTGACTATTTCGGGTCTGAATCAAATGGAGCATCACGGATTTAGCTCGGCAATGATAACCGGTATTGTCTCTTCTGCGAAACGTGCCGAGACAATTTTTAAGAAAGAATAGTATTTCTAAAAGCCGCAGAGTTAGCAATACTCTGCGGTTTTTCTAATTTATGAAAACCTCAATCAATAAACAGATATTAAGTTTAGCAATCCCTAATATTCTGACCAATTTATCAGTCCCTCTGTTAAGTTCCGTTGATACCGCAGTTGTAGGGCATTTGGGCAAAGTTTATTACCTCGGCGCTATTGCCGTTGGTTCAATGATATTTAATTTTATTTATTGGGGTTTCGGTTTCCTCAGAATGGGAACAACCGGTTTAACTTCGCAAGCGTTTGGACAAAATGATGTCAAAGAGATATCGTTAAATCTTTTTCGTCCTTTAACTGTTGCAATTTTATCTGGTTTAATATTAGTACTTCTTCAATACTTTATTGCTGAACTTGCCTTTTACATTGTTGATGCTTCGGCGGAGGTTGAGAAATTTGCAAAGGAATATTTCTATATAAGAATTTATGCTGCACCTGCAACATTGGCAATTTATGTGTTCCACGGATGGTTCCTCGGTTTGCAGAATGCTCGTTATCCGATGATTATTTTAGTCACGATAAATATCTTGAATGTAATTTTTAATCTGTTGTTTATTTACCAATTCGGGATGAAATCGGACGGAGTTGCATTAGGTACTGTTATTGCTCAGTATTCCGGTTTGCTGATATCCTTATTATTGTTTACCAATTCGTATAAAAAATATTTAAAGCATTTTGTATTGGTTAATCTGCTGGAGTTTTCCAAACTGAAAACATTTTTTAAAGTGAACACGGATATTTTTATTAGAACACTTGCGTTGGTTTTTGTCTTTAGTTTTTTCACGGCAGAATCGGCTACTTATGGTGACGACATCCTTGCGGCCAATACAATTCTGATGCAGTTATGGATAATACTCGCTTATGCCGTTGATGGTTTTGCATTCGCCGCCGAAAGTCTTGTTGGTAAATTTATCGGGGCAAAGGATAAAACGAATCTTGTAAAAAGTATTAAACTCATTTTCGCATGGGGTATAGGTCTCGGTTTGTTTTTTACGCTTCTATATTCATTTGGGGGCAATTGGTTAATTACTATTTATACCAATAATGAAACAGTGATTGACCTTGCTCTTTCATTTTTGTTTTGGGCTGTTATTTCTCAGCTAATCAATAGTGTTAGTTTTATTTGGGATGGAATTTATATCGGGGCAACTGCTACAACTGCAATGCGGAATATGATGCTTTTAGGCACGCTTTTAGTTTTTATACCAACGTATTTTATTTTAAAAGATTCACTTGGTAACAATGCGCTTTGGTTTGCTTTGATATTGTTTATGACTTCAAGAGCATTGTTCCTTACTCTTCTTGCAAAAAAAAGCATCTTCAGTAAGGTGTAAAATTGATTGTATAATCATTTAACCTTTTGACTTGAACCCCAAATTTTTTAATTTACTCTTAAGAAGATTAAACAAAAACAAATTGGATATAGAATGAAATTTAATATAATATTGATAATGCTTTTGCTTTCAACCTTGCTTTTTTCTCAAAATTATAAAAAAGTAAAAATTTATTTTGATGGGGTAAATAGCGCTTCTCAACTTAGTTCTGCCGGATTGGAAATTGATCATGCCCACTTTAACAGAGATAATTCGATAGATGTTTTTCTCGATGAAACTCAGTTTATGCATTTAAAAAACAGTTCGCTCCGTTATGAAATTATAATTGATGATTGGTTCAAGTACTATACCGAAAGGCAAAAGCTTTCAAATTTTAATGAGGAAGAAAGTTTGATGAAAACCGCTCAGCAGTATGGTGTAACCGGTTTCGATTATGGCTCGATGGGTGGTTACTACACTTATGATGAAGTGATTCAAAAGTTAGATGAAATGTATGCGGCATATCCGGATTTAATTACTGCAAAAGACAGTATAGGCCATTCCGTTGAAAATATTCCTATCTATGCGGTGAAAATTTCAGATAATCCGAATGTTGATGAAGATGAACCGCAAGTTCTTTATACGGCTTTGCATCATGCTCGTGAGCCTGAAAGTATGATGCAGATGATATACTTTATGTATTATCTGTTAGAGAATTACGGCGTTGATGATGGAGTTACATATTTACTTGATAACAGAGAGTTCTATTTTATCCCCGTTGTTAATGTTGACGGTTATAAGTATAACGAAGAAACTAATCCTAACGGCGGTGGGATGTGGAGAAAGAACAAAAGGGATAATAATGGGGATGAGGTATTTAACCCCGATGATGATGGTGTGGACCTTAACAGAAATTACGGTTATAAATGGGCTTATGATGATCAAGGTTCGAGCGGAATACCGTCATCAAATGTTTATCGCGGTACCGCTGCATTTTCAGAACCGGAAACCGAAGCAGTGCATCAATACTGTATTGCACACAATTTTAAACTTGCGCTAAATTACCATACGTACAGCAATTTGCTTATTACCCCTTGGGGATATATCGCTGAAGAAACGCCGGATTCTTTGTTTTATAGGGATATTGCTTCCGATATGACACAGTATAATAATTACACTTGGGGATTTTCTTCCGATATTATTTACGCTGTTAACGGTGATTCGGACGATTGGTTTTACGGTGAGCAGACCGAAAAAAACAAAATATTTGCAATGACTCCGGAAGTGGGCAATAGTTTCTGGCCAAGTCAAGATCAAATAATTCCGTTAGCTGAAGAAAACGTATATCCGAATTTGTATTTGGCTTGGGTAGCAGGCGGATTTGTTAGCATCACTAATGTTGAGTTAGACCAAGAGTATTATTCTGCCGGCGATAGCGGTACTATTTCAATCAGTCTGAAAAATAAGGGATTGCAAGTTGCGAACAACATAAAAATGCAGGTAATCTCTGGGAGTGCCGATTTGACTGTTGATCAAGGCTATGTTGAATTAGCAAATATTGAATCACGAGAAGAAGTTTCTTTCCCAGATATAGCAAGATTTGTAATTGCTGATAGTGCAATAGCGGGTAAAAGTGTTGACCTTGTTGTAAAGGTATATTCCGGTGATTTGCTTTTATCCACCGATAGTGTTTCATTGGTAGTAGGAGTTCCAAAAATATATTTTGTTGATGAGGCATCATCAATGGAGGATTGGGCTACCGATTCTGTAACAGCATGGGAATTAACAACAGATGACTTTTATAGTTCCCCATCTTCTTTTACAGATAGTAAAGATGGTGATTACTCGACAAATTCAACTTATTTTTTAACCAAAAAAACGGAAATTGACCTTTCGGAAATTGATAAACCGTTTTTATCTTTTAGAACAAAATTCGACATCGAAAAGAGTTGGGATTACGGACAAGTTTTAATTTCTGCCGATAGTGGAAATATTTGGACCCCGGTTGGAGGAAAATATTCAAATATTGGTTCCGGCTCGTTCCAACCGATTGGGCAGCCGGTTTATGACGGAGAAGTTGATAATTGGGTTAAGGAAATAATAGACCTAACGCAGTTTACGGATGATAAAATTTTGGTGAAATTTCAACTCAAATCGGACGAATACGTTAATAAAGACGGTTGGTATATAGATGATATAGCCATATTCGAATATCAGAACTTAGTTGTTTCGGTTGAGAACGATAATGATATGCCGGATAAATTTGTACTTGAACAAAATTATCCGAATCCTTTTAACCCGAGCACGAAAATTAGATATACAATCTCCGTTGTAGGAAGCGGGCACGCCCGTTCCGCAACAAATGTGAAATTAAAAATATATGACATTCTCGGGCGCGAGGTAGCAACTCTTGTTAACGAATATCAAGTGCCTGGTAATTATGAAGTAGAGTTTAATACGGAATCGATCAATGGACAAATTACTTCAGGCATATATTTTTATACGTTGCGGGCCGGAGATTTTGTCCAGAGTCGTAAAATGATTCTTTTGAAATAGTGAAATTGAAGTTGTTAGTAGGACGAACTTTGTTATTTAAAGAGATTTTTTATGTTGGTACAATTTGTATTTAAAGCTTAAAATAACTTGCTAATCTCGTAATTTGTTGGTAAATTTAAAATCCTAATTCGCCCCGTAGAGGGCGTTTTTTATTGGTATGAATTTGAATAAGAAAGAAATATTAGAGAAGATAAAAAAAATGACCGAAGATCTCGGTTATCTTTTTATTGATATGGACTTTAGAGGTGATTCCCGAAATCATATTCTTGAGGTTTATATTGATAATGAATCCGGCGTTACAGTTGACGATTGTAAAAAAGTAAGCAAATCTATTGGCGATATGATTGAGGAAAATAGCTTGATTGAATCGCGTTACAGATTGGATATTTCTTCGCCGGGCATTGATAGACCGTTGAAATATATCCAACAGTACAAAAGGAATATCGGAAGAAGTTTTGAACTGAAACTCGAAGAGAATAATTCCAAAATTGAAGGAAAGTTATTGGAGGTAAATAACGATGATCTTAAGTTTCAAATAAAGAAAGAAGAAAAAGTAATAAATATCAAAAATATAAAATCTGCTAAAGTATTAGTCAGATTTTAAGTACGGAGGCAATAATAAATGAATAGTGCAATAGTTGAGTCCTTTGCTCAAATGGTTAGAGAAAAGAATGTTGACAAAGATGTTCTTGCGGGCATCATTGAAGAAATATTCGGAGTAATGGTAAAGAAAAAATATGGTCAGGATGCGAATTTTGATGTTATAGCAAATATGGATAAAGGCGATATTGAGATATTCCTTGAGCGAACTATTGTTGATGAAGTCGAAGACCCGGAAACGGAGATCAGTATAGCTGAAGTTGAGGAAAAGGGAAACGAAGATGAACTTGAAGTTGGTGATGAATATGTTGAAAAATTGGAACTAAGTTCTTTCGGTAGAAGACTAATAAATCTTGCTCGGCAAAACCTTAACCAGAGAATTCGTGAAATTGAAAAGGAGCTTGTTTACAACGAATATTCTGAAATGGTTGGTGAAATAATTGTAGGCGATATTTACCAAGTACGCAGAAACGATATTTTGGTTAATCATAACCGACATGAGCTTTTACTCCCGCGTTCGGAGCAAATTCCACGTGAGCGCTACAGAAAAGGTGACACAATCCGTGCGGTAATCAAGGAAGTTAAGCAAACTCCTAATGGCCCGGTTATTATCATTTCACGTTCGGATAATTTGTTTTTGAGAAAATTATTTGAAATTGAGATTCCGGAAATTTATGACGGAATAATTGAAATAAAAAGAATTGCACGTGAACCGAGCGAAAGAGCAAAAATTGCAGTTGAATCGCAAGACCCGAGAATTGACGCCGTTGGCGCTTGCGTTGGTATGAAAGGCGTTAGAATTCATGCAATTGTGCGTGAACTCAATAACGAAAATATTGATGTGATAAATTATTCCGATGATCCGATAGTGCTTATTCAAAGAGCATTGGCGCCGGCAAAACTAAAACAAATTGAGTTGGATGAAACGGAAAAACGCTGTACCGTACTTGCCGATAGCGATCAAGTTTCACTTATTGTTGGTAGGAATGGTGTAAACATCAGATTGGCAATGAAGTTAACCGGTTACGAGATTGATGTTATACGCGAAGAAAAACCATACGAAGAATATGAAGACGATATTGAATTGGTTGAGCTTCGTGAAGAGTTGGGTACTGAAATAGTTGATCTGCTTATTGAAAACAGATACGATACTGCTGTGGAAGTTCTAACAGCCGGCGTTGATGCACTGAAAGAGATTGAACAACTTGATGACGAAAAAGCAGAAGAAATAATTGAAATTTTAAGAAATCAATTTGAAGAAGAATAGAGAATTTAATATAGGTATTCGCTAATATGGCAGAAACTAAAAAACTTAGGATTTATAAACTGGCCGCTGATATTAACATATCTACGGAAGCTATTGTTGATTTCTTGAAAGAGAAAGGTTATAAGATCAAATCTCATATGACTCTTCTTACGGACGAAATGCTTTCTGATATTCAATCCCACTTTAAAAAGGATATTGATAAATCGGATGAGCATAAAAGGAAACTTGAAAGATTCAATAAAATGAGAGCCGATAAAGCCGGTACGGATTCCCAACCGGAAGAAACGGAGGAAGAAGTTCAAGAGACTGAAACTATTGTTGCCGAAGAAGCGCCGACAGAGGAAGTTGAAGAAAAAGAAACGGTTGAAGCTGAGGAAGAAGAAGTTCAAGAATCTGAAGAAGTAGAGGTACCCGAAGAAGAGGAAAAATCCGAGGAACAACCGGAAGAAGGGGAAGAAGAAAGTTTTCAGACCGAAGGTGAAAAAGAGATAAAAGGGAAGAAAAAAGGTCTTACCGTTGTTGGAAGGATAGAATTAAAATCTGAGAAGAAGAAAAAAGGCAAAAAGAAAGAAAAAGGTGAAGAGGTTGAGGCCAAGGCCAAGAAACCTACTGACTCGACTCAAAAGGATAAAACCGCTCCGACAGAAGAGCATAAAGGTAAGCGAAAAAGATTAAAAGCTAAAAAGAAACCCGGTGCTGTTGAAGAAACTGTAAAAGCTAAAAAATTCAAGAGAGTTAAAAAAGCTGAAATAGATAAGCGTGAAGTTGAAGCAGCCATTAAGCGAACTATGCTAAGCATGGATGAAACCGGCGTTTCAGATAGAGCAAGTTTTAGAAAGAAAAGAAAGAAAATAAAACAAGAAGAACAAGAGAAAATAGTTGAGCAGCAAGAACTAGAACAGATGACAATTAAAGTCACAGAGTTTGTTTCTGTAAATGAGATTGCCAATTTAATGAATGTTCCCGTTAGTGATGTAATTGCCAAGTGTATGGGGCTGGGATTGATGGTTTCCATCAATCAGAGACTGGATTCCGAAACAATTACTCTTGTCGCTGACGAATTCGGTTTTGAAGTTGAGTTTGAGGATGAGTATTCTACCGATTTACTTGCGGATACGGAAGACCCGGAAGATACTTTGGTTGAACGTCCTCCGGTTGTTACAATAATGGGACACGTTGATCACGGTAAAACTTCTTTACTTGATTATATAAGAAAAGAAAATGTTGTTGCCGGTGAGTCTGGCGGTATTACTCAGCATATCGGTGCTTATCAAGTAGAAGTTGAGGAAGGAAAGAAAATTACATTCCTTGATACTCCTGGTCACGAAGCGTTTACGGCGATGCGTGCTCGTGGTGCAAAGATAACCGATATAGTTGTTCTTATTGTTGCGGCAGATGATGCAGTGATGCCTCAAACAATTGAAGCAATTAACCATGCTCAGGCTGCTAATGTGCCTATCATTATTGCGATAAATAAAATTGACAAACCCGGTTCTAACATTGAGAAAATAAAACAACAATTAGCCGAACGCAATATCCTTGTTGAGGATTGGGGCGGTAAATATCAATCTGTTGAGGTATCTGCAAAGACCGGACAAAACGTAGATCAGCTTTTGGAGAAGATACTTCTCGAAGCAGAACTTTTGGAATTAAAAGCAAATCCGAATAGAATGGCAAGAGGAATTGTTGTAGAATCCAAGTTGGAACCCGGACGTGGAATTACATCAACAATACTTGTTGAAAAAGGTACGCTGCGAGTTGGTGACCCGTTTGTAGCCGGTGTTTATCAAGGTAAAGTAAGAGCAATGTTCGATGAGAGAGGGAAAAAACTCACAGAAGTTTCTCCTGGCTCACCGGTATTAATACTTGGTTTCGAGGGAACGCCTCAAGCTGGCGATATTTTTGCAGTTGTTAAATCGGAACGGGAAGCGCGTGAAGTCGCTATCAAACGTCAGCAATTGAAACGTGAACAAGATAACAGACAAGTTAAACTGATAACACTCGACGAAATTGCTCAACAAATAAGTACAGGTGAAGTTAAAGAACTGCCTATCATTGTAAAGGGTGATGTGGACGGTTCCGTTGAAGCTTTGGCTGACTCATTGATGAAACTATCAAATGAAGAAGTAAAAGTTAACGTTATCCATAAAGCGGTTGGCGGTATTACGGAAGGCGATGTATTGTTAGCGGCTGCTTCCGGTGCTATTATTATTGGATTCCATGTACGCACAAATACCAATGCACGTAAATTAGCCGAAACCGAAAAAGTTGATATTCGTCTGTATAATGTTATTTATGACGCTATCGACCAAGTAAAATCGGCGCTTGAAGGAATGTTATCACCTATTCTTTCAGAAGAATCCGTTGGAACACTTGAAGTTCGCGAAACTTTCAAAGTCCCTAAAATTGGAACAGTTGCCGGCTGTTACGTTCAGGAAGGCAAAATATCGCGTACAGATAAAATCAGATTGTTCCGCGACGGCATTGTAGTTTACGAAGGCACGCTTGCATCGCTTAAACGATTTAAAGACGATGTAAAAGAAGTGGTTGCCGGTTACGAGTGCGGATTGAACATTACGAATTTCAACGATATTAAGGTCAATGATATTATAGAAGCTTATAAGATTGTTGAAACTAAAAAGAAATTAGAAATTTAATGTCCATCAGATTAGAAAAAATAGCGGAATTAATCAAAGAAGAGATCAGCTTGATTTTTCTTTATAAAGTTCAAGATCCTTCTTTGGGAATGCTAACGGTAACAAGTGTGAAAGTCACACCCGATCTTAAAAATGCAAGAGTTTATATCTCGATTTTTGAGAAAGAAAACAGAGAAGAAAAGATCGAAAAATTGAATCAGATAAAGGGATTTATCCGTGGGCAGTTGGCTTCAAAAGTCAATCACTTGAGGAATATTCCCGATCTCGATTTTTATATTGACGACACACTTGACTACGTTGAAAAGATGGAGAACATTTTTAAAAAGATTCATAAAGATGATAACTAAAGCATCTACTGATCTTTCAAATTGTGATTATGCCTCAGGCGAGGTTATTCTTATTGATAAGGAAAAAGGTAAATCTTCCTTTAATGCGGTTCATAGAATTCGCAAAATTGTCAAAGTTAAAAAGGTTGGGCATGCGGGAACATTGGACCCCGCTGCAACCGGACTCCTGATAATTTGTGTTGGTAAAAAGACAAAGGAAATTTACAAATACCAAGATTTGGGGAAAACTTATTCGGGAATAATTGAGTTGGGTAAAAGAACTTCTTCGATGGATGCCGAGACAGAGGTAATAGAAGAAAAAAGTTATACCGATATATCCGAAGAGATGATTGAAGAAGTTCGGAAAAATTTTATGGGCGAAATTCAGCAAGTTCCTCCAATGTACTCGGCATTGAAGCATAAAGGGAAAGCTCTTTACAAACTGGCCCGAAAAGGCCTTGAGGTAAAAAGAGAGCCCAGAACGGTTACAATTTATGAATTTGAAATTTTGAAAATAGATTTACCGGAAATTGAATTTAGAATCAGATGTTCCAAAGGGACATACATCAGGGTGATTGCTGATGATTTTGGTAAAAAACTTGGTTGTGGCGGCTATTTAAAAGCGCTGCGCAGAGATGCGATTGGTGATTATAAAGTGGAAGATGCGTTAACGGTTGACGAGTTTGAGAAGAGAAATATAGATGCAGATATTTAGATCGATAGACGAAATAGAAAAGGATAAAAATTCTGTACTGACTATTGGGACATTTGACGGTGTTCATGCTGGTCATAGAGATATTATCAATAGACTTAAGAGTTATGCTGAGAAAAACAACTTAAGAGATATCGTGGTTACGTTCTATCCTCATCCAAGAACAGTTGTCTCAAATTATGATATTAAGTTGCTTTCAACTTTGGATGAGAAGATCGAACTCTTGGAATCTTTAGGTGTTAGCAATTTGTTGGTAATAAATTTTACTAAGGAATTTTCCGAACAATCATCGGAAGATTTTATTAAAAATATTGTTTGCGAAAAAATAGGCGCCAGACATATAATTATCGGTCACGATCATAAATTCGGTAAAGACCGCGGCGGTAACGAAAACCAGCTAAAAAAACTGGGAATGGAAAATGATTTTACCGTTGAAATTGTTGAGCCGGTTTCCAAGAATGAATACGTTGTAAGTAGCACTCTTATTCGTAAAGCTTTGTTGGATGGCAATGTTGAATTAGCTGCCGAGTTATTAGACCGCAGTTATTGTTTCCATGGCAAAGTAGTAAAAGGTGTTGCAAGAGGAACAATTTTGGGTTTCCCAACTGCAAACATTGAAGTTGAGAATGAGAGAAAACTTATACCTAAAAACGGTGTATATATTGTAGAATGTAAAATTCATGATAATACCGTGTATGGTGTTATGAATATTGGGATAAGACCAACTTTTTCCGATACGACAAGTGTAATTATTGAAGTTCATTTAATTGAATTCAATAAAGATATATACGGTGAAGAGATAAAAGTATCGCTTCTTAAAAGACTGAGAGATGAGAAAAAGTTTGAATCCAAAGAAGAATTGATTTATCAAATAGAAAGAGATAAAAGAAAAGCGATTCAATATATTGGATCAATAATTAACTAATGGATTTCGGGTAATTCTGAAATCTAATCGAATTAATAATATATAGGAGTTACAAGATGAACTTAACAAAAGAAGAAAAACAAGAGGTCATCAAAAAGTATGGTGATAACGAAAAAGACAGCGGTAAAGCGGAAGTACAAATCGCTTTGCTGACAGCTCGTATCAACAAGCTGACTGCTCACTTTAACGAGCATAAAAAAGATCATGCTTCAAGAAGAGGGCTAATGATGATGGTTGGTAAAAGAAGAAGACTGCTTGATTATATTAGTCGTAAGGACATTGAGAGATATAGAAGCATAATTAAAGAATTGAAATTAAGAAAATAAGAAGGTAAAGATGATTATTAAAAAAGAAGTAGAAATCGGTGGAAAGAAACTAACAATCGAAACCGGTAAATTAGCTAAACAAGCTAATGGTGCTGTGATGGTACAGTATGGTGATACAATGGTTTTGGTTACTGCCGTTGCTTCAAAAAAACCTAATACGGAGTTGGATTATTTCCCTCTTTCTGTTGAATATAAAGAAAAAGCGTTTGCCGCTGGTAAAATACCGGGCGGTTTTTTCAAGAGAGAAGGAAGACCGACTGAAAAAGAAATTTTAAGCGGGAGATTAATTGACAGACCGATCAGACCTCTTTTCCCGGATGATTACAACAACGACACTCAAATTGCTGCGTTTGTTTATTCATATGATGGGGAAAATGACCCGGATGTAGTTGCGGCAGTAGGTGCTTCGGCAGCTTTGGCTATTTCGGATATTCCTTTTCTCGAGCCGATTGGTGAAGTGAGAGTTGGAAGAGTTAACGGTGAATTTGTTGTTAATCCTACAGTTCAACAAATTGAAGAAAGCGACATTGAACTTACTATTGCCGGTACCGAAAGCTCTATCATGATGGTCGAAGGTGAATCGAAAGAAGTAAGCGAAGAAGATTTACTGGGAGCATTGAAATTTGCTCATGCTGAAATTCAGAAACTTATTGACATACAGAAAGAGTTGATTGAAGCTTGCGGCAGACCCAAAATGCAAGTTGAGGCTAAGGAAGTTAATGAAGAATTAGTAAAAGATGTTCATAAACTTGCTTACGATCAATTTAAGGAAGTTGTTTCAACTGTTTTAGCAAAAGAAGAAAGATATGCAAAAAATGATGAGATAACAGAAGAGGTCCTTGAAAAGCTTGCTGAAAAATATCCCGAAGAAGAAGGTGCCATCAAAGATGTAATTCATGATATTGAAAAAGAGTTAATGCGCAAAAGGATATTGGAAGAAGGTCAAAGACTTGATGGCAGAGGTTTGACCGATATTCGTCCAATAACCTCTGAAATTGGCGTTATTCCTAGAACTCATGGTTCTGCATTGTTCACTCGCGGTGAAACTCAAAGTTTAACAACGTTAACTTTAGGAACTTCGAGAGACGAACAAATTATTGATGGACTTGGTGACGAGTTTAAGAAATCGTTTATGCTGCATTATAACTTCCCCCCGTTCAGTGTTGGCGAAACCGGTAGATACGGTGGAATAGGAAGACGAGAAGTCGGACATGGTAATTTGGCTGAACGTGCGCTTAAGTATATCATTCCTCCAAAGGAAAAATTCCCTTACACTATCAGAATTAATTCTGATATTTTGGAATCGAATGGTTCATCTTCAATGGCAACGGTTTGCGCCGGTTCTTTGGCATTGATGGATGGCGGTGTCCCTGTAAAAACTCCAATAGCAGGTATTGCAATGGGATTGGTAAAAGAAGGTGATAACTATGCCGTTCTTAGCGATATACTTGGCAACGAAGACCACCTTGGCGATATGGACTTTAAAGTTGCCGGTTCCGATAAAGGAATTACTGCAATTCAGATGGATATCAAAATTCAAGGTATTTCGTATGAGATTATGGAGAAAGCTCTAAAGCAGGCAAAGGATGGCAGAATGCACATTTTAGGAAAAATGGCTGAAACTATTACAGAACCGCGTGAAGCTATTTCACCATACGCTCCGTCGTTGTTGTTTATCCAAATTAATCCTGATAAAATCGGTGCGGTAATTGGTTCCGGCGGTAAAACCATTCAAGGTATTCAAAAGGACTTTGGCGTTGAAATCAACATCGAAGAAGATGGCAAAGTTAGTATTGCCGGTGTAAATACCGAAGATGCAAGAAAAGCTAAGGAAGTAATCAAAGCTTTGGTAACTGATCCTGAAATCGGTCATGAATACGAAGGCACGGTTGTTAAAACAACTGACTTTGGTGCTTTTGTTGAGTTTGTTCCCGGTACTCAAGGACTTCTGCACATTTCTCAAATTTCCAACGAGAGAATTAACAAAGTGACCGATGTTCTTAAAGAAGGCGACAAAGTAAAAGTCAAATTACTTAAAATGGAAAACGGGAAATTCAGTCTTTCGAGAAAAGCCTTATTAAATGACGAGTCTAAGAACAAGTCAAAAGAAGAAAAGAAAGATTAATTGTTCTTTTAAAGTATGATGCTGGGTAATACCCGGCATCGTTCTTTTTGTTTAAGAATGGAAAGGGACATCATTGAAACTTGGTAAGTTAGATTTAGGGAGCAAATTATTTGTAGCGCCCATGGCCGATGTTTCGGATGCTCCTTTTAGAAAAATTGCAAAAGAATACGGTGCCGGATTAACATTTACTCAGATGGTTAGTGCAAAAGGTATAGTTGATAACGAATTTTATGCACTTCGGCAGTTTGCCTACTCCAGAGATGAAAAACCAATAGGGGTACAGTTAATTGGTAACGAACCGGATTATCTCTATCAGGCGGTAGCGGAGATAAAAAGATATAAGCCTGATTTAATTGATATAAATTTTGGATGTTCGGTACAGAATGTTACTAAACACAATCTCGGTGCGGCAATTCTCGATAATCCGCTATTGATGGGAGAATTGATAAAGGCAATGGTTTCAGCTGCCGACGATATACCGGTTTCGGTGAAATTGCGTCTTGGGCAAAGTAAAAACAGAATAAACATTTTAGAGAGTGCCCAAGTTGCTCAGGATAATGGTGCATCACTTGTTTTTGTGCATGCACGGCTAAGAAATTCTCACTACAAGGATGAACCAATGTGGGAATGGATAAAAAAAATCAAAGAGGCTGTTGATATTCCTGTTGTAGGGAACGGGTCACTTTTCACACCTCAAGACATAATTAAGATGACCGCCGAAACCAATTGTGACAGTGTAATGATTGCTAGAGGAGCTCTTGGTAATCCGTTTATTTTCAGAAGATACGCCGAATATCTTGAAAACGGAGTTGACCCGGGTGAACCGAGTTTTGATGAAATTGAAAAGGTTGCGATTCATCATTGCGAACTGTTATCTCGAGAATATGCAGATAATGTTGCAGCTATAAAAGCAAAGAAAAATGTTATCTGGTATTATAAAAATTGCGATGGATTAGATGCATTGATTGATAAAATAGCAAGCGCTAAATCCATAGAAAAAGAAATTGAAATAATTCACGAACACACGGAAAAATTAAATGCGGGATTTTATCCTCCCGAAGATCGTGAATTGATTAACAAAAAGTTTAGTGAGCGGGTTGTATTTTGGCTGGATAGATAATGTTGGTCAAGCAGCTTGTTTACAAGTGAGAAGTTTAAATGCGAAAAGAAATTATTATTAGTTCCACTGCCTCTCAGAATAGGGTAGCAATAACAGAGGATGGGAAATTAGTGGATTTTTTTGTCGATCATCCTGAAAAAAGTAGGATGGTTGGCAATATTTATTTGGGTAAAGTTGCAAGAGTTTTACCCGGAATACGTGCTGCCTTTATAGATATTGGACTGAAACATGATGGATTCCTTCATTTTTCGGACATAGGTGATACTTTAAAAGAAAACCTAAATTTTGCCGATGAGGATTTTGTTGCCGAACCGGAAGAAGAGGAAACAAATAAATCTCAGCAAGATAAGAGTAACGATGAAAAAAAGGAAAGCAAGTCTAAGCAATACCCGAAACTGAAAAAAGGACAGGAGATTTTAGTCCAAATTCTGAAAGAACCTGTCAAAGGTAAAGGAGTTAGAGTTTCCAGTTCAATTTCCATTCCTGGAAGATTTTGTGTTTTAATTCCGTATGAAAAACAAATCGGCATTTCGAGAAAGATTGTTGATTATAAGGAACGCAAAAGACTCAAAAATTTGGCTCGGGGAATTATTCCTTCAAACTGCGGTTTGATTATCCGAACTGCTTCAAAAGATCAGAGTGAAGAAGCGTTAAAAGCCGATCTTAATTTTCTGGTTAAAACTTGGGAGCAAATTCAAGAGGAAGTTAAAAAGAATTCTCCTCCGTATTTGGTTTACAAGGATCTTAGTACAACTATTAGCGTGATTAGAGATCTGTTTACTCCGGATGTTTCCAATATTTTTATCGATTCGAAAAAACTCTATAAAGAAATTCGAAGCTATATAAACACACATCAACCGGAATTACTGGATAAAATAAATCTGTACAAAAGTTCTGTCCCGATATACGAAGAATTTAAAATTGAGGAACAGATAAAAAGTATAATGAACAGAAAAGTCGATCTTCCAAGTGGGGGTTACTTATTCATTGAGCATACGGAAGCGATGACGGTAATTGATGTTAACAGCGGACGTTATGCAGCTAAGAAGGAACAAGAACTTAATTCTCTTAAAACCGATTTGGAAGCTGCCAGAGAGATTGCACGTCAATTGAGGTTAAGAGATATTGGCGGACTTGTTGTTGTTGATTTTATTGATCTTGAAGAAGATAAGAACAGAAAGAAAATTTACGATGAGTTGAAAAAAGAGTTTAAAAGAGACCGTGCGAAAATTGCAATGCTTCCAATGACTGATTTCGGTTTAATGCAAATCACTCGTGAAAGAATTCGTGAAAATATTCTGGAATCTACACACGAAATTTGCCATTTCTGTAACGGAACCGGTATTTTACAGAAAAAATCCAGTTTGATGCACGAAATTGACCGTTGGTTAAAGAGATACAAAAATGACGGAAATAGACATTCATTGAAATTATTAGTGCATAATTCCTTAGGTCTCAAACTGCGTGAAGGACCGATTTCAACTATTAAAAAATTACAGCTAAAATATTTTGTGCGTATAAAATTGGAAGAAAAAACCGATATTAATCCGCAAGCATTTAGATTTTTGGATGCGAAAACCGGCAAAGAAATTACACAAGATTATTTATAATATTTAGTAAGTTTCAATATATAATTAAATAAATGAGAGAATTAAAATGAAGTTTTTTATCGATACAGCAAATATTGAAGAAATTAAAGAAGCAGCGGCAATTGGGATATTAGACGGTGTTACAACTAACCCGACACTTGTATCAAGAGAAGGGAAAGATTTTAAGGAATTATTGGATGAAATCCTAAAAATAGTTGATGGGCCTATCAGTGCAGAAGTAATTGCGCTTGATTACGATGGTATGATGAAAGAAGCTCAAGAATTAGCCTCTATCCATGAAAATATTGTGGTAAAAATTCCGTTAACAAAAGACGGAATAAAAGCGGTTAAATCATTGAGCGGTATGGGAATAAAAACTAATGTAACATTGTGTTTCTCGGCAAGTCAAGCAATTATGGCTGCAAAAGCCGGAGCAACATACATCAGTCCGTTTGTTGGCAGACTTGATGACATCAGCGCCGTCGGTATGGATTTGATTGAACAAATTGTTCAAATTTACGATAATTATGATTTCCAAACGGAAATTATTGTTGCAAGTATTAGAAATCCTTTACATATTGTTGAAGCTGCAATGATTGGCGCAGATATTGCAACAGTTCCATTTAAAGTTATCGAGCAATTGTTCAAACATCCTCTTACCGATAACGGAATTGATAAATTTTTGAGTGATTGGAACAAATTGAACTCAACGATAGTTTGATAATAAATTTAACGGAACTGAAAAAGAAATTAAAAGTAAATGAAAAAAACAAAATTTTATAACGTACATGAAAAATTTGGGGCAAAGTTAATCGATTTTGCTGGATATTTAATGCCTGTTCAATACACTTCAATAATTGATGAACACAAGGCGGTTCGAAATACTGTTGGAGTATTCGATGTTTCTCACATGGGTGAAGTTAGAATCAAGGGGGAAAAAGCCCTTGATTTCGTTCAATACATTACTATAAATGATGTTTCCAAATTATCCGATGGTAGTGTGCAGTATTCTGCAATGTGTAATGAAAACGGCGGAATTATTGACGATTTGTTGGTTTATCGAATCAATGAAAATGAATATTTCCTTGTAATTAATGCATCGAACATTGAAAAAGATGTTAATTGGATGAATAAAAACAATTCGTTCGGTGTTGAAGTACTAAATGAAAGTGATGAGTATTCTTTGCTTGCGGTTCAAGGCCCGAATTCAAAAAAAGTTTTGCAAGAAATATGCGATAAAGAATTAGATTTGGAATATTATCGTCATTTTAATGCAAAATGTGGTGGAATTGATATGTTGGTATCTCGTACTGGTTATACCGGTGAATTGGGATACGAATTATATTTTAAAACTGACGAAAACGGAGCGGAAGAATTTTGGAACAAGTTATTTGATGTAGGTAAAAAATACCAGATTCAGCCTGCCGGGCTTGGAGCCAGAGACAGTTTAAGATTGGAAATGGGCTTTTGTTTGTACGGGAATGATATTGACGAAACAACAAATCCAATTGAAGCAGGGCTAGGTTGGATAACAAAAGTAAATAAGGGCGATTTTATAGGACGTGATGCCATTCTTAAAGTTAAAGAAGAAGGTATAAAGAGAAAGTTAGTTGCTATGGTTTCTGAAGAAAGAGTTTTACCGCGGCATGGTTATGAAATTGTAGCTAATGGTGAAGTAGTTGGTAATATTACCAGTGGTACAATGAGCCCTATTCTTGGTCACCCGATTGCACTTGGCTATGTAGATAAAAATCTTATTGATTCGGATACACAGCTTAAAGTAAAGGTAAGGAATAAGGAAATTCCATTAACAATTGTTAAATTGCCTTTTATTAAAAAGTAACATGCAGTTAGTATGATAAATGAGGACAAAAATAAAATTGCGGACAAATGAAAGTAAACGTATTATTATCTCCAAATAATGTTGACGAGCTTTATTTTACAGGGAAAACTTCGGTTGTTATAGATGTTTTAAGAGCAACTTCGGTTATTGTTCAAGCGTTGAACAACGGAGCAAAAGAAGTTATTCCTGTTGGGTCAATTGACTTTGCAATGAAGATTTCTGTTAATGCTCATGGTGGTCAAACTCTATTATGCGGAGAGAGGAATACGAAGATTATTGATGGTTTTGATCTTGGAAATTCTCCTCAGAATTATACAAAAGGTGTGGTCCACGGTAAGTCAATAATATTGTTTACAACTAACGGATCGAAAGCTATTGTTAAGGCCAAGTATTCTGATAACTTGTTTGTTACAAGTTTCAATAATTTGTCCACTATTGCTGAACATTTAATAAAACTTGATAAAGATGTTGAAATAATTGCCGCTGGGTCAAACGGTATGTTTTGTATGGAAGATACTATTTGTGCCGGTGCGTTGATTCAAAAAATGCAATCGTTAAAAGAAGATATTGAAATTACCGATGCTGCTAAAGCTAGTTTAGTTTTAAATGAGCAATTCGGTTCAAATGTATTAGAGATGCTCCGCGAAAGTGAACATGGTAAATTATTGATAGAAAACGGTTTTGAAGACGACCTAAAGTTTTGTGCCGAAATAGATAATATGCCAATTATTCCTTTCTTCAAAGGTGGAGAGATCAAACTATTCAAGAAAGATAATTAGTAGTATTTACTAAGTTGGTCTGGGTTGGTTAATGGCGGTTAAAAAAAGAACAAAAAAAACATCTACCCAAAATAAATCCAAAGAAGTTTCGGTTGAGAAGAAAAAGAAACTTTTCGGTTTCTTCTTGATTATCTTTTCGCTTCTTACCTTTTTGAGTATTTTATCATATTCAAGGTACGATGAAGCAAATCTTTCATTGGGATTTACCGATCTGCTTAATGTTTTTTCCTCCAATCCGGAAACAATCAGTCGCTATTCTAGCATTCATAACTGGTTAGGAATTTTGGGGGCGTATATATCTTCATTCTTCATTAATTCTACAATCGGTTATTTTTCTATTGTCATTCCCATAGTTATTTTCATATGGGGATATGCTCTGCTAAAGGAAGAAAGTTATAAACTTGCAATTCATCTTTCAAACTTTTTACTTTATGCAGCTTTGATTATAGCCACATTCTTTGGAATGTTAAGAGTTGAACTGGGACTTCTTTATGATTCAATTGAATTATCGGGTAAAGTCGGCGATTTTTTTGGCGGTGCGGTAGGAAGGCTACTTGGGGGATTGGGTAGCACAATTGTACTGTCTGCTTTATTTCTACTGATAATAATACTCGCATTCGATCTTAAGATTGAAAATATTCTCGGCTTCTTCAAAAAGTTATTCAGTGGTGCTTTGGAAACTGACGACGATACGAAAATTACAATCAAAAAAGAAACCGAAGAAGATAACCTTGATAAGATTAAAAAATTATCAAAAAAAGAAAAAGGCAAATCGACTTTATTAAGAAAGAAGAAAAAGGGGATAGAAGAGAAAATTCCGGTTGAAGAAACAGAAGAAGAACCGGTGGAAACGAAAATTACCATTGTTCATAAAATGGATGAAGAGAAGGAAAAAGTTGTTGATCCATCGTTCCAACCGCTTGAACCGCAGATAATGAGCGAAGATACTGCCAAGAAGATTGAGACTCCACCGCCAAGTATTGAAGCTGAAGAAGAAAACTTACCGGAACAGTGGGAAGAAGATATAAAGTTTGTTCCTCCGAGTATTAATTTGTTGGATATGCCGCCGGAAGAAGATTTTAAAATTCCCGAGCATGAATTGAAACATAACGCTCAACTTCTTAAAGAAAAGTTGGCATTGTTCGATATAAAAATTGAAGATATTTCCGTAACTCCGGGGCCTGTTGTTACACAATATGAAATTGTTCCTGCTCCCGGAGTGAAGATCAGCAGAATTGTTAGTCTTGAACATGATATTGCATTAGCGCTTGCTGCAAGAGGAATTAGAATTATCGCCCCTATACCTGGTAAAAAAGCTATCGGTGTTGAAATTCCAAATGAAAGATCGACGACTGTAAAAGCAAGATCAATAATTGCAAAACTGCACGAATCCAAAGCTGTTTTACCAATTGCACTTGGTAAAACAATAATAGGTGATGTTTATATTACCGACTTAACAGCAATGCCACATTTGTTGATTGCCGGTGCAACCGGTTCCGGTAAAAGTGTTGGTATAAATATGTTGATTACAAGTCTGTTGTATGCAAAGCATCCTTCAGATGTTAAGTTCGTTATTATTGATCCGAAGAAAATAGAGTTATCATTCTATAAAAAGTTAAGCAAGCATTATCTTGCAGTCTCTCCGGATCTGGATGAAGAGATAATAACTATTCCGTCAAATGCATTACTTGCACTTAAAGCTGTTGAGTACGAAATGGAAAGGCGTTATGATAAACTTGCCAAAGCCGGTGTAAGGAATATTATTGACTATAATAAAAAAGTTGAAAATCCAAAAACAAGGCCTTCGGACACTGATAAGATTAAACATTATAAACTACCTTATATTGTTATTATAATTGACGAGTTGGCTGATCTGATGATGACTTCCGGGAAAGAGGTTGAAGAACCAATAGCAAGGATTGCACAGTTAGCTAGGGCAGTTGGAATTCATTTGGTAGTTGCTACTCAAAGGCCATCGGTCAATGTAATTACCGGTGTGATAAAGGCAAACTTCCCGGCACGTATGGCTTATCAAGTTGCAACCAAAATCGATTCGCGAACAATCCTCGATATGAACGGAGCGGAACAGTTACTTGGCAGAGGTGATATGCTTTTCCTTCCTGGAGGAATGCCGAAACCTATTCGTATTCAAAATGCTTTTATCTCAACAGAAGAAGTTGAAAAAGTAACTAATGCAATTTATATTCAGAAGGGATATTCGAAGCGCTACTTCTTACCGTCGATGTTTGAAAAGAAAAATGATGCTGACCAAAACTTCCTAGCAGATCTTGACCCGATGTTTGAAGATGCTGCACGAGTTATTATCAGACATCAACAAGGGTCGGTATCGTTGCTTCAGAGGAAATTAAAGTTGGGATATTCCCGTGCTGCAAGAATTGTGGATCAACTTGAACAAGCTGGGATTGTGGGTCCATCTGAAGGTAGCAAAGCTAGAGAGGTAATAGTTGAAGATGAAGAACAATTAGAAACTATATTGAGGTCGTTATGAAAAAATTAATAAATATAATTCTTATTGTTTTATTAGCTGGAATTATAAATGCGCAAACTGCTGATGAAGTTGTTCGAAAAATCCAAAATAAATTTTCTACAATTGATGATTTAAAAGCTAACTTTACTCAGATTATATATTCTTCGGGGAAAAATACTCCAACAGTTTTAAAAGGTAAATTCTTTTTCAAAAAGGTGAATAACCTTAGAATTGAAGTAAAAGATAGGCTTATTGTTTCCAATGGCACAACAGTTTGGAATTTTGATAAATCAAACAATAAAGTTATTATTTCAAATTATGATAACGATTATACAAGTTTTTCTCTCCCGGATATTATCAATTCCTATCCGGATTTGTGTAGTAAAGAAATCGTAGGAAAGAAGGCTGGTATTACGGAAGTTAAATTAACTCCTAATGATGACCGGCTTAATTTCAAATCTGTTCTATTAGCTGTGAACAATAATGATGTAATAGAACGAGTTGAGATTACTGACTACAACAATATGAGATTGGTTTTTGAGTTAGACTCAGTTCAACTTAATAATAATTTATCAGGGCAATTATTTAATTTTGAACCTACTGAAGGAGTGGAAGTAATTGACCTCAGATAAAAAAAAAAGTTCTGATGTTAAGAAAATTCTAGGATACATAATCCCGGTATTGCTTACGTTGTTCTTCCTTTATCTAACATTTAAGGATGTTGATTTGGGAAAGGCTTTTGAGATTATTGCGGAGTCGTCCCTCATTTGGTTTATTATTTTTATCCTATCATTTTATATCTCTCATATTATTAGGGCGTTACGGTGGAAAGTAATGCTCCGTTCGACCAAAGAAGATACTTCATTGCTTTATTTACTGGGCGCAATAATGATAGGTTATGGAGTTAATAGTTTTGTGCCGCGTCTTGGTGAGTTTTACCGAGGGATGTTTGCGGGTAAATGGGAAAACTTATCTCGCTCGGCAGTGCTTGGTTCCGTGGTTGTAGAACGCGTTATCGATATTATTATTTTAGGAATTTCGGTTTTAGTTAGCGTTATTATTTATCCGGGTAGTTTGTACAATGATGTCTTCTGGCTCAAGTCCGCTTTATACTTTGGATTTTTAGGGATACTTGCTATCATTGCTATTATCATTTTGCTTGTAAAGTTTAAACATAAATTCTACGATTGGATAATCAAATTTGTCGGGCGGTTTTCTGAAAGAGTAGCGGAAAGATTATCATATATTTTTGAAATGCTTATTAATGGATTTTCTACAATAAAAGGTTTTAAAAATTATTTATGGGTAATTATTCTTTCTGCAGCAATGATGTTAAGTTACGGACTTAGTTCTTATTTAGGTTTTTTTGTTCTCAACTTCGATTCTTCGTATGATGTTAGTTTCGGAATGGCTTGGGTTGTTATGACAATAAGCGCTTTTGGTGTCATTATTCCAACTCCGGGCGGAACAGGCTCGTATCATTTCATAGTTAAATCGGTTCTTGTTGGTTTATTTGCTTTTACACAGGAAGCCGGTTCTGCTTATGCTTTACTTACTCATACTATGTCGATAATAGTTTTTATAGTTTCAATGTTTGGCTTTATAGCTTATATAAATAATTATAGGTCAAAGCTTGGATTTCCAAAAGAAAATTTCTTTTCAGTTATTAAAGGTGAAAGAACAGGAAGATGAAAAAAATTATATTAGTCTTATTGGTTTTCTTTGTTACAAAAAGTGTATCTGCACAAGTTGATATTGCTGGTGGGATGGGTATAAGCTTTCTTACAAATAGTTCGTTAAGTGATTACTTTGATGCTTTTTTCCCATCAGAAGATAAGCAACCGACATTTAGTTCTACTGCTGAATTTTACTTGGAAGCTGATTTTGATATCTCTTCCACTTTTCAGCTTGGTGTAGAAGACGTTTACACATTATATAGTTATAATACATCTGTCTATTTCTCCAATTATGAACTTGAGTATGGCCATCATAAGCCTTCGTTGCTTGCATATTATGTAATTAGTGGGGAAGGATATAAATTCAAGTTTGGTGGAGGTGCTGGGATAAGAATTGTTGACCTGAGTGAAAGGATAATAATCACAGAAGATTATTCAACAGTTGGATTTGGATTTTTACTTAGAGCACAAGGGCATACAAAATTGGGAGGCAATTTCTACGCTAATGTTGGTGGTACTATGCGTTTTGATTTTCCTGGCGAACCTTCCAATGGTGAGCGTACTTTACACAACAACAATATTAATGAAAATGTAAACATAAACTCTTTTTCGGTGAGTGTGGACATTGGTGTTTCATATTTCTTTTAATGAGGTGAATAGTTGAGTTATTTAGAAGCGTTATTTTTAGGTATTGTACAAGGACTGACAGAATTTTTACCAATTAGCAGTACAGGACATTTAACGATTGCAGGTAAACTTATGGGTTTAATATCCGCAGAGAATCCGGAAAGGTGGACTTCTTTTATTGCGGTTATTCAACTTGGAACCCTTCTTGCAATCATAATCTATTTTTGGAAAGATCTTTGGAATATTTTTATCACCTTCATAAAGGAAAATTTGATCTCGAGGAAAAAATATTCCGAGCAAGATATCAATTCTAAAATGGGATGGTTAATAATTCTCGGTTCAATACCTGTCGCGATAATCGGGCTTGGTTTCAAAGATGTTATCGAAGGTGCATTCACAAAAAATTTATATGTAATTGCAACCAGTTTGATTGTACTCGGAATTATTCTTGCATTTGCCGAGAGGATTGGGAAATTCAAACGAGAAATGAAAGACATTACCTGGAAAGATTCTATCATTATTGGTTTTGCACAATCATTAGCCCTGATACCGGGTTCGTCACGTTCGGGTACTACGATTACAGCCGGTATTTTTATGGGATTGAAAAGAGAAACGGCTGCACGTTTTTCTTTTCTGTTAAGTGTCCCGGCAATTTTAGGCAGTGGACTTTTGGAATTTTACAGTTCGTTGGAATATATTCAAACCGATGGTTTAATAACTTTGGCAATTGCTACAATCGCATCGGCAATAAGTGGATATTTAACAATAGCATTTCTTTTATCTTACTTGAAAAAACATTCAACAATGGTATTTGTTTATTACAGAGTTATTATTGGTATAGTAATTTTTCTTTTAATTGGATTAAACATAATAAGTGCGTGAGGGGAAAATGAAAAAACAAATAATTTTTATGTTATTATCCTTGGCTCTTTTATCATGCAGCGGGGATAAAACAACAACAGAAAAAACAAATGAAAAGTCATTAACTAAAGCAGAGGAAAAAGTGAAAGAATTAATGAACCTTAATGATAATGAAAAATTGGTTGCAACAATAAAAACGAATATGGGTGATATCGAAATTGAACTTTTTGCAAAGAGAGTTCCGAAAACCGTTGAAAATTTTGTAGGATTGGCAACCACTGGTAAATATGATAATGTAATATTTCATAGAGTGATTGCGGATTTTATGATTCAAGGCGGAGACCCAACGGGAACGGGACGAGGCGGTGAAAGTTTCTGGGGCGGTAAATTTGCCGATGAATTTGATCAGAGTTTGCATCATGACAAACCTGGTATTTTATCAATGGCTAATGCCGGTCCAAATACTAACGGCAGCCAGTTTTTTATAACTTTGGTTCCAACTCCTTGGCTCGATGGTAAGCATTCAATATTCGGTCAAGTTATTGGTGGAATGGATGTTGTAGAAGCAATTGGCAAAACCAAAACCGGAATGATGGATAAACCTGTTAATGATGTAGTAATGGAAAAAGTGATAATTGAAAAAAGAGAAAAATAAACTTGATATAAAATGAAGCAGAATGAATTCTTTACTTCGCGCTGGGGACTGATACTTGCAACTTTAGGAATAGCTGTAGGTACTGGAAATATTTGGCGTTTTTCCAGAATTGTTGCTCAGAACGGAGGAGGTTCATTCTTAATACCTTGGGTTATTTTTCTTTTTGTTTGGTCACTTCCTTTAATAATTGCTGAGTTTGCAATTGGCAAATATGCACGGCTTGGACCGATGGGAGCAATAGCAAAAATTGCCGGCAAAAAGTTTATCTGGATGGGGGGATTTATTGCTTTTGTTTCTACTGCAATAATGTTTTATTATTCTGTTGTTACCGGTTGGACAATCAGATATTTTGTTGCTGCCGTAAGCGGTGATCTGTTTTCAACAACCGATCATCTGGCTTATTGGAATACATTTTCCTCGGGATTACAACCTGTATTTTTTCATCTTACTGCGATGTTGATTGGAACAATTGTAGTTTATCGAGGTATTGTTAAAGGGATTGAAAAGACAAATAAATTTCTGGTTTCAACACTCGTAATAATTCTTCTGATAATTTTAGTAAGGTCATTACTGCTTCCAAATGCAATTGAAGGATTGAAGTATTTCTTTACTCCACAAATGGAATATCTTCTTGATTACAAAGTTTGGCTAAATGCACTTACTCAAAATGCGTGGGATACAGGTGCCGGTTGGGGATTGATATTAACTTATGCGGTTTATATGAAGAAGAGTGAGGATGTTCCTCTTAATGCTGCGTTAATAGGATTTGGGAATAATTCAATTTCTCTTATTGCGGGAATTATAATATTCTCGACAGTTTTTTCGTTTAGCTCGGTCGATGCAATGAACCAGATTACACAATCCGGTCCGGCAAACACCGGGTTAACATTTATCTACTTGCCAATGCTTTTCAGTCACCTGTCATCCAATGTAACGGTGAACTTAATTTTTGCTTCTATGTTTTTCTTGGCACTTGCATTTGCTGCGATATCTTCTTTGATATCATTGATTGAATTAACAACAAAAACATTCATCGATTTTGGATTTGATAGAAAAAAAGCTGTTCTTATTGTCGGCACGTTAGGCTTTTTACTTGGAATTCCATCAGCGATAAATGTTGATATATTCACAAATCAAGATTGGGTTTGGGGTGTTGGGTTAATTATAAGCGGAGCTTTTATGGCTTTTGCAATTATGAAGTTTGGTATTGAGAAATTCAGAACCGATCTTATTAATGGAAATTCAAGCGATATTAAAGTTGGCAAATGGTATTCTTTTATTATAAAATATTTGATTCCTGTTCAAGCAGTTATCTTACTTGGTTGGTGGCTTATTTCATCGGCATCGTGGGATAATGAATGGTGGAATCCGTTTCATACCGAAAATGCAGGAACTTGTTTGTTTCAATGGAGCATAGTTCTTATAGTTTTAATAGCTTTAAGCAATCGATTCAAAAAATTGTTGTTTGAGAGAAATGAATAATCTTTGGATATATACGATGATGTTGGTTCTTACAATTGTTTGGGGCGGTTTTTTTACTGCTTTAACTATTGCAATCAGAAGAGAAAAAGGCAAGGCTAACAGTGAGTAAGAATAAAGTTGATGTAGAAACCATTTATAATATTTCGAATTATCTGAAGGATGATAAGTTCCTACCTATTTATTTCCTTTATGGCGAAGATGATTATACGATTAGCAAAACAGTAAAACAGATAGCTGAGAAGGTTGATCCGTTTGTTACCGTAGATTTTGATCGAGAAACAATTTCAATGAAAAAAAAGGCATCGGTTTCACAAGTTGTCGATCTAGCTTCTTCATTCCCATTTGGTGATGGTAAAAAGTTTATTGTTGTTAGAGGATTTGAAAACTGTGATGATAAAAAACTCTTTGCTAGTTATGTCCAAAACCCAACTGATTTTACTGTTTTAGTAATCACTCAGAATTCTAAATCCGTTAATGTAAGGAATGAACCGTATAAATCATTGTATAGTAAAGGTTATCTTTTTGAAGCAAGCGAACTAAAGGGGCAGTATCTACTTCAATGGTTGATTAAACAAGCTAAAGAAGAAGGACTGGAACTGAGCAACGAGTCTGCTAAAGTATTGGTCGAAATGGTTGGGCAGAATAAAGGTTTGTTGGAAATGCAGCTTAGAAAGTTTAGGGATTATCTTAAAGAGAGTAATGTAATTACACCGGAAGTTATAGACAAATTAACCAGTATTACAAAGGAATATAACATTTTCAATCTTCAAGATGCTTTGGGTAAGGGTGATAAAGGAAAATCTTTAGAAATCGGTTATAATTTATTGGATGGTTCATATGATATAGTATTCATTATTTCCATGCTTACAAAATTTATTTCTACACTTATGAGGATAATTGAGCTTAGAACAAAAAGGATATCAGATAAAGATGCGGCAAGTGAAGCAGAATTAAGTTACTATTATTATATAAATTGTAAAAGAGCTACATTTCTATTGAACGAAAAAAGATTGATGAAAGCTGTTGAAGCTCTATTAAATGCTGATATTAAAGTAAAAACAACAAGTACAGATGAGAAAATTATATTAACGATTCTTGTCTCCGAAATTTTAAATTGAATTAATTTCATGTTAAATTATAAACAGAAAAATATATTTATAGTAAATAAATAAAAAGAGGGTAAAATATTCCCTCTTTTGAAACAAAAAACCAATTGATTAGTATAAATGACATTAGATAAGAATTTATCAGCGCTAACAGATGAAGAGTTAATCAAGGAGTTCCAAGATAATAATACTCTTGAAGCTTACGAGATTTTAGTTAAGCGGTTTAAAGATCCGCTGATGAACTTTGTTTATAGATTTGTTGGCGATAAGGATGTAAGTAGTGATATTGTTCAGGACACGATGATAAAATTCTATCTGAACAAAGATTCTTATCAATCAATTGCTAAGTTCTCTACTTGGATTTATACAATTGCTGGAAACTTGGCAAAAAATGAGTTAAAAAGAAGAAATAGAAGATCGATGCTTTCTATTTCGAATACAGATGATGAAGAATTAACTTTACAGATTGAAGATAAAAAGTTTGTTGCTCCTGATAGAGCTGCTGATAACGATATAAAGAATAAAATTGTTCATAATGCATTACAGAAGATTAAACCAGTGTATCGAGAGATGGTAATTTTACGAGATATTGAAGGATTTTCGTACGAAGAGATTGTTGAAATGACAGGTGTGTCAATCGGTACGGTAAAATCTAGAATTAATCGGGGAAGAGCACAATTACAAAAATTATTAAAAAATATATACGAAGTATAGATAACCATGGATAAGAATAATTATATTGAAGAGAATAATGAGTTCGATAAATTACGGGCTCTACTAAAGGATCTTCCCAAAGTTGGGACTGAGGATAATTTCGAGTACAAATTAATGACCAGAATTCATAATAAGAATTTTGAGATCAAATCTGAAAAAAAGAAAAATATTTTCTTCTGGATATATACACCTGCGTTTGCTTTAGTTGCTTCGGTTATTTTGATTTTCTTTGTATTAACCGATAATAGTGTTGATACCGAGAATCCATGGATATCACAACCAAAATTGTTACCGGAACTTCAAACTTCTAAGACGGCTACTGTTAGCAATGCTGGACAAAAAGATAATAAAGAAAAAATTTCCAAACCATTAGCAGAAAAAAGGCAAAGTATTCCAAAAGCAAGAACTTCTGCTAGACAATTGAAAAAAACCAGTATTCAACAAAATAGTGTTGCAGCAAATACAAAAGCAAAGCCAGCTTATCCATTCGATAAAAGTAAATCGGTTGATCTTGATAAATTGTTGACAACTGATGAAGTAAATACAACTCCTGGTAACGGTATTTCTCAACCTCATTTAGCGAGTCAAGGTAATACCAGTACTTTTGAGTCCCCTTTTAGTGGATTTTTCATTAGACAAAGAGAGGCAGCTGCTAGACGGGAAAGTTTAAGAGTATGGGAAGACTCATTAAAACGACTAAAGGAATCAGAAACTAAAAAGTAAAATTTAGGAAAATAGATTTTTGAAATTCATATAATATTTTTCTATATTTAGTGTTCTGAAATAATATTTATTAGGTAAGGAAATGAAAAAAGGTATTCATCCAGAAAATTATAGACCTGTTGTTTTTAAAGACATGTCAATGGACTATGCTTTTATTATTAGATCGACAGCAGAGACGAACGATACAATTGAATGGGAAGATGGAAATACTTATCCATTAGTTAAGTTAGAGATTTCAGATAAGTCTCATCCGTTTTTTACTGGTAAGCAGATGATACTTGACTCTGCCGGTAGAGTTGAAAGATTTAATAGGAAGTATGGTAAAAAATAAGAACTATTATAAGTTTAGTATTTATAAAGGCTGTTGATATATTATCTTCAGCCTTTTTTTATTTATGTACTCTGCATTACACTAAAAAATGATGCCCTTTTTTTATATCTTTATAATTGTCTTTATTTAAACAGATTGTGTTACGAAAGGAATTCATGAACGAAGGAAATGGATATTTAAAACTGAACCTCTACCAAGGCGTTAGAGGAATTGCAGTTAAAATATTAAATAGAATAGATAGAACCGATGCTTACCTTGACAAAATGCTTGAGATAGAATTTAAGCAAAATGAACTTCAGGGTAATGACAAAGCGCTTTTATATGAAATTGTCCATGGTGTGATTAGGAACCTTGGCAGAATTGATTGGGTATTGACTGGATTTTACAAAGGACAGTTTTCAAAGTGTATTCCAAATGTAAAAAATGCAATGAGAGTTGCTCTGTATCAGATCTTATTCCTTGATAAGGTACCTGATTATGCTGCTGTAAATGAAGCTGTTGAATTTGTAAAAAAACTTCAAGGCGAAAACTCTGCTAATTTAACAAATGCAGTTCTGCGGAATATCATACGCAATAAGAATGGAATAAGATATCCTGATCGTGAAGAAGATCTTGTAAATTATCTTTCTGCTTACTATTCACATCCAACATGGTTAGTCAAAAGATGGCTTAAAAGATACGGGGAAGAATTTACTGAAAATCTTCTTAAGGCTAATAATAATAAGCCGAAAATGTACCTTCGTGTAAATAACTTAAAAACAAACAAAGAGAAATTAAAATCATTATTAGATTCCGTTGGTCTCGTTTATTACGATAGTAAATTTATTCCGGATTTTATTCAACTAAGAAATTTAACCAATATAACCGATTGGGAATATTTCAAGAATGGATACTTTACAATTCAAGATGAGAGTACTGCATTTTCGTGTTATTTATTGGATGTAAATCCATCTCATAGAGTGCTTGATCTTTTTGCAGCTCCTGGAGGAAAGACTAGTCTGCTAGCGGATCTTATGCACAACGAAGGTGAGATAATTGCAATTGACAAGTACGAAAGCAGATTGAAAATATTAGAAAAAAATCTCGAAAGATTAGGTGTCAAAAATGTAAAACTTATAGAAGCTGATGCACTTGAATATGACGACGAAGAAAAATTTGATAAGATATTATTAGATGTTCCCTGCTCGGGTCTTGGTACGTTAACGAAGAAACCAGACATAAAATGGAGAAGAGATATTGGCGATATACGAAAGTTATCCGAACTACAACCGAAGTTATTGCAGAAAGGAGCATCATTATTAAAACCTGGCGGTGAGTTGGTTTATAGTACTTGCACAATTGAACCTGAAGAAAATTTTGAGGTTATTGAGAACTTTCTAAAGGAAAATTCCAACTTTGAGCTAGTAAATGCAAATAAGTATTTCCCCAATAAGTATGTGGGTGAAAATGGGTGTGTGCAGACGTATCCCAGTATTCATGGCTTTGATGGAGCATTTGCTGCAAAATTAAAATATAAAACAAATTAGGACTTTGAAAAACCAATGGCTGATGAATCATTGAAAAAATTTGGAGAAGAGCTTAAAGAGCTAAGAGAGAAAAAAGCTATTTCCTTAAGTGAAATTCATGACAAAACCAGAATTGATGCTAAATATTTAAGTGAAATTGAAAACGGCAACTTTAATGTTTTACCGGAAGTTTATATCCGCGCTTTCTTAAGAAAATATGCAAACATGATTGAAGTTGATGAGGAAGATATAATTAGCAAATATGAGATTGCTAAAGGTGAAAGTATAGAAGAAGTTGGCAAAAAGAAACAGAAGAAAATTGAATTAGATAAAGTAGTTGAAGAGAAATCCACTGGAACATACGATGATTTAGCAGACGAAGTTCCAGAAAAACGAGAAGATACTGATGAAGGTAATAAAAAGAATATTGTTTTATTAGGAACTTTTATTTTAGTATCAATAATAGTAGTTGCCTTATATTTCCTTTTCTTTAGTGATAACTCAGAGGAGATTATTATCGAGAAGCCTATTGATGAAATAGTCTCGGGAAAAACTGAAGTAAAGACAGAATCAAAAATAGATGTTGTAGAAAAAAAATCAGAAGTAAAAGCTAAACCAAGTAAAAACAAACCTTCAAATGTAACCCTTGTTACAACTTCGCAAGATAGTTTGAACTTGAGAATAAATGCAATTGATACGGCTTGGATGAGGATAACAATTGATAATAAATTCGGTGATGAGTTTACACTTAATCCTAATTTATCGAAAACGTTAAAAGCCAAAACAAACTTTAAATTGCTGATAGGAAATGCCGGTGGAGTTGAGTTATATTTAAATGGCAAAAAGTTGCCGAGTTTTGGTAAAAAAGGTGAGATTAAAAACATCAGTGTTGATTCAAGTGGAATTCATTATATGAGGATTAAAAGACCTTAACCATGAACGAATCAGTTTCCGAAAGAATCAATCAACTTAGAGAACAGTTAAGAACTCATAATTATAAGTATTATGTGCTTGCCGAGCCGAGTATTAGCGATTATGAGTATGACAAATTGTTAAATGAATTAATTGAACTGGAAACTAAACATCCGGAATTAATAACACCGGATTCTCCTTCCCAACGAGTTGGTTCTGATCTTACTAAAGAATTCCAACCTTTTGAACATAAATATCAAATGCTCAGTTTGGCTAATACCTACAGTGAAGATGAACTTATTGCATTCGATAAACGTGTTAAAAGCGGTTTGAACATTGATGAAGAAATTGAATACGTTACCGAATTAAAAATTGACGGAGTTTCTATAAGTATTCATTATAGAAATGGGTTGTTCTATAAGGCGGCAACAAGAGGGGACGGGCGAGTAGGCGAAGATATTACCAATAATATTAAAACGATTAGAAGTATTCCTCTTAAAGTTAATACGGATTTGACATTTGAAGTGCGTGGTGAGGTTTTTATGCCTTTGGATGGATTTAAGAGGATGAATGAAGAAAGAGCACTCAGCGGTGAAAAGTTATTCGCAAATCCAAGGAATGCAACTGCCGGTTCAATTAAACTTCAAGATCCAAAAATTGTGGCAACCCGACCGCTTGATATTTTTACATATTATTTCTTGTCGGAAGAAAAAGAATTAAAGTCTCAAAGTGAAGGTTTGGAATTACTAGGAGAACTTGGGTTTAAGATTAATCCTAATTACGAGGTTTGCTCAAACATCAACGAAGTAATTCAATTCTGCGAAAAGTGGGATCAAAAGCGTGCCGAGCTACCGTATGAAACTGACGGGATAGTTATTAAGGTCAATTTGGTAGAATATCAAAAAGCTTTAGGCAGTACAGCAAAGTCTCCCAAATGGGCTGTGGCATATAAATTCAGTGCAAAGCAAGCTGTAACAAAATTGAAAAAAATTACTTGGCAAGTCGGACGAACCGGTATAGTTACTCCTGTTGCAGAATTAGAACCGATTTTTCTTGCAGGCTCAACAATAAGTAGAGCTACTCTTCACAACATTGACGAGATTAAGCGGAAAGATATTCGTGAAGGTGATTTCGTATTGATTGAAAAGGGCGGAGATGTAATTCCAAAAATTGTTGGTGTTGATCTTTCCAAACGTGAGGCGAATTCGGTTGAAGTGGATATCCCTACCGAATGCCCCGTATGTCATTCAAAATTGGTTAGACCTGAAGGCGAGGTCGCGATCTATTGTGAAAACAGCAAGTGCAGCGCACAGATAAAAGGAAGGATCACTCATTTTGCTTCTAAAGGAGCAATGGACATTGAGGGTTTGGGCGAAGCGATAATCGATCAGTTCGTTGATCTTGGATACTTAAATTCTTATGCTGATATTTATACACTATCAAAATTTGAATTTGAATTGAAGTCTTTAGAAGGATTTGGTGAAAAGAGTATTGAAAAGTTATTCGCCTCAATTGAAAACAGCAAAACTCAACCTTTTCACCGTGTGCTTTTTGCTCTTGGAATAAGATTTGTTGGTTCTGGAGTAGCGAGAAAATTAGCAAATGGCTTCGGGTCAATAGATGAACTTATCAACGCTTCTGCTGAGGATTTGGAGAAGCTTGATGAAATTGGCCCTAGAATAAGCAATAGCGTAATTCGGTTTCTACATGATCCGGTAAATTTGGAATTAATTAGCAGATTAAAGGAAGCCGGATTAAGATTTGAAGCCGAAAAAATACCCCAGTTTAATCAAAAACTGAGCGGTAATACATTCGTTTTGACCGGTACACTGGAAAAAATGACCAGAAAGGAAGCCGAAGAGAAAATAATTTCTTTAGGAGGAAAACCAACTTCTTCAGTTAGTAAAAAAACTAGTTATGTTATAGTAGGTGAAAATCCCGGTTCGAAACTGGAAAAAGCGGAAAAATTAGGAGTTAAAATTTTAACGGAAGATGAATTTGTTAAACTTATTAGTTTGGATTAAATGATAAATAATATAAAGTTCAATTTAGCTGAATCGATTGCTCTGAAAAAATTTACGAAAGCTCAAAGCTTTGGTAATAGTTTTAGACAATTCATATCTAATGCAAAAGATATTATGGTGATATTACCTGAAAATCTTGAAGATATGAAAGCTGCGTTTAAGATCATAAAGCATTTTAACAAAGAGAAAAAGAATATATACTTATATTTTAATATTGATGTTGCTAATTATATACCAGTTGAGCTTAAATATATTTCCGTAACATTTGGCCCTTCCGATAAAACTAAGATAGGACTTCCTACTAAAGATCATCTTTCAAAAATTGAAATTATTTTCTTTGATTTAGTGATAGATTTAAACAGAGAGGACAATATTTTCTATTCTGTTATCTGCAATGCACCAAAATCAAAATATAGGGTTGGGTTCATGAAAAAAAATGCGGATAAATTCTATAATTTTCAGGTTCCTAGCGAAATAAATTCTGAAAAATCATATAGAAATTTGTTAAATTCTATTAAGATGTTTTGAAATTATTTATTTTCTCAAACTCAATTAAATACGAACAAATAATATGAGCGATTCAGTAAATTTTGATGTTAAAACCGAAAATGGCATTGCAGTTTTCAAATTGAACGAGTCACGTTTTGATTCTCAAATTGCCGGGTTGGTAAAGGCTGAGTTCACAATTTTGTTATCAGAAGATATAAACAAACTTGTTATTGATTTATCAGAAGTTGAATATTGTGACAGTTCCGGATTAAGTGCATTGTTATTAGCATTCAGAATTTTACAATCCCAAGAGGGGCAGATAAGAATTGCAGCACCCCAAAAGAGTGTTAGAACACTTATCCAAATTTCACAACTGGATAGAATTTTACCTATATTCGATTCTGTAGAAGAAGCTGTAAAGGATTTAGAAACTATTTAGGTATTTCCTGTGGACCGTACAGTTGATTATGTAATTATTGCAGCCTATTTAGTTGGTGTGGCAGTATTTGGCGCTATTAAAGGTGGTAAACAAAAAAGTTCACACGATTATTTTTTAGGGGCAAAGTCTGTTCCGTGGTGGGCGGTTTGTTTTTCTATTGTTGCTGCCGAAACAAGTACGTTAACGTTTATTTCCATTCCAGGTTTAGCGTATCTTACCAATTTAAATTTCCTACAAGTTACGTTTGGCTATCTTCTTGGAAGAATTGTTATTGCGATTTATTTTCTCCCGGCTTACTACAAAGGGGAAATGACTACGGCTTATTCCTTTTTGGAAAATAGATTTGGGGCAAAGACCAGAAAATTCTCCTCAATAATTTTCATTTTTACACGTATGGCTGCGGATGGTGTAAGGTTATTTGCTACAGCAATACCATTAAAGTTAATGCTTGATATTAGTTATCCAATGGCAATTATTATAATTGCAATAATCGCTTTGATATACACATATATGGGAGGAGTTAAGGGTGTTATCTGGGTTGATGTTATCCAGATGTTGATATACTTGGGTGGAGCAGCTATTGCACTTGGTTTTATTGTGTGGGACTTTTTGCCTGATGGAATAAATTCGGTAGTTGCAGCAAGCCAAATTGATAATAAATTACAGGTAATTAACTGGGGTTTCAGTGAAGGATTAAAGGGATTCTTTACAGATCCATATACTTTTCTTGGCGGTTTAATAGGCGGTGCATTTTTATCAATGGCTTCGCATGGAACAGATCAATTAATTGTACAAAGATTACTTACAATCAAATCTTTAAAGGATAGCAGAAAAGCCATTATTGGTAGTGGTGTTTTGGTCATAATACAATTTGCGATATTTTTATTTGTTGGTCTTGCACTATACGCTTATTATGGAACTGGGGACTTAAGTACTTTGGGTATTTCCAAATCGGATGAAATATTTCCATTATTTATAATACACAAATTACCGGTTGGAATTTCGGGGATAATAATAGCCGGGTTATTTGCAGCAGCATTATCAACACTTGCCGGTTCAATGAGTGCGTTAGCATCATCAACAATGTTGGACCTTTATAAACCTTTTAGTGGAATAAACGACCAAGTAAAAGAACTAAAAATTTCCCGATACTTTACAATATTTTGGGCTATAATGCTTGTAGGTTCCGCTTTCTTTTTTATGGAATCATCACAAACCGTTGTTGAACTTGCTTTGAGTATTGCATCTTTTACGTATGGCGGATTGCTTGGTACTTTTATACTCGGGTTAGTTAATAAAAAAGCAACTCAAGAAGATGCACTTGCTGGATTCACTGGCGGTATTTTTATTATGATTACCGTTATTTCATTACAGTTAGTTGCATGGACGTGGTACACTTTGGTTGGTGTTTTTGCAACAGTCTTGATCGGCTCTTTATTAAGTCGGTTAACGAATAGAGAATTAAATTAAAAGAGTATCTGATGCTTGATAAGAAAAAATTAAAAAATCTTAAACTAATTGTCTTTGACCTTGATGGAACATTGCTTAACAGCGATGGTGAAATTGGTCAAGAAAGTATCAGATTAGTAAGAAGACTGAAGAAAAAAGGAATGCGATTTACAATTGCATCTGGACGGTTACATAGTGCAATTGTTGACCATGCAAAAACTTTGGAATTGGAAACGCCGCTTATTACCTTAGATGGTTCTTTGATTAAGAGCTTGGATAATAAAATTATTTTTGAATCATATATCCCTCCCAAGTATGTTAAACGTGCGTTAAAGCTGGCTGATCTCTATATGCTTAAAATAGCTTTATGCCACGCAGATGCAATTTACTATAATGCAAGTAGTTCCATAATCCCAAATTTAATTGAAAAATTTGGTGCTAAATATGTTGAGATTGATTCCTATGAAAAGTATTTTAATAATACTCTTGAAATTGTAATGGTGGGAGAGTATAAAAAGACTATAAGAGAGGTTGTGAAAAAGTTATCTTTCCCTCATGCATTTGGTCTGAATGTATCATTCTATAAATCTCACAGAAGGGGAGATATTTACTTTTTTGAAGCACGAAAAAGGGGAGTGAGCAAAGGTAAAGGTTTATTGAGGTTGGCTAAACATCTAAAGTTAAATATTCATGAAATTGCTGTGCTTGGTGATTGGTATAATGACCTGCAGCTTTTTCAAACAGATGCATTAAAGATAGCAATGGCCAATGCAGTGAATGAAATTCAAGATCTTGCAGACTTGGTAACTAAGAGAACAAATGATGAAGATGGAGTAGCAGAATTTCTTGAGTTGGTTTTAAAGGCTAAAGAATAGATTATGGATATTAGTAGTTTAAAACGAAATAAACAGATTAGGATTATACTTCTAATTGTTACTGTGGGATTAATAGTTCTAATGTTTCCTCATGGTGAAGCAATAGAGTCAGATGTTGCGGTAAACTCTATCTGGATTAAAAATGATCTTATCGCTTCCAAAACATTCGAAATTTTGAAAGACCCTGTCCAAGTTGAAAAAGAAAAAGATGCTGCTGCTAGAAAAGTATATTTAGTATTTAATAAGAATCCCAACATTCCCTCAATGGTATTGGATACAATTCATTATTATAATAAAAAACTTCTCTCGATAATTAAGCAGATGCGAGCTAATCCGAGTATGCAGTATAGCTTAAATGATATTCCATTATCTAGAGAATCTTTTGAAGTATTAAAAAACATCAAAAGTAATGGTCCTAAATCAGATATAAGCCTAAGTAAAATATTTGCTTTTTGTGATACGGAATTAAGGAGGATTTATAGAAGAGGAATCCTTAATATTCCTTTGGATAAAATTGACAAAGATACTATATCTGTTCGTGATGGTAAGTTTGAACGTAATTATCTTAAAATTAATTTTCATGATATTCCCAGTCTATCAAGTTATATAGATCACAGCTTGAGAAAAAATCTTAGTGGGAATCAAATAGTCAATTCCGCTGTTAAGGAATATCTTACAAAATTTATTAGACCGAATATAATATTTAGTAAAGAAGAAACCGAAGCAGCCATTAAAGAAGCAATAGATAAAGTACCTACCAACTTAGGTATTGTAAATGAAAATGAAAGAATAGTTGCTAAGCATGATAGAATAACACCGGAAATAAAAGCAAAGATAGACTCATACAGAATTGCCAAAGGCGCGTCTATTGGTACTTTCGAAACCATAATGCAGAATGTAGGGAAGTTTTTGCATGTTTTATTAATTTTATTGCCGTTACTAATTTATCTTTCATTATTTAGAAAAAATATTTACAACAATAACATTAAGTTGATGCTTATCAGTATCACCTTTTTGTTTGTTAGTTTTACTGCTTTCCTAACAACACAGATAGAGACCGAGCAATCACTTGAATATCTTATACTTGTGCCGGTAGCATCAATGTTACTCACAATAGTTTTTGATTCGAGAATCGGATTTTATTCCACAGTTATTGTCGCGTTGATTGTATCAGGTATAAGAGGCAACGACTATATGCTTGCAATCACTAACATTGCTGCCGGTGGGTTAGCCGCATATACTGTTAGAGATATTAAAAACAGAAATCAAATATTTCATTCTTTCTTATTTGTTTTGTTGGGATATGTTCTTAGTATAATAGCATTTGGTTTGGAAAGAATTGATTCATGGGAGGTTATTTTCAATTCGTCAGCTTATGCATTATCTAATTCTTTACTGTCGCCGGCCCTTACATTCGGGTTAATTATCTTTGTTGAAAAAATATTCGGTATTACAACAGAGCTTACACTTTTTGAATTAACAGATTTTAATTCGCCATTATTAAAGGAACTTGCAAATAATGCTCCGGGTACTTTTGCCCATTCTATGACAATAGGATCGATGGTTGAAAAGGCAGCTATTACAATTGGTGCAAGTGCACTGCTGGCAAGGGTTGGAGCCTATTACCATGATATTGGCAAAACTATTAGACCTGAAGGATTTGTAGAAAATCAACTTGATAACAAGAACATACATGAGGACCTAAGTGTTAAGGAAAGTGTTGATCTAATTATCGGTCATGTTACGAAAGGGATTGAACTTGCAAAAAAATACAACCTACCAAACGAAGTTATTGATTTTATTCCGATGCATCACGGTACAATGGTTATTGACTTCTTTTACAACAAAGCCAAGGAACTTTACGGGGAACAGAATGTTGACATAAATGATTTCCGTTATCCCGGTCCGAAACCAAACACAAAAGAAACCGCTTTGCTAATGTTGGCGGATGCTTCGGAATCTGCGGTCAGATCAATGGAAGACCCAGATCCCGAAAAGGTTGAAAACTATGTTAACAATCTTATAAAGATGAGGATTGATGATGGACAGTTAGACGACTCACCATTAACGTTTGATGATATCAAAAAGATCAAAGAATCATTTGTAAGTATATTACTTAGCCAGCATCATAAAAGGATTAGGTATCCTAAGCAAGAGGAATTAGAGAAGAAAAATGACGATAATTGATCCCTTGCTAAATCAATTTCTGAAAGAATATCTTGCATATTTAAAGTTCGAAAAAAATTTATCTCCACACTCGGTTAACTCATATGAATCTGACATCTCAAAATTTTTAACTCACTTAAGCGATGCCGGTATCTCCGATTTAAACGAAATAAAATCTAATGATATATCGGAGTATTTCGAAATTTTACGTGATCTTGGAATTAGTTCTTCAACTTCTGCAAGGTATCTTTCGGCAATCAAAGGATTTTTCAAATATCTTTCTTCTCAGGAATATATTGAAAAAGATCCTGCGGAAATTCTTTCGGCAAGAATAACCGAAAGGAAATTGCCAACTGTTTTATCTTTTGAAGAAATCAACAAAATAATTGAAGCACCGGATACTAGTAAGATTCTTGGTATTCGTGATAGAGCGATATTGGAGTTGTTCTATTCGTGTGGTTTGCGTGTATCGGAATTGATAAATCTAAAAATTAGCGATCTCTATTTTGATGATGAAGTAATTAGAGTGCTTGGTAAAGGTTCTAAGCAGAGGATTATCCCAATAGGGAGCAGTGCTGTTGAATGGATTACTGAATACCTAAAAAAAGTCCGTCCATCTTTGGAGAAAAAATTGAAAAGCGAGAATATAATTTTTCTTAACAAACGCGGGACAAAACTTTCACGAATGGGAATTTGGAAAATTGTTGATCGCTATGTAAAAGAAGCCGGGATAGAAAAAGAATTTCATCCCCATACATTTCGTCATAGTTTTGCAACTCATTTACTTGAGGGCGGTGCCGATCTTCGTGCCGTTCAGGAAATGTTAGGACATGCTGATATTTCAACTACTCAAATTTATACGCATATCGATAAAGATTTTATTAAACAGATCCACAGAGATTATCATCCGAGAGGCTGAGAAAAATAATTAAATACTCTTATATTTGAATAATATAATTATTTGATACCTATTGAAGAAATTTTATGGTTATAACTACAGATGGTGAGAACAGCGTTAATATTTTCTGGACCGGAGGTTGGGATTCAACTTTTCAATTATTGAAATTGTTGCTTGTTTATAAAGTTCCGGTGATCCCATACTATATAATTGATCCTGAACGTCGTTCTACCGGTAGAGAAATAAAGGCGATGAAAAATATTAAGCTTATGCTTCTTAACAAATATCCCGAAACTAAAAAGCTTTTTTATCCGACAAA